>LUMI01000556.1_pt1 | contig 22751 bp, 25 predicted proteins | sample 729681 | NCBI WGS metagenome assembly LUMI01 (sample SAMN03860267, study PRJNA289734) | marine metagenome | biome: seawater column; feature: ocean; material: water; isolation source: Red Sea water column Station 34 - depth 10m | place: Saudi Arabia: Red Sea | collected 2011-10-15 | depth 10 m
GTTTCATAGTAGAATGGCGCACAGAATTAAGAATTCTAAAGGACGCCGTCCATCCAAGAATCTACCAACATTCCCTTCTCCTAAACATGGTGGAGAGTCTATTCGTGGTAAAGAATATACGAAAGAAGAGTATTTGAGTATGGATAAAAAAGGTAAAAGCGACTATCACTCTATAATGTCCGGACGATTTAGAAAGGAAGGTAACGCGGACTTATATAATTTTCATTCAAGAATGTATCATAGAATTAAACGAAATTACCGCAAACCCACCTACTATTCACCCGAACATGAACAGGAGGAATCTCAATGAGCGACCCAATGAAAAAGGCTTGGGGGATTTTAAAGGCAAATGATTTCCAAAGGTTTCTTGTGGGGGTATTTGGTATTCCACGAGCAGAGGCTAGAAAATTAACCGCCTCTCGTAGTCTAAAACAAGCAATTAGTCAGGGTGGATTAACAGAATTTATTACTGAAAACGAATTTGAACAAATTATAAATTTGGTAGAATCAAAACAATATGAAGCACTTATAAGAGGATTAGAGGATATAAACAAACGCTATTTAGTTTCTCAACAAGAAAAACTCGCTCGCAACCGCGCCCAGCGAAGTAAAGAAAGACTTGCTAATGACCCTGAATATAGGGAAAAAAGAAATCGTCAACAAAGAGAAAGGTATGCTAATAACCCCGAAGTTAGAGAAAGACAAAGAGAAAGGGACAGAAAAAGAAAAATAAATCGTCAACAAAGAGAAAGGTATAGGCGTAAAAAGGAGAGGAAAGAATAATGGACCTACTCACGGAAATGGACATGAAAGCCTCCAAAGGCAATTTTGAATATTTCTTCACTAAGGTTCTAGGATTTGAAATGGCTCCGTTCCACAGGGAATGGCTTGAGCGTGTTCAATCCACACAACGCACCGTTACAATTTGTTCACGGGACCACGGTAAATCAGTTTTCTTCCATTCATGGTGCGTCTTTCAATTGTGTTTCCAAGAACCCCCATACGAAATTATTTACATCTCCTCTAACCAAAAACAAACAATGGTTCACATGAAGGACATTGACAGAATGTTTTCTACTATTCCCGCCTTGAAGAAGTTCAAACCTAAACAGGGTTGGGCCGTTGGCCGAATGGAACTCACCAATGGGAACCGCATCGTTGAAAGGTCGGTTGGTTCTCAAATCCGAGGACTTCACCCCGATGAAATTATCATTGACGACCCAATGAAGGAGTTCTCTATGACCGCCATTCAGCGAGTCTCGGATTGGTTTTGGGGAGATATGATTCCTACCCTTCACCACACCTCCTCTTTGAGAATGATTGGAACGCCTTTCACCTACACGGATATATTCGCTGAATTGGAGGAAAACACCGAGTATGATGTAAAGCGTTATCCCGCCATCAACCAAGCAGGTGAAGCACTTTGGCCCTCCCGATGGGATATTGATTCGCTGGACCGACGCAGAAGAGAAATTGGTTCTTCCAAATTTACAAGAGAATACCTTTGCATTCCTATTTCTTCTAACACGATGTTGTTTGGAAAAGAGCATGTGGAGAAAGCAAAAGACCGCACTTCCTCCTTACAATACCACGGAAATAACGAGGCCTTCAAATACTACATAGGCTACGACCCATCTATGAGCATTAACGGGGACTACACCGTTATGATTGTTCTTGAGGTGGACGAGGACTTAAATAAGAAGGTAGTTCACATGGTTCGGGAAAAGAACATGGACTTTCGCTCACACATTACCCGCATCACCGATTTGTGTCAAAGGTTCTCACCGGAAATCGTAATGATTGAAACAAACACCTTTGCTAAATCCTTTGCTATGGAACTCCGAGATATTTCCGACTTCCCCGTAAAAGAGTTCACCATGAGTAGAAAGAAAAAGGAAGAGATTATTCTTAACTTGCAGATGAATTTTGAGAACAATAAAATTCTTCTCCCTTATCAAAAAGACGAGGATAAGAAGGTTTCTAATGTAATCATTCAAGAGTTAGAGGCTTTTGGTATTGGAAACAATGGAAGAATTGAAGGGCTTGGCGCACACGACGATACAGTTATTGCGCTGGCCTTGGCTAATTACGCCACAAAGAAATTCTCGGACGCATTTATTGAATTAGAAGATATGAATATTTTTGAATCAAAACAACCAGCAATTAATTTAGGAGGCGGTATTTATGGAATTAATTATTAAGGACGAAGAAATTGACACAGAAGCATTGGAAGAACTTTTAAACCGAAGAAAAACGGCGGGGAGTCAGTTGGACCAAGCAGAATCTCAAGTGAAGGACATTGATGAAAAAATTAGAGAGGCGGCAAAAATTCAAAACTCGTGGCTACAATATCAATGCCATGATGAAACCGAAGTTATTAAGGACATCTCGTCTAACCTATCAATTAACTTTACCGAGGCTAGAGAACATATTACTAAAATGCCTACGGAACCTCTAATTGAGGAAAAGACCATTCCCGAAGTAGTTAAGGAACTAAGAGTTATTAGAAGAACTCTCAAGGGGGAGACAAGAGAAAAAATGTCTTCTACTATTAACCATCTAATTAAGGCCTACACCGAACACCTAGACGATTCATTGGATAGTATTTATTGGCTTCGTCCATTTAAGAAATCAGTTAAAATGCTCACGCCAAACATTGGCATGTTAAAAAAATTATACCACATCAAAGACGGTGAAACCCGACAAACAATTATTGATAACTTGGTAAAAATGTGGGAAGCCGATATTACAAAGTCCGGTTTAGACTACGGAGAGGATTATACAACCGAGGTTAAAAAGTTTAAATCCTCCAAGAAGGCAATCAAGGAAATATTAAAAAATATCTCTCATCAATCTATTCGTAAGCCACGACAAAAAGTATTGGAGGATATGCTAGTGAAAACCATTTGTAATAATCCGGGAATTACCAGCAACACTATTCATTCCCTGTTGCCCTCGTCATACCACCGTTCTACAACCCCGCAGACGATTTCAAAAATGCTTAAGAAAATAGACGCCATCAATGTGGACGGTGAATATTTCATCTTCTCGGATGAAATTAAAAAGGACCTTTTTTCCTATGTGGCTGGATTCATTGACTCCGATGGCTACATCACAATGGATGCAAAATACGCTCCTCGTGTGGGCATGATTGCTACGGGCGACCGAGGCAAGGCCTTCTTCAAGGAAATGGAAAATCAATTGAAAATTGGTCGCCTTCACCTTGACCAAAAGGTTGGCGAAAATAACCGAAGTCAGCACCGATTAAATTTTTACAGTCAGGGGGACATTACTAAGTTATTAGAAAAAACTATCCCGCACCTACGAATGAAAAAAGAACAGGGCAAACTTCTTCAAGAGGCAATTATGATTAAGCAAAACTTCAAGAAGGAGCCGTGGGCCAAGACTCGCCTTGAGGAAATTTTCAAACTCATCAAGTGGGAAAATTGGAAAGATGCTGTAAATAAGGACGAACTACAAAAGTATAATATACAGGAAGCCGATGTTATCAAATATAGGGAAAACAGTCGGTGGGACTACATGAACGCCGTGGACTCTATCGTTAAGGAGGACTAAATATGGGACTGAGAGACACCCTTCGTAATTTAATTAGGAGAAGAACACCGACTCCTGCTAATGACCAAGTATATAATATGGGCATCCAAGAGAGAAGAATGCCCCAGCACTACGCAGGAAAATATCTCTACGAAACGGCTGAAAACTCTACGGTGGTTAGAACCTGTTTGGTGCAACTAAAAACAGAAATTTTCCGACGAGGCTATGAATGGATTAAGGCATTTGACTTGAAGTGTAATAACTGTGGACATGAACATCATAAAGAAGTAGAACAATGTTCAAATTGCGGGTCCTTTGATTTAAGAAGGCCGGACCTCAACCAAAAAATGTATGCCTATGAGTTCTTTGAGGGGTATATTAATTCATCACACCAAATGTTTATTGATGTTTTAAAGGAATTAGAAACCGACTTAAATGTTCTAGACGATGCTTATTTAATTTTAGTTAAGGATTATTACTTGGACAAAAAGGGACGGGTAGTGATGTCAAAAATCAATGAACTTTACCGAGGGGACCCGACCACAATGCACATTGAGGTGGATGAGGACGGCGACCGAGGACATTCTCGTTATACTTGCATTACACATAGAGACTTTGTTAGTGAGGATAAATACGATAAGTGCGGTGTTTGTGGTGGCGACCTTCATGCTATTGAGTTTGTAAATAAATCCGGAAAAAATGAGCAGAATTACATCATGGGAGAGGTTGTTCATTTTAGCAAATACTCGCCGTCTAGACTTTACGGACACCCACCAGTTCTTACACTATTTAATCACATATTTACTCTTGCCGCTATGGAGTCTTACATCAGCACCCTTTACAATAAGGCAAGAACCCCAAGAGGTATTCTAACGGTTCAAACTAATAACATGGAGTCTTTAGTTAAATATTGGAGAGGTGTTAAAGAAAAGTTAGAACGAGACCCTCACTATATTCCTATTATGGGAATTGAAACCGAGGGAGGTTCCGGTGGAAATGTAAATTGGGTTTCCTTTACAAACACTATCAAGGAGATGGATTACATCAATGTTAAGGATGATTTGCGAACTAGAATTTCTTCTTTCTACGGGGTAAGTAATGTCTTCACCGGAGATACCACTACTGGTGGCGGTCTTAATAACGAGGGTATGCAAATCCTAGTCACGAATCGTGCCGTTGAACAAGCACAAAATGTATACAACAAATACATGTTCCCGTTCCTAATGAAAGAGTTTGGTATTACCGATTGGAAAGTTCAACTCCTCCGAAGCGAGGAAGAGGACGAAATGGCCGTCATGCGGAGAAGAGAAATGGAATTGCAACTTGCAGTTAATATGAAAAATCTAGGATTTGATGTGGATATGAATGAGGATGGAGATTTCGTCTTTAAGAAGTTCCCTGCTAAGGAATTGATTGATGTTGATTTAGAAGCCGAGGATGAAAAAATGATTGAAACCGACCCATACGCAGGAACAAATATTGACCGCTCTCAGTTAGGACAATTACAGGAACAGGCACTAATGACCGGAAATACTAAGGCTCAAGTGGCTGGGGAAACTACTATGGAGAAGGGTCCCCCAAAGAGATTTAGTGGCCTGCCAAAAGAAGCGGCAAATAATAATGTGGATAGCAGAACAGAAAGGAGGGTTCCGTGATGATTATTAAGAAGTCGGCTGGTTTAATGACAGATGAAGAAGCAAAACAATTAAGTGAGGCCTGCACTATTCATTTAGTTAAGGAGGTTAGACTTAAAGGAATTTTAGATACTATAAAAAATTATGGTTTTTTTGACGGTATAGCAGAAGGCGTAAGCAGTCTTGGTAACATAATTGGAAAAGAAAATCTTGAAGAGGTTAAGTATAAAAATGAGCAGACTCCTAATCGTGGTTTAGAGTTCTATACAATTGACCCCAAAGACTACAATTGGATTATTGAAAGTTCTAAAAAACTTGGACGCAAATTGACAATTTTACAATTAGTGCAAATGGGATTAGAATTTGACTTGGATAATTTAGTGGCATTAGTTCCTATTGCTACAGGAATGAGTGATATGCGTAGTGAATTTAAACAGTCCGTTGTTAGTAAATTTGTCAAAACTAACCCATTGGGAAATAGGGGATTAAACACCGACAATGACGGTGAAACCAATATTAAAATAGGCGTTGGGGCATATGCTACTTCCCTGTATGATTTATCAAGAGGCGTATTATACGGTGCAAATGATTTTAAACCAATCATGGATAAAGTGGCCGATGTTGTAGGGAGATTTGATGTTAAAAGCGTAGGCTTTGTTGCTAATGCAGATAAAGTTGACCTTTATTCATTTTTTGACCCCTCTTATACTGATAAGCGATATGATGGGGCGGCAATTGTTGATTTAGCCCCCTACAACGAAAGAATGAGCCGAGCAAGGAGTCTGGAATTAAAACTTAATTATGATTTTTTAGACAAATATTTTTCTCCTAAGTTAAAGGCACAGATGCTAAGAAAAATTAGAAAATTTATAACGAGAAGAGGATTAGAAAAATCAGGAGTTGCTAGTTCAAGGGATTTACTTTTTCAATACATGGATAGTAACCCTATTGGTGGTATCAGAAGATTAAATAATTATCCGTATGCTGTTTTTGCTTTTAGTAATAAAAACATTAATGCAGATTTAGAAGAGTTTGAATCTTTCTTAAAAGGTCTTAGTGAGTTAAGCATAGATGATGAAGCCCCCTATTCTATTCCAGAAGAGATAGAGGAAGAAATTACAGATAAGTTAGGTGTGGGCCTATTAAACTATTACGAAAACAACGGTTTAACTCGTCCTATTACATCACTAGAAGGAAGACAGAATAGATTTAGAAGCAAAGTTATACGCTCAATTATTGAGGACGCTATCGCGTCTTCTTTGCCGGGTTTTTCACAACCAACGGGAGCGCAAAGAGGGTTTAGATTAGAAAAATCCTATACTGGTATGCCTACAACTCTTAAGGACCTTACTAATATTCAAACCTTTAACGATTTACTAAAGGTAAAGGGCGAAATTCCGATGTATGTATCTGCTAAGAAAAAGCAAACAATTTATTTAGAAGAATTTAAGAAGGCCCTATCGGATATGGAACAATATTTCAGGGGAACCAACTTTGCACGATTTATTGATATTGCAGGAAATATGGAGTTTAGTTTAAGAACCGAATCCAGTTTCAAAGAAACGGCTCCTCTTCAATATAATTTCCTACTAAAAATGAGAGACTCTTCTAGGGCTGACATAGGAATGACAGTAATTTTTGAATTTAAATTTAGTTTGCCGGACTTTCAATCTAACACAGAGACCAATTTAATCCTTGAAGAAGTAGATGTGGAAAGGTATATGGATAAAACTACCCAGAGTAGATATACCGTTGATGTAAATAAAATAGATGACTTAAACCTAGAAATGGTGGACATTGTTAGAAGGGTTTATGAACCTAAGAGATTTTATAGCGGCGAGGAAACACAACAATTTGTAGAACCTAGAGGTAAGAAACTATATGAGGGGGCTTTAAGACAAACTAGCCCCACTATGACCGCTAAGGGATTAATGACTAAAATATTTAGAGAACAGGCCTCAAACGAAAATACCATTGTTTTACAGGACTTAACAATTGATAATTTAACTGGTCGTATGCTTGGTGTTTTATATTATCCGGGCATTACAGGAAGTGGTTTTTACATATCATTGGATGATAGAAAAAGTGGCTTAGTAAGAACAAGAACTGAAAGAAGAGAAATTTTTGTCGTATGCACGGGTAGTGTAACTTTTGGAAGAGATGTAACAGACCCCAATGTTTCGGAATCTGCTTGCTCTTATTCTGCTACAAAAGCAGATTTTGAGGGTAGCATGGATGATGCGACAACGGCGTTTTTGGTGGCTGGGACAAACAGGGACCCCTATGTGGATATAAAGGAAATTGACTTTGAAGCATCTGCGTCAAGGCCGGGAGATATTGCACATATAGAAGTTACAAAAGGACAAAAAGCAAAATTAGAATATGAATTGCAGGGCGGCGATGTTTCCGCACCTAGTAGTAATTTAGAGGTAATTAATATTCAAGACGGGCTTATGAATCAATTAACAGATTATCTAAAAACAAGATTTTCGTATACTACCCCGAACACAAAGTTTTCTTCAATTAAATTAAAGGTTTATATGAACGCTTACCAAAGAACCTTAACATTTAATATTAGGGGATATTATAGTGGTGATGAGGGACCGAATGATGATGTTATAAATGTCGGATTTATGAACGGAAAAATTAGTGCTGAAAACTTCCAATCATTACAACAAAGAGAAGAATCTATTAATGAAATTTTTGATAGCAGTTTAATAGATAAAATTGCAAACGATTTAGAGGAAAAAACAAAAAGAACTCGTGATAAGATATTAGACTATGTAAAGGGGCCGGGTAAAAAACCCCTTCTTGATAAAATTAGAAGAAGGTCCTATGGCTATGAATTGGGTCAAACCTCAAGAATGGGTCAAGAATTCGCAGATAGAAAATTCAGGGGGAAAATAGATGAATGATAAAATTAAAGAAAAATTAGATAATAAGAAAAAACAAATTAAAAAGAACTTGGCTGTGGGGGTTCCCGAAGCACCTCCGGAGAAGTGGGAAAAAAATCCAACAGTCCCGGACTTTGTTCAGGGCGGACCTAAAATGAGTAAAAAGTGGAAGCAGGTTTGAGGTGATTGAGTGGTGATGGAGAGTTTTAATCTAAAGCAGTATATTATTCAACATATCAAGGATAAGGACCCTAAAGAATTAACTACTCAAAACATCAACAAATACATTAGAGCCGCTAAAGCGTTTCAATCGGGTGTGGAGTCTAACGAGGTAGAGTTAGATGAGGATATGAAGAGATTTATTTCTTCTATGGACTTACTATCGGAAGGTGATATTACAAAAATTGTTGAGCGATTAAAGGGCTATTTTAGACTAAGCGGAGATGGCGATGTGCTAAGAGTTGGGCCTAATAATAGGTTCGTTAGGTTTGATAGGCCCGAAAATGCTAGGTCTTACCAAGGCATGTTTAGACGGTCAGGTTCTTCCCTACAGGTCAATATTGAGAAACTACAAGAAGAACTGTCCGGCGGGGTTATGACTGATAATCTCTTAGCGTTTTATGATGCCTTGGTAAAAGTTTTACCCATTAAAATTAACATCAAACCTGACAGAAGGATTCTTTTCTTGGCTAATTTTATCGGTGTGGCGGCTAAAACCCTTACGGATAGGGAACTTCCTTCCACAGTAGAAGGGGGCGAGGCAAACATTTCACGATTTATGGTAGTTTGGCCGAGAATGAAAACTAGAATTACAAACGCTATTCCATTGGGACGAATCCCAAGAAGAAGGGTTTTAGAGAATCTGTATAGGATTTTAACCTCATACGATTTCGGTATTGAAATTTTTACAGATATTTTCATGGAGGAAGAGTTTGTTGAAAATGAGTTAGATGTCCCGGTGTCCGTGGCCCCTAACAGCAAGACCTACGCAGAATGGATTGTTCTTACAATTTTATCCAAGCACTCACCTACAATATTTTCAACGAGGGAAAGAAGGGTCGTTAACTCCTTGGACATTGATATGGAGTTTGACTACACTACGGGTTTTCCTAAAGACGAAGAAAAAATGAACTTGGAAGAACTTAGCACAAAAGAGAGGCGGCGACTAAAAACCCACCTTCAAGACGCAGAACCCACAAAATTCTTTGGGGAGGAATACCTTAAACTAACAAAAGTTATAAATACATTGGGCAGTATAGTAGATTCAGCGGAAGAGGGTGAGTTAGAAGAAATGGACGAGGAGAACCTCAAACTAATCAAAAAACTAGCCCACCTAAGAAAGCGATACGAGGCACTATACCCAACGGGTGATGCTATCGCTAAAATGGACTGGTCAGAATTAGATGAATTAGTAGAAAAATTGGAGGGAACACTATGAGTATGGTAGGAGAACAACCAACAGACGATTTAAGAGATAAAAGGATGCTTTTAACCCGACTCGTTGAGTTGGAGTCAATCATCACTAATGCTTTGGGACTCATGGCTGAAACCGGGGAAGAACGCCCCTACAAACAAATTAAGCCACAGCCAATGAATGTTGAAAGTATGGCCGCTAAAGCAAAGGCGGGTTCTATTCAAGAGGTTAAGAAAAGCCGAGGACATAAACTCCTACCGGAGAATCTGTTTTACAAAAGCACCGAAGAGGATAGGGGTATGCCCCGAACCGAGGACTCGGAGGTTCCGGAGGATTCTCAAGATAAGGATTTAGAGGCCGCATTAGAAACCGCCCTTGAAAAACTTCGCCGGTATAAACACACCCTAAAGGTTAGTGAAGAAGCCGCATTCGTTCCCTCCGATGAAGCATGAGGGGGATAAAAATGTTTTCCGACAATTTTTCTATTCATAAAAATACTGTGTCCTTAACTAATAGGGTAAAGGCCACATATTTAACGGCTATTGAAAACCCAAAGGCTTACGACTATGAATGGGAAAAACTTGTTGTTGAATTAAGAACTTTATTAGAACAGGATAAGTATAAGAATATTTTTCCTGATTTGGAAACAGATATTCTTTACTCGGACAAAACTTTAGATGTTAAGGATAGGAGAGCAAAACAATTATATGCGTCCTTAACAGCAAGACCTGTCCTAATGAAAGAAGAGGAGAAAGTTAAGTTTATTACTCCGAATAAGCCGATGTATAGGATTTTTGACATTGACGACTTGAGAGAAATTAAGGGAATGACCGGAGAGTTTATCGTTCAAGAAAAATACGATGGGTTAAGAGTTCAAGTTCACAAAGAAGGGGATAGCGTTAAAATTTATTCCTTCAAGGGAAATGACATTACAGAAAAATTTCCAAAGTGTGTTGACTACCTAAAGAAAAAAGAAGTTAAGAATTGCATTTTAGACGGAGAGGCTGTTCTTTACAAGGAACAGGAGCCACTAATTCGTGCCGATACCTTAGCGTATATCAATAAAAAAGAAAAGGGCGAGGGGGATATTAAAATTCATATTTTTGATATTATGTCCTATGATGATGAATCCGTTGCTATGGAAAAAATGGAAGATAGGTTAAAAATTCTAATTGCAGAATTTACCGCCCTTACTAATGAAATCATGCTTTTTCCCAATAAGAGTAACACTAGAGAAGCAGACTCTTACGAAGAAATTGAAGAATATGCTATGGACATTATGAATAATCCAACCTCCGAGGGGGTTGTAATTAAGGATGCTAAATCCTCGTATGTAATTGGAAAGAAGAAAAACCCCAAGTGGATTAAGTGGAAAAAAATTATTGATTTAGATGTAATCGTTCTATCAAAAAGAATTAACAAAAATAAATCTAACACATATATTGTGGGTATTGGTCCGGTAGAAGAGGACACCCCAAAGGCAAGGGAATTCAAGGGAGAGTATTATGCGGAGGTTGGTAAAACTGTAAATACCAAGGCCGATGTAGAGGAAGGTAAAATTATTCGTGTGAAGGTAGACGAGGTTATGGGTAATGCGAAGAAAGGTTATAGCCTTTATAATGCCAAGTTTCACGAAATTCCGGAAGCCGTGGAATCGGATAAACTTATTACATTAGAGTTCTTAACTAAGAATGGAAAGAAAAGTTTAGCCGACTACACAGTAGAGGCTCTCAAGAAATCGTATGTTATTACGGACGGCGTTCATGGTATTGCGAAAATGGACTTGGAACTCAACATGGATGGTTTAATTTTTCACGGCTTCAAGGAAAAGAACCTCATGTCAAAGAACGCATACCCCGATATGGAGGTATGGAAGAAGGAAATCAAAAGGGCCTATGGTAAGGATAACGGTAGGTTCATGTCGTTTGTTCAAGAGATTCTACAAAATCACGGAACCCTTAGCATTGAAAACATTTTCAAAAGAGCGATGGAGCACGATGCAGATTTGGTTAACCGACTATTTGGTGATAAAAACGGAATGACTAAAATGAAAAGGAGACTTATGCAGATGGGGGACGCCTACGGTATCGTTGGCAAGGATAAATTTCATCACGACGATAAGACCCTTAATAAAATGGATAAGCGAGTTGGAAATTTTTTGATGTGGTTAAGTAAGGATGAAAAAATTTACTTCGTGGTTAAGCATGAGGATTTTGAAAATGTGTGGGAAATAGATGTGGGGTCAAAGGAGAACATCTATGACTTTTTGGGGGAGGCAGGTAAATACCCTTGTAAGTTAGTTTCTGCCCCACAAGATGATATTCTAATTGATAAGGGGAAGGTTATGTTGGGCGCACACCGACATGGTTATCACGAATATATGTTAAAAGGAAAGGACATTGATTCAAAACTTCACATTAGATACCTTCCCGTGGAGGATGAAAAAATGTGGTTGGCTTTTACAGGATATGAAACTAAACCTGCACCGGAAGAATCTAACGAGGGACTTTATGACGCTAGGGGAGATAAATATAACAAAATGCAAAATAAACCTACAGAAAGTAGATAATATTTATATAGTCTTTTAACCTACTAATTACCATGCAGTTGGAGACTCCTATGTTTGGTAATGCACCTACCGATGGTGGGGAATTTGTCATTCTCAAGGAAAACAAAGAGTGTGTTATTGCTGGCTACGCCTCCGTTGATGTGGTGGATAAGCAAAACGATAAAATTACTCTTAACGCAATCCGTGATGCGGCAGATGGATTTATGAAAAATGACCGCTTTCGTAATGTGATGATTACCCACTCTAATGTTCAAGTGGGTGAAGTCTTAGACAATTATACAGATTCCAAAGGAAAAGTCCTAAAAACAGGCGTTGATGATACAGGTTTTTTTGTAGTGATAAAGTTAAGAAATGATATTGAGAAGGCAAAGGAAGTCGCACGGGACATACGCCGTGGGAAACTTCGTTCCTTCTCAATTGGAGGACAGGCAATTAACAAAGCCAATAAGTATGACCCCGATGTTGGGAGTTATAAAGAAATTGATAAGTTGGAATTGCATGAAATCACAATTTGTGAAGAAGGGATTAATCCCGAAGCCAAATTTAATATAATTAAGGAGGACAAAAAAATGAGTGAAATTGAAAAGGCATTAGCCGAATTTAACGATGTTATGGCAGAACTGAAAAATACCGTCTTGTTGAAGGATGATTCCGAGGATGAGCGAGATGATATGAAGATGGAAGAAGCCGGAACTACTATGGAGTCGGAAGACTACGGCGGTTCTAAAGATGAAATGAAAGCAGATAGCGCATTCATGGAAGAAGAAGAAGGCGACTACATGAAGGAAGAAGACGACATGGAATCTCTTGAATACATGAGAACGGAAAAGGGTGTTGAAACTCTTGACCTTTCTCCTTCTAACCTTGAGAAGGCTTACGAGGCTTTCCGAGCAGAAAAGGAAGAGGACCGAGCATACGATTTGGTTAAGGCTGAATTTGAGGCTCGCTACGCTAAGGAACTTGAACTTGAAAAGCAAGCAATTGCTAAGTCCAAGTTTAATGCACAATCCGAACTTGAGACTCTGCGTGAGGAACTTTCCTCCTTGAAGAAGAGTTTGGAAAACAACGAAATCGCTAAGGCACAGACGGTTGAAGAAACGACCCGTCAACTTAGTGAGGATTTTTCCCGTGTTGGCGAAATGTCTTGGGACGAGGTTCACAGCCTTTTCTCAAAGCACGAGGGGGGTATTTAAAATGAGTGGATATTTTAAGACTATTGGAGACTTGGAGCGAGCAACCTATGGAATTGGTAGCGATAACCTTTTGAAAGCAACTGGCGCAACTACTGGTATTGCGGGTGGACACCACACCGCCGCTGGTCTTGCTGGTGCAGGTGGCGATAAGAGCCTTTACAACTTAGTTTATGGACAGAAAGTTTGGACCATGATTAACCGTGAAATTAACGCTCTTTCTATTCTTCCTAAGAAACCTTGGAAGTCTAGTGGCTGGCGAATTATGAAGGAGCGAGCCATCGGTGGAACTGCTGACACTTTCTCCGTTTCCGACCTTGATGATTTGGGCGGCACGGCTGAGAATGCCGCACTTTCGGGTATTACGAATGTTAAGCCCGTCTACGAGAACCTTCATGTTTCTCCTAAGACGATTGCTCACACTTTTGAAATTTCCGAAATTGCACAATTGATGGCTGGTCTTGACGATGGTTTGGGCGACCTTATTGCTACTTACCGTGAAGAAGTCGGTGTTTCTCACGCTGAATCTATGAACAAAATGATTTTGCAGGACTTGACGGCTGTTGCTGGAACTGGTATTGACGCTCACGCTACTAAGGCTGATAACTCGCTTATGAGCCTTTTCAAAATCGTGGCTACTCACGCAGAAACCAACGCTTTGTCAACTTATGTTACTAACAAAAACAACCTTTACGGTGTGGCTCGTGATGGAACCTCCGCTACGGAATACTTGGAATCCTATGTTGATTCTAACTCCGGAACTGAGCGAAACCTCACGGTGAACATTCTTAACACGGCTATTCGCAACTTGATGGCTCGTGGTGGAGAACCCAAGGTTATTTTGACTGGCTACGATACGATTCAAACCCTCGGTGAATTGCTTCAAGCACAGGAGCGTTTCATGGGTAGAACGGAAATCACGCCAACCCACAACGGAATTAAGGGTGTTGAAGGTAGAGAAGTCGGTTTCCGAGTCGCTACCTATCACGACATTCCTATCATTCCCGTGAAGGATATGCCCAACGGCGGTGCTGGTATTTCAGATGTTCTCATTCTTGATACCGACCATCTGTTCCTTTGCACTTTGAAGCCAACTGAATACTTTGAAGGTGGCATCAACGCTGATGTTTTCGGACACGGCAAGTTAGGACACCGTGGGCTTTACCGCACCGTTGCTGAGACTGTTTGCACCTACTTCCGAGGACAAGGAAAACTCCTTGACCTTCAATGAGGTGGTTTAATTGGCACATACAGTAACATTGTTAGAAGACCATTTGGGACAAACTGCTCCTAGAGTCGTGGGGCATGAATATGTAGTAGATGCAGTATTGGATATTACTTCTTATACTGCTAATGGTGAAACCATTGAGGCTTCATCACTAGGACTAAGTAGAGTTTCATGTGTTGTAGTATCGGGTATTTCAACTGATACAATTGCAGGTGGTTATTCTGTTTCAGTAATTAGTGCTGAAACAGGCGCAGGTGCGGCTACGGGGGGTAAATATCTTTCTTCTTCGCAATTCCAAATCAATGTCCCTGCCGCTAGCAACACAGATAATATCGGTGAAATTAGAGTTAGAGTTTGGGGACTTATTTAAGGAAAGGTGATTAAGTGAGAGTTAAGAATACTACTGGCGGGACTAAGGTTATTTTCGGAAGAGCGTATTTGGGTAATTACGAATACGATGTTTCGGAAGACCTGCGAGATATTTTTCTTAGAAATGGATTTGAGATTTTGGGAGAGGAGGTGGCTGAAACCCCCGTTGAGGAAACCTTAGAAGAATCAACGGAGGTTGATGAAGTCGCACCTCTACCCGATTTCTCCTCTATGACTAAGAAAGAATTACAGACTTACCTCACAGAACAGGGTGTTGTTTATCTAAGACAAAACACCAAGGCTGAATTACTTTCACTTGCTTTAGGTGAAAGTGAAGAAGAGTAAGTTTTATAACATAGTCTCGCTTGGTTTATATCAAGAGGGAATATTATGCCTGTGAATTCTACGAAAATTACTGCGAACACTCAAGTTTCATCCATTGGTGGAACCTTTGACGGATTTATCTTTTTTAACGGTGGAACTGCATCGGTCGTTTATGTTTTTGATAACAATACCGCTGATGTTCAAGCACCGTTTGATTACAACAACGACCCCACGATTTCTGGTCCCACGGCTGGCTTATCTGTAGGAATGTTAGTTTTTGGTGATGGAATCCCCGAAGGAGCCACAATTAGTTCTATTACGGACTCGCTTAACTTTGAATTAAGTGCTTCCACTACGGGGGGTTCTAAGACCGGTTCTCTTTTAACCTTTGTAGCGGTAGATAATCCGATTGGAAAGTTTAAAATTGATGCTAACACTAGTGATGATATTCGGGGATTAGAAATTATCTGTCGCAACGGAATTAAAATCGTTGCTAACAACTTCACTAGTTTGGAAATCTTTGCCCTCACCAATTAGGGGGTTAAAGAATGGTTCAAGTTCCAAGACTACGAAACTACGAGAAAAAAATCCCTTCGGGGGTTGAGTGGACTGAGGCTTTGTCCTTAGAGGTTCTAATTGATTTTATTAATGCTGATATTTCCGGAAGGAAAAAAGGCATGGGCGAAGAAGAAGCCGCCACATTAAATGAAACTAGGGCTTTAATGAGAGGTCTTGTTGATTGGCTTTCAACTGACCACGAAGGCTTTATTGGATATGACGATGAAAGGTTTGATGCTATCAATCGTGCGGCATTTAAAAGCCTCTTAGATAAAAGAATGCTAGATGAAGACTTTGCTGGGCTATTTAGTATTTTTAAATTAGAGGCTGACGAAGAAAGCCCCACCCTATCTGCTTTATTGGCTGGGAATGCCGATGAGTTTCAAATGGATATTGATTTAACCTCGGATGAGAACCGAGCCTTAATTGGTGATTTAATCGCTACAGATTTAATTATGCCCCAACAGGGTGCTATATTTAACTTCGTTGATATGGTTCAACAACAGTTTGGAAAAAACACCTACACAGAAGAACAAATTATTGGAATGATAAAGAATAGGGATAGCATGAATAGTGCTATTCAGTCCGCACAAAGTATGGTGGAGCGTCTTATTTCCGATTCTTCACCGGGTTTTATTATTCAACCTTATTTAAAGTCTATTACTAATGATAATAAGGTTAGTAGGATTTCGCTTGTGGAGGTTCTAGAAAACCTGTTTGGCGATGTGTATAAAATAGATGATAAGCGATACAGAAGAAGTAGAGATAGTAAATTAGTGGAGGATAAGTCCAATAAAGAACTTACCGAGGAAGAGTGGATTCAAGAACTTTCTAACATGGAACCGAATGAACTAGTAGGCGAACTTAACCACGGTCTTAAAATTGGTTTTAGGGATAAACTAGTCAAAAGTGGTTTATTTGAAACCTTCAAGGAATACGATGGGTTAAATAAAATCTATAACCAAATTGACCTTTCATTAAACCAATCAACTCTACCATCCCTTGAGGAGTTTAAAACACCTAAAGAAGTGGGCAACATTGGTGTGAGAAAAACCACCATTGATTTAGATGAATTAATTGATTGGGTGATTGCTAACCACGGAAGAGATTTACAACAACTTGCTATGAAGATAGCCTCCAATCAAGAAGAAACACACGAACTTACTATTCCCGATTGGAACCCGGCAGAAATTTCAGGAATCCCGCACAACCTTGTGAGTATTGGGACAAAAACTACCAAGAGAAAAATGACGGCTTCTAATAAAGTAAAACTTTTAGATAAGAAAAAAACCAAGCGTGGTGCTATCTTTTCCTACTTAAAGGCACTTCGTAGAGATAGAGATGAAAACTTTTCCGAAGAAATCCGAAGTCAATATAACTTAGATGAAACCGGAGTGGGTGGTATCTTTGACGGCATTACAGAATTTTATAGCACTCTAAAGGATGCCATTACTAAAAAAATTCCAGCAAATCCTCCACGCAGGGACCGCTACGAACAACTAAGAAACATTATCAGTCAGTCTGAAGAAATTTTATCGGATATTAGCACGACCGATAAGGGCGAAGAAATTTTAAATGACCCCTCACTTGCAAATGATGTAGCAGATGAAATGGGAGAACTGGTCTTAATTATTGACACCATTCGTGAGCAGAAGCAAGAGGATGAAGAGGCCTACAGACAAAAGGACAGGCAACCAACCGGACAGGAAATTGATACTGAAATTGCTCAAGACTTAGAAAGCGTTGACTTTAACGATACTATTTACGATACAGGAATGGCTATTAAAAATGACATTGAAAATTTTATTTCCGTGCTAGAAAATCACGCCTCCTCAAACTTAGAGGGTATGAAAGAATTAGCAGAAGAAGAGTATAAAATTATCAACCAAGTTCTCTTTACCGAGGGTGAGGGTGAGGCTAGAGGTGTTGCTGGCGGTATCAAGCCCGATTTTACCGATATTAACTTTGAGGCGGTGAGGGCAAGAAAGGATTTAACCGCTTCAATAGATTTCTTAGCAGAACAATTATATGATACCCAAGAAATGCAGGATGCGTTTTTTGACCAAATAGTGCAAGAGGAAGAGGCCGGGAAAATTAATGTTGAGGCCATTGAATCTATTTTAACCGGATTCAAGGACCAAAACTTTATGAAAAATATTAGAAATAATCCTCAAGCCCTAAGTGAACAAACAAAAAGAACACTTGCTAAGTTTTTGTTTTATCCTGTATTATATAGAGGCTCCATAATTGGAAATGAGAATAACTTAGTTCAATCGGAATCAGCCCCATACTCAAAGGAGTTAACTGGTAGGCTGAAACTTATTCTTGAAAAGGTAGAAAATGGCTTTGAAATTAGTTTCGTATATGAAGTGTCGGCTGAGGTTAAAATTTATCTTGGTAGCGACCCTGCTAATTTTATGGGACAGACGCCCTCCGGAATGAGAGTAGGAACCACATCTCTAACTCCTTCCGGTAAAGAAAAAATATCTAGAGGTAAATTTAAAAGTTTGTTAAATACTAGTAAGAAGGCATACATGGAAAAACTTTTAAATAAACTAATGAAACTAGACTCGGTTATAGGAGGAAATTGATGTGGTTAAGGGCATTGTTCAATCGGACCCGACCTTAAATGTGGTCAATTATTCTGCTGGAAAGGGTGCGTATACTACGGCAGTTAAAATTGCCGCATTGTTGGGTGTCGCTGACTTTGTTTCTATTGATGCGGTGGGGGCTACCTCACCTACATTAGAAGAGGTTGGAGACTTAATTCGTAGGGCCGAGGACTACATAGACGAATTTACTAACGAATCATGGAGAGAAAACCTTGCTGAAAATGAATTCCACGATTTTGATTTTTTTGACAAATATGTTTATTATTACGAGGACTATGCAGGAAAGGTTAGAGTTGAAAATGAAAATATTAGAAAGGTAATTAGAATTGCTTTTTGGGATGGCGACTCATATAGAGATGTAGCCTCGGCAGTTTCTACTGTGACAATTACAGATTTTACAAATATTACCTCTATTACTTTAACGGCGGGTTCTTTGCATTGGGATTTGTTTGCCTCTACAAATGCACACGATGATAAGTTCAATAATTTACGGGGGCTACTTCAAATAAAGCAGTAAAGGATTCTTCTGCTACTTATAACATTTCCGATTTCTTTTATGCGAATGTTGAAGATGATGAGACTATTACAATTGTTTCTTTATTGCCCGGTTCGGATGGTTCTTCATGCACTATTACTACTGCGGGGTCGGGACTAAGCGCAACCTCCTTTACCGATAAAGAACTCTATGACCGCAACCAAACATGGTGGGATATTAAAGACGCTGGCGATATTTTCTTCCGACAAGACTATCCCCTGCATAGAAAACATTCTGTTAAACTTACTTACACCTATGGAAATCATAGGGTTCCAGCAGTTATTGAAGAGGCCGCTACAAAAATTGTGGCTTGTGAATTGCTGGCTAGTGATGATTCATATGTTCTCGTTGGAGATGATTCTACGGGGATTAATATTCAAGCGAAGTATGATGCTTACAAGAAAGATATTGATGCTATTTTAAGAATGAAAAAGAGAATTAATTACTATTTGGATAACGATTGAGGGGATATTATGGGATGGAGAAACATTTTAAAATATTCCGATTTAGATATGAAAAAGGCGTTATGGATGCAACGATTAATGCAAATGGGATATTCTTTTGATGTGATAAAAATTGCAGATGGGTTTCCTCTTGGTAGGCCAATTGACGGGACTAATGAAAATACAAACACTCATAGAGTCTTTGTAAGGGCGGATGAACTTGAACATGAAAACTATCCCTTTACCCAAGAAAACCCCTTTTATGCTCCGGTCCACGCTAAAAATGCTTGGGTTGATTTTTATGTTGTTGAACCCCCACATAACTTAATACAATATGTAAGGGGAGATAAAAATTTATTCAAAGAAATAGAACAACTTTGGGGGGAGATTGTAAATGGATGAGTGGTGGGGTAGTATTTTAAAGAAAAAGAAAAAGGTTAAGCGTGACGCTTGTTATCACAAGGTTCGCTCACGATATAAGAAGTGGCCTTCCGCTTATGCTTCCGGTGCGTTAGTTCAATGCCGAAAGGTTGGTGCTAAAAACTGGGGCAACAAATCAAAGAAAAAGAAGTGATAGTATGAATTGGGAAATTGTATTAAAAGAAATGGCTTGTCCTAGAGCGACAAAAGACTTAATGTTAAATACAAAAAATAGAGATGCGGCAGTTAAGAATCCAAACATTAAATATGGACCTCTCAATCTTGACGATGAGGAATATTGGGAGGAATATGCTAAAAGGTGGAATACTACCGCAGAAGTAGCCAAAAAATCTAATTGTGGTAATTGTGTGGCCTTTGATATTTCACCGAGAATGGAGGATTGTATGCCTCTAGAATTAGACGATGATGGGCGTTTGGGTTATTGTTGGATGCACGATTTTAAATGTCATTCGGCAAGGAGTTGTTATACTTGGGCAAAGGGAGGTCCAATAAAAGACGATGGGCGTTCAAAAGAAAATCAAATGAGAAAGGAGGGTAAAAAATGAATTGGAAGGATATTCTAAAATCAAATTGTGGAACAGAAAAAGAGGACATGGATAAAGAACTTATTGGTGGACAGAAAGAATTAGATAAAAATAAAAACGGTAGAATTGATGCGGAGGACTTTGAGCAATTGCGTGAAGAGGCACAAGAAAAGAAAGAAGATGTTGAGGCAATCATTATTCGCACCCTCAAAGACGAGGGAGGGGCTTCCGGCTTAGAGCCACTAGAAAAGACTACTGGACTTTCAAAGAAAGAACTCAAAAAGAAACTCAAGGAGATGAAGAAGGTTTCTCTACATAAGAACGGTGATTATATTTTACTTGAAGGTTTGCCTAAAGCAAGAGGGGCTTTCACGGACAGGGATTAGATGGTTAAAAGGCGTAATCGGATTAGGCGTAGGAAAGGAGAACCGAGTCAAAAAAGCGAGAAGGTTAGACCAAATAAACCCCACTACAAAAGAAAGGAGAGGTAATTGTGTGGAAAAATATACTAAAACAGTTTCCTAATAAAGAGGATAAAAAACAAATAACCTATGCTACTGTTAGATACATGTTACAGGACTCTTCTTTTCAACCAGTTGAGGGCTTTACTTATCAAAATATGCCTGCTTCTATACATGAACTTTACGAGAATGTGGTTAAAAAGAACTTATATCCTGAGTTTCGTATGACTAAAAAACAATACTTAGATATTATCTTGGGGTCAATTATTTCTATTGGTGGTATGCATTACTTGATATTACCTCAAGAAATGTTGACTCATTCTCCTAGAAGTAATAACCTCACACTAATAAGAGATACAAATAGAGATAAATTAACAGACGGCTCATATTTTAAGGATTCGGTGGGTTCGTTTTCATTTAAAGAATATTAGGAATGATAATCATGTGGGAAGTAGTTCTTAAAAAGAAAAAGCGCAAGAAGTCGGGAGATAACTTCAAGCGTGAAAAGGAGGATGGACTTCACGGCTGGTTTTCTCGTAGGGGTGGAAAAGAAGGCAAAGGGAAAAAAACTCAACGGGGCTGGATTGATTGTTCAACCTGCGGGTCCAAGAATGGACCAAAACCCTGCGGGAGGAAGGATGCTTCTAAGGGCAGAAAGAGGAGATGTCGTCCCACTTGTGCGGCCTGTAAAACTTACAAAAGAAGGAGGGGAACGCGATGAGTTGGCAAAGTATTCTCAAAAGAGATATGTCCTATTGTGTTTGTAGCGGTCCTAATAAAACAAAGGGCTTTACATGTAAGGCTCATTGTCGTAGCAAACAAATGAAAAAAGCAGACCCCAAAAAAGGAACCGGCAAAAAACCCAAAGGTTCTTCTCGTAGGCTTTACACGGATGAGAACCCAAAGGACACCGTTCCTGTTAAGTTTAGAACGGCTTCCGATGTTAGAGATACCTTTTCAAGTTCGGCATTTAAATCTAAATCACACAAAAGACAATCACAAATTATTAATCTAGTAGAACAAAGGGCTAGGGTAGCCGCTAAAAGAGCAAAGGACCCCGAAACCAAGAAGAGGCTTAAGGCCGCACACGCAGTAGCCTTATCTAGAAAAGAATCTAGTAAAAGAAAAACGGAGAGGATGCGAAGATGAATTGGAAAGACGCTTTACAGAAAAAACTTAGCCAAGGCTATATTAATGATTTTAATGAAGTAGCGTTAAGACTTCTAAACGAGAGAGGAAGAATTACCGCCGGTGTGGTTTATGATAACCTGCCTAAAAAACTTCGTAGGATTATGAATCCAACAAGGGTTGCCATGTATCTAAAAAGGGTCCCCGGAGTAGTTTATACCGGAAAGCCCGGAAAGGGCAGAGGAGACTATATTCTTGAAAAATCTATTCAAAAGGCACGAAGGGGGTCCGCTTTTTTAAACGCAGTAGCAGAAAGACTCCTTACTGACGAGTGGATGCCCGTAGAAGAATTGCATTCCCTCTCATTAGATTTAAGACAGAAAAATGGCAGGCGTTATAGAGATAGGCTGGGACAGTCTCAACTGACAAACTCTTTAATTAAATACGGTATGGCAGAAACTACTGGTGGAAAGACTTCAAGCAAAAACTTAATAAGAAGGAAACAATAAGGTGATAACATGAGCGATTGGTGGAATGTAATTAAAGAAACGCCCAAATATCCACCGACTGTGTTATTTGGTAGGGCAAATCCCATCCCCAAAGAACCTTCCCCCGAAATGGAAGAGGATATTGAGGCTGTCGTTGAGCAAGAACAAAGAGAGTTTGAAGAAAAAAATAAACCTAAACCGAAAACGAGATTTTTAGGAGGCGGTCTTATTAGAGATGGTGAAACCGTAAAACGCTACAAGGGGAGGAATTGATATGGAACAATGGGAATCTGTTCTTAAAAAGAAGAAGAAGAAGCCCCAAATTAAAAGAGTCAAGGGAGGGGTTATGTATCGTGGAGAAAAATTTCCCGGCGTGAATAAACC
>LUMI01000206.1_pt1 | contig 22610 bp, 22 predicted proteins | sample 729681 | NCBI WGS metagenome assembly LUMI01 (sample SAMN03860267, study PRJNA289734) | marine metagenome | biome: seawater column; feature: ocean; material: water; isolation source: Red Sea water column Station 34 - depth 10m | place: Saudi Arabia: Red Sea | collected 2011-10-15 | depth 10 m
CATTACCGCACAGGATTTTTTGAATATAAGTTCGACTAATATTAAATTTTTCACCGAGTCCTGTGTTGTTCATCTTATCATTTCACTGACTTCTAGTTCAGTGACGCACTCTTCATTTTTTCCTGCATCGCATACCCATCCTTGGAAGCTGATAAAGTGCTGAGCTTAGCCCAGTATTTAAATAGAGATTCAACATTGTCGAGGGGCAGTAGGAGAAGGATTCTCTTTTAAATTGAGTTACTGAAGTTAAGCAAAAAGATGTCTTCTGCCCCTTCTCAAAACGTTTTTTGGGTAGATAAACGACTATCTTCGATTTTCAAATATATTCTCATTCCTTGACAAAAAAAGTGTCATCCCTTAAGTAAAGGATGACGGCACCACCATCTTGATTAGGAAGCAACTAATGAAACATTTCATTGCGATTCATCGTTTTCATAATGATGAAAAAAGAAAAGAATATTGTATGTCTCCAGAACGAAAAGATCCGCCTGAAGCAAAAAGAACGGTCAAAGAGTGGGCAGACTTTGCATGCAATACGAATCCAAAAGCAAAATGTCGTTCACAATGGAATGGTGATGAAATCTCATTCTGTCATTGGGAAGCAGAAAGTGCCCAGGATATTCTTGATTGGTTTGATGAAATTGGTCTTAAGGACTATATGTCCATTGAACTCCATGAACAGTGGAGGTTTCATTCCTACTATGACCAATCTGACAAAGAGTTGGTTTATAAGGACTACTAGAAAGTTTGACGAGGTGGAATAATCAATCGATTTGCCCCATTCACCCTGGAATGGGTTTTTCCTCCCCTACAATGGTGACCCTATGCATGATCCTCCGGGTTGTGGTGTTGTCATAGGGTTCCACACAATGCATCGTGCACCGGTTGTCCCACATCACGATGTCATCGTTCTGCCACTGATGTTTATCCTTCTGGGATATCTTTTTTCCATCGCTAGCTGCTTGGATTGATTCTTTCAGTTATGGTTCCAGTAATCAGCGTTTTCCCTCACCATAATCAGGGTAGGCCGGGTTTTGTTCCATCCTTCCCTGACCAGATCCGAAGCATGCTCAACACTTTTGGCCTCAATTCCGTCACAATTCATGGATTCGGCTAATTTGATAAAATCGGGATTGACTCCCTCAACACCGACCAGGGGAATGGAGCGTGAACGCATATCATCCTGGATCTGTTTCAATCCGCCATTTTCCCATAGGATGATCGGCAAGCCCATTTCAAGCTCCGATGCCACCATCAATTCCTGAACGGTGAACATGAATCCACCATCTCCTGCCAGACAGACGACCGGACGCTCAGGTTCCGCAACTTTGGCGCCAATGGCATTCGGGAGTCCGCAGCCGAGGGTGCAGTATCCTGCAGGGTAACTCCAACTCCGTGGGTGTTTCATCCGGATGCCAAAAGCCCCGGTGTAGACAAGTTGGCATATGTCCCCCGCATAGAAGGTGTCTTCCGGCAGTGATTGTTCGAGTTGGTTCAGTAATTGTTTATGTTTGATTTCAGAGTCAGTCAGGTTTGCTTCAATTTCTTTTCTCAGCTTTCCCAGTTCCTCTTCCAGGGATGCTCTTGCTCTTGAGTTGCTGAAATTTCCTTCTTTTAAAATCATCTCCACGGCGTCTTTTGCATCGGAGATGATGCCGAGATCAGCAGGATACTGATCGTTGATTTTTGAGGGATCAAGATCGATTCGGATCAGTTTGCCTGAGAGTTTAAGAAAATCCACGAAACTGTCGGTTTCTGCGAGTTCGGTTCCAACAGCAAGGATCACATCCGCACCTGAGAGGTATTCCTGTACTTCGGGTCGGATGATGGAGGCATTCAGACTCAGAGGGTGATCGTCCGGAACAATTCCTTTACCGGCAGTGCTGGAGATGACCGGAGCACTCAGTTGATCTACCAGCTTGCGGAGTGAATCTGCCGCCTTGATCGCCCCTCCTCCGACCATGATGATTGGGTTTTTCGCTTTCCTCAGGATTTCTGCCGCTTCCTGGATTTGTTCCTGTCGGGGCAGAGGAATTTCCGGGAGGTTCGCAGGTGTCCATTCTTCCTCAACCGGCATGGCAAGGACGTCGATGGGTATGGAAAGATGAACTGGACGGGGTCTACTGGTTTTAAAAGATGTAAATGCCCGGGCCATCATTTCGGGGACATCCTCAGGACGGTAGGCTCTCAAGGAAAGCGAGGTCATAGGATCGGTGACGGCTCGCTGGTCCGTAATTTCATGTAAAGCGCCCCATCCTTTTCCATGAATTCGTGAATCGGTTTCGGAGGAAATCAGAAGCATCGGGATGGAATCCGCCCACGATTGGCCCACGGCAGTCAGAGCATTGGTCACCCCTGGGCCTGAAATCACAAGGGCCACACCGGGTCTTCCGCTGATACGAGCATATCCGTCGGCCATGAAACCCGCACCCTGTTCGTTTCGGGCCTGGACATGGCGGATGGTTCCATCACTCAATCCCCTGCAGAAATCCAGCGTATGAACTCCGGGAATACCAAAAACCGTGTCTACCCCGTATTTGGAAAGTAATCTGATGGTTGCTTCTCCACAGGTTCTAGATCGTTCGGCAGATTTGTCGGAGTTAGCTTTTGGAGGGTGAAGGTTCTTGGTGTTCATGGACTTTATTGCTATGCGGTTGAAAGAGGCCTGATTTCATCCATTGCTTCCGGATGTTCTTTTTCGAATCAGCTGCTCAGTTAGAGCTCTGATTGGGTTACATACCACGGGCCTCTGACATTAATTGAAAGGGATACAACGTGAGATCAGCCCTTGGTATTCTTAATCATGGGACGAATCTCACGAAAGTTTTTTTACACAAAAAAATATCGGAATGCGTTCTGACCCCGATCATCGTCAAAAAATAAAAATTGTATGATGTATCATGGTCTCACAGGATTTCCAGAAAAACTATGGCGATGAAGACTTGAAGTGAAAACCCTGATCTGAAAGGTATTCATCCAACTCTGCGCGTTCATGAAAACGGGCAGTTCGGGCAGCCATCACTTTGGACCAGCGTGGATCCTTATCATGCATCGCCTGGGAACTGTAGAATTCGACCATGGTCTGATCATATCTTTTGATGTGATTGATCTGCTGATCATCCTCTGGGTATCGTTCAGGGTGCAGAATGGTTTCCAAAGGTAGCCGGGGTTTTTGTTGCTGATCTTTGGCAGGATAACCAAGGCACAGCCCCGCAACAGCATAGACCAAAGGTGGAAGGTTCAACAGTTTCCCAACGGCCTTAGGATGAATCCTGATGGCTCCAATCATACAGATTCCTAATCCATGGGATTCTGCGGCCAATGCAACGTTCTGGAGAACAAGTGCCGCATCCACGGTGGCGATTAATAACGCTTCAACATAATCCGTATCAAAATTTTCGACTCCATGCAGTTGGCCGGCAAGTCGATCTCGATTCAGGTCTGCACAAAACACCAAAAAAGTGGGACTCTGATGGATTTGAACCTGGTCCGCACACAATTCAGCCAATGCTTTCTTTCGTTTGGGATCTGAAACCTCAATCACACTATATGCCTGGAGATTGCTGGAGGTGCTGGCACTTTGGCCGCAGGTCACCAATTCTTCGACAAGCCCTTTTGGAAGTGGGCGATCCTCAAAACGTCTGATGCTGCGATGATTCTTGATATGATCGGTAATTGGGTTATTCATGAATAATTTTGAGTTCAATGCATTTAAATTTGGAAATGAAAAACATGACGCTTTCATCAAAAGTAACAAACCTGAAAACAAGTTATCTGGGGAACAATGAGGAAAAAGAAAATTGAATTGAATTTGAATGGGACGGGTTCAATAACTTGAATCAATGCGTTATCTTTAAAAAAACATAATTTTTCGATATCTGTCACGCAAAAAAACAAAAATGTCTCCAAAAATCATTGAACAACTTGCTCCCAAGGGAGTTCTGCGAGTCGCAATCAATCTTTCAAATTTCCTGCTGGTTACTGACCGGAGTGCTGAGGGGAATCCTGCGGGAGTTTCTCCGGATATGGCGGCTGAAGTGGCAAGACGACTCGGAGTGGGGATTGAATACGTTGAATATAAAACTCCGGGAGAAATTGCCGACGATGCAGGAATGGATGCCTGGGACATTGCAAATATCGGTGCGGAACCTCAAAGAGCCGAGAAAATTGATTTTACCAGAGCCTATTGTGAGATTCAGGCAACTTATCTGGTTCCTCCGGGATCTTCTTTGAAATCAATCGAAGAGGTTGACCAATCCGGTGTGCGCATCGCGGTTTCTGAAAGAAGTGCCTATGATCTTTGGCTATCACGGAACATTCAGTCTGCAGAGTTGATTCGGGCCAAAGGACTCGACGCCTCCTACGAATTGTTTGTCAACGAAAAGCTGGATGCACTTGCTGGGTTAAGACCCAAACTTATGGAGGAAAATGAAAAAATGGCAGGTTCAACCATTCTTCCCGGTCAGTTCACGGCGGTCCAGCAATCGATTGGATGCGGTAAAAACCGTGAGGAGGGATTGGCATTTTTAGTGGAGTTTGTGGAAGAAACCAAAACTTCCGGATTCGTAGCAGACCTGATTGAAAAACATGGAGTGGTGGGACGACTGTCCGTTGCTCCTCCAGCCTGAATCTTTGGGGTAGTCTTCAGGAAACGAATTACCCTTCCAAGGGGTCTGAAAGGACTCTTAAAATTTAATTCACGAGGGTATTCAAAGCATCCATCGCCTGATGAATTTGTGATTGGCTAACATCGAGATGGGTAACCGCCCGCATGTTATTTTGGTCGATCACTCCAATCCATATTTCCTGCTTCCTCAGTTCTTTGGAAATATCTCGCGCATCCCATCCTGTTCCGGAGACATCGAAGAATACAAGATTACTTTGCGGGGAGGGATCGACTTTCATTCCATTAATGGCTGAAATCCTCTGTTCCATGATCCTGGCATTTTCATGGTCTTCCGCCAGTCTTTGGATATGATGGTCCAAAGCCCAAATCCCGGCTGCCGCAATCACTCCGGCTTGACGCATCGCTCCCCCCAGACGGTGTTTCCAACGCCATGCAGCATCGATAAATTCCTGGGTTCCAGCGAGTACGGCACCGACCGGACAACCTAAGCCCTTGGTCAGGTCGATCCAGAGCGAATCCACGGTTTCCGCATAATCCGAAGCCGGAACTCCTGTTGCCACCGATGCATTCATCAAGCGGGCTCCGTCCATGTGGACCATCAGTCCATGTTCCTTGGAGGCATCATGAATTTCCTGCAAACGCTCAAGAGGCCAGATGCTGCCCCCTCCCCGATTCGAGGTTTGCTCTACCACGACCAAGCGGCTTCTCGGTTCATGAAGTGAAGAACCTCGAATGGATTCATGAACCTGGTCTGCATTAAAAATCCCGTTTTCTCCCTCCAGGGGAAAGACCATGGCACCCGCAAGGGCCGCCGGGCCTCCGGATTCTGAAGTGAAAATGTGCGCGGTTTTGTCCGCAATGATCTCATCACCGGGTGAACAATGAACCAGAATCGCTATTTGATTGCACATCGTTCCGGAAGGCAGGAAGAGCGCCGCTTCTTTTCCCAAAAGATCTGCAGTTTTTCGACAGAGATGATTGACGCTGGGATCCTGACGGTGTTGTTCATCTCCTACTTCCGCTTCGCCCATCGCACGGAGCATTCCTGCAGAAGGTCGGGTCTGTGTGTCGCTGTAGAGGTTGATGTTGATTATGTCATTCATGGTAATTTGTGTTTTGGAAAAATCTCAGTTTCCCATAGTGATTTGAAATGAAGTGATTTTCACTATTTTTTCATTTTGGAATCTCATTATAGCTGCGGATCGCCTGATCCCCAAGGATTTGCTGATGAACTTCGGAAGCGCCTTCATAGATCCGCAGGGCACGGATTTCACGATAGAGGGATTCCACCGGATTTCCCTTTTCCACTCCACGGGCGCCAAAAAGCTGAACGGCGGTATCGATCACCTGTTGTGCTTTTTCGGTGGCTTCTGCATCGTCTGACCATACATGTTCCTGTTACCACTGTAATGAAGAATTTCGTCCAGTGCTCTTCTGGCAAATCCTAGAGCAGCCGCCCCTACGGTGGGTCGGAAGATATTCAGGGTTGCCATTGCTATTCCGAATCCCTTTCCTTCCTCCCCCAATAATGCCTCGCGAGATAGCTCGGCATCCTTCAATTGCAGTCTGGCAAGAGGATGGGGCGCCATTACTTCCTGCCGTTCCACGATGGAAAGCCCGGGATTGTCTGCCTTAAGAAGAAATGCGCTGAATCCTCCCGATCCAGGCTGATCGCTGGTTTTTGCAAATAGGGTATAATAGTCAGCAATGCCCCCATTGGAAATCCAGGATTTCTCCCCATTCACTTTCCAGCCCTCAGTGGTGGAAAAGGCCTTTGAATTCATGGCAGCGACATCAGAACCGGCATCCGGTTCACTGAGGGCAAATCCGGCAATCATCCTTCCTGCTGAAACTTCTTCCAGAATGTTCCGTTTTTGTTCGGAATTGCCGTAAAGTGAGATCGCTCCGCTGCCAAGACCCTGCATGGCAAAAGAAAAATCGGCAAGAGCATCATAACGGGCAAGGGTTTCTCGGATCAGGCAGAGGGAACGGACGTCAAGTGATTCGTGTTTCCCTCCAAATTCCCTGGGAACACACCATCGTAACCATCCTCCTTCCGCCAGCAATTGAACCCTTTGACGACAAGCCTCGTCGGTGGCATCCACCGAATCCCCATGATGCGGCCACTTCGTCTGTCTGCACCAATCGTCGAGTTCTTGGGCCAGCTTTCGATGACGTTCTTCAAAAAAAGGCCAATCCAGGTAACTCCGGTCCGCCATCAGTTTCCTTCAAAAGAAGGTTTTTCCTTTGCTACAAAGGCGTCAAAGGCTCGGGTGAAATCTTCGGTTTGCATGCAGATCGCCTGGGCCTGGGCCTCGGCCTCGATGGCCTGGTCCAGGCTCATGTTCCATTCCTGATTGAGCATTGTCTTGGTCATGGAATGCGCGAAATTGGGGCCTGCAATGAGTTTGTTTGCGGATTCCTTCACCTGTTCCAAGAGATTTTCTCCATCATGGATTTGATTGAAAAATCCCCATGAAGCCCCTTCTTCAGCATTCATACTTCTTCCGCTGAAGAGCAACTCCGATGCCCGGCCCTGTCCAATCAGTCTTGGTAGCATCGAGCAGGCTCCCATATCACAACCGGCAAGACCGACACGGGTAAAAAGAAAGGCGACTTTTGCTTGGGGTGTTCCAAATCGCAGATCGCAGGCCATGGCGATGGCGGCGCCTGCACCGACACAAATCCCATCGATGGCTGCAAGAACAGGTTGTGGACATGCCCGGATGGCTTTGACGAGATCTCCGGTCATCCGGGTGAATGCAAGTAATTCCTTCATGCTCATTTTGGTCAAGGGGCCGATGATCTCATGAACATCTCCTCCTGAACAAAAATTTCCTCCAGCGCCATTAATGATCACCGCCCTGATTTCATCGGTGTAAGAAAAATTCCTGAAGGTGTCACGCAGTTCAGCGTAGGAATCAAATGTCAACGGATTCTTCCGTTCCGGCCGGTTGAGGGTGATGATTCCCAATCCGTCTTTCAGTTCCCACTGGAAATGATCAGGAGCCATGTTCTTGGAGGGGTTCATGGTTAGATTGAAGATGAGTGTTTCATTGTGGGTTCATCGGGAAACTTCCGGGATCACTGCGGTGGTTTCGATTTCAACCTTGGCTGCTTCCTCGATCAGTTCTGAAACAACCAAGACACTCATGGCAGGATAATGCTTGCCGATGATTTCACGATAGGCTTTCCCAATCTCTTTCTGCTGCTCGAGATATTCCTTTCTGGAGGTGATGAACCAGGTCATCCGGACTATATGCTCGGGTTTAGCCTCTGCCGCTGAAAGGACCTCCACCGTATTGGAAAAAGCCTGTCGAGATTGCTCCCAGAAAAGATCCGTTTCAAAAACACATTCCGAGTTCCAGCCAATCTGTCCGGCAACAAAAACCATACGCCCCTGTGCGGAGATCCCATTTGAATAACCTCTGGGCCTGGGCCAATCAGGAGGTTGAATGATTTCCATCATCTATCCTTCCTCCCGCAGGCGGAAACGCTGAATCTTTCCTGTTTCAGTTTTTGGAAGACTTTTCCTGAATTCGATACTCCGGGGATATTTGTAAGGAGCAATGGTTTTCTTGACGAAATCCTGTAAGGTTTGTTTCATGGCTTCATTCTCCTCAATTCCATCACGAAGTACTACAAATGCTTTGACCAGGCTTCCCCTTTCCTCATCCGGGATGCCTACCACTGCGCATTCTGAAACGGAAGGGTGTGCCATCAGGGCCGCCTCAACCTCAGGACCGGCGATGTTGTAACCCGAAGAGATGATCATGTCGTCGCTTCGGGCCTGGAACCAGAAAAAACCTTCCTCATCCATCTGGTAAGCATCTCCGGTCAGGTTCCATCCGTTGCGGACATATTTCTGCTGACGCGGATCATCCAGGTAGGTACACCCAGTCGGTCCCCTAACGGCGAGTTGTCCTGTTGTGCCGTGAGGAACGGGGTTCATTGATTCGTCGACCACCATTGCTTCGTAGCCGGGAACAGGAAGTCCGGTGGACCCTGGTTTAAGAGCATCTTCTCGTGAAGAGATGAAAATGTGAAGCATTTCAGTGGAACCGATTCCGTCAAGAATCTCGATTCCTGTTAGATTTTTCCATTCCTCAAAGGTGGGATAGGGCAGGGTTTCTCCTGCAGAAACACATTTTCTTAATGACTTCGGGATCTTGTCTGCCATGTTCCCGAGCATGAAACGGTAGGCCGTCGGAGAAGTCACCAGGATGGTAGCCTGATGTTTGGTTGCGGCTTCTAAGAGTTTGTCAGGCGATGGCTGTTCCACCAAAATGGTCGAAGCTCTAACATCGAGTGGGAATAATCCGATACCCCCAAGACCGAAAGTAAATGCCAGAGGGGGGCTGCCGATGAAGCGGTCACCAGACTCAGGTTTGAGGCATGTTCGACTGTACCCCCTGCACATGGTGAGCATGTCCTGGTGGGTATGCACGGCTGCTTTGGGTTGACCCGTCGTTCCTGAGGTGAATGCAATCAGGCAGGGGTCGTTCCTGGAAGTAGGAAGATTCTCGAACTCAATGGATTTCTTGTTTTTCTTTTCCTCAAGATCTCCATCCCGGAAACTGATCAACTGTTCCAGGCAGCTCTCACTCATGGCCTGTTCCAATTCTTCAAGCAGTCTAGTGTCGCATAGCGCAATGGAAACTCGGGCTTTGTTGATGATGGTGTTTAACTCCATTGAACGCAAAAGAGGCATCGTGGAAACCGCTATTCCGCCTGCTTTGATGACACCAAACCATGCGGCAAACATTGGGTAACTGTTGGGTGCCCTGAGCAGAACCCGGTTGCCGGGTTTCAAATTCAGGTCTTCGAGCAGGACCCTTGCAATCTGGTTCGAGTCTTTTTGCAAGTCTGAATAGGTCCATGAACCCTCATTCATGAGCACCACCTCTTTGGATCCATACCCTTCTTTGACAGCATCATCCAACAGGGGAGTCGCGCAATTAAGAATTTCAGGATAATCAAAGTTTTCCAGATTGATGAAATCCGGGAGTTCCTCTTGAGCAGGCAGATGTTGCTGGACGAAAAGATCAAGATGTGCCGTCATGAATCTTCCTTTGCCAAAGTTTGATTGAGGTTGTCAAGATCGGATCGAATGTTCTTCAATGTTTCACCAAACGCTTCTTCCTGACCATGAACTCCGGACATTAATGAATTGATCCAGTTTTGGTGTTCCCCGGCCATTTCCAGGAATACTTTTCTCCCTTTTTTTGTCAGGCTGACGGTCATTTTTCGCCGGTCACGGTGAAGGTGTTTCATTTCCAGCCATCCTTTTTCCTGCAAGCGTCTGACAACTCCCGTGACGTTGCCGTTGGAAACAAGCAGGTATTGTGATAATTCAGACATGGTCATCGGTTCATCGGTTCTTTCCAGGGCAGAAAGAAGATCAAATTGGGGCAGGGTGACCTGAAACTGCTCTCTCAGCCTGCGGCGGATTTCGTTCTCGATCCTGGTTGTACAGTTCAGCCAGCGAAGCCAGAGCCGAAGGGTTTGTTTATTTCCTGAATTCTCCACAGTCCTTTTTCGGTTTCAGGGAGTTAAGAGGGTTGAGGGATTTTCCTCATGTTCAGATCGGTCCCGATTGGGCTGCACGTTCCAGGTTTCGCTCTAACTGTTGTTTTCCGGAAAGGTATTGAACAGGCCAAGGTTGTTCTGCATAACCCTGCTGAGCAGCAGCATGTAAAGTCCAGAATGGGTTACTCAAATGGGGTCTAGCAAGGCAGCAGAGGTCAGCTCTTCCAGCGGCCAGGATTGAATTCAAATGATCGGGCTCATAGATGTTTCCTACCGCCATCACCGGTATTCCTTCTTCATTGCGAATGTGATCCGCAAGTGGAGTTTGATACATTCTTCCATAAACCGGTCGGGCGTCAGGGTGAGTTTGTCCGCTGGAGACATCGATCATGTCACAACCTGCATCGATGAATGCTTTCGCCATTTTTGCACTTTCGTAGATATCGACCCCCTCCGGCATCCAGTCACTTGCGGATAATCTGACCGACATCGGTTTATGGTCAGGCCAGACTGCTCTCATGGCCTGGAACACTTCAAGGGGAAATCGAAGACGATTTTCCAGACTACCTCCGTATTCATCGGTCCGCTGGTTGTTCAGCGGCGTGAGAAACATGGAGAGAAGGTAGCCGTGGGCACAGTGCAGTTCCAGCCAGTCAAACCCTGCCTGCTCAGAACGTTCACAGGCTCTGACAAAATCCGCTTTGATCTGCTGCATGTCCTCACGTGTCATTTCCCTTGGGATCTGGTTCTCAGCAGAATAGGGAACCGCCGAGGGACCGATCAGAGGCCAATTACCGCTTTCAAGGGGTTGGTCGATGCCGTCCCACATCCTTTTTGTCGAACCCTTAGGACCTGCATGCCCGATTTGGATCGCCATTTTTGCAGGGGTATTTTCATGGACGAAATCAACAATCCGTTTCCATGCGTTTGCCTGTTCGTCTGAGTAGATTCCTGCGCACCCCGGCGTGATTCTTCCTTCAGGAGAAATATCCGTCATTTCTGTGAAGACAAGCCCTGCGCCTCCCTGAGCCCGGGAACCGTAATGAACGAGGTGAAAATCCCCGGGCATGCCGTCCTCAGAACTATACATTGACATCGGGGAGACAACGATCCGGTTGATCAGTTCCAAATTCCTGATGCGGTAGGGAACAAACATAGGTGGAGTCTTTTTTTGAATCTTCCCCTGAGTTGCCTTCCCGGCAAACCATGTTTCGACTCCCTCAAGCCAGTTTTTGTCACGGAGTCTAAGGTTTTCATGACTCACTCTTTGACTGCGGGTAAGTAGGCTGTAGGCGAACTGGATTGGTTCAAAATCGAGATATCGTTCAACATTTTCAAACCATTCCGTACTGTTTCTGGCACTGCTTTGCAGCTTCAAAACTTCAACCCGGCGCAGATCTTCATAATCTTTCAAAGCTTGTTCCAGAGGTTTCCCAAGGTGGAGTTCATCAGCGAGGTCTATTGCATCCTCAAAGGCCAATTTGGTTCCGGAGCCTATGGAAAAATGTGCGGTATGAGCTGCATCGCCAAGAAGCACGACATTCCCGAAGGACCATTGTTGACAACTGATCCTCCTGAAATTAAGCCACATGGCAGAGCCGCGTAAGTGCTTTGCATTGCTCATCAATCGATGGCCGTCAAGATACTTTGAAAAAATATTTTCACAGACTGCAATTGATTCTTCCTGGCTCATCTGGTCGAAACCTAAACCTTTTAAGGTTTCTTCGGTGCATTCGATGATGAAAGTGCTGGTGTCTTTGTCGAAACGGTAAGCATGGGCCCAAATCCATCCATGCTCGGTTGGTTCGAAAATGAAAGTGAACGCTTCAAAAACCTTATTTGTTCCGAGCCAGACAAAACGGTTGGATCGGACGTCGATATCAGGCTGGAAGTGTTCTGCATGCTCATCCCTGATCCAGCTGTTGATTCCATCACAAGCGACTATCAGGTCTGCATCCTTGAATTGATCCAGGTTATGGATTTCATGTTCGAAATGAAGTTTGACTCCCAGTTCAAGTGCCCTTTTCTGAAGCAGATGCAATAAGCGCTGTCTTCCTAATCCACTAAAACCATGTCCTCCCGACCGGATGACATGGTTCCGATAATGGACTTCAATGTCATCCCAGTGTGCAAACTGGTCGAGGATCCAATCCGCACTCCGTGTGTCATTGGCCTGTAAACGCTCCATCGTCTGGTCTGAAAAAACCACACCCCAACCAAAGGTGTCATCCGCCTTGTTCCTCTCTACGACCAGGATTTCATGGTCGGGATTTCTCAACTTCATGCAGATTCCAAAATACAGCCCTCCCGGACCGCCACCGATGCACACTGCTTTCATTTCATCATCTCCGAAAAAATCTGCCTCCAGTTTCCAGCAATCATAAAATAATCATTCTGAATGCCAAGTTTATTTTAAGTTTAAAATATCAGGTTTGACGGTTTAATTGGTTGAGCAACTGTTTCATTTTCTCTGCGTCTTTCTTGATCTTCAATGGGATAATTTTCAATAGATTAAACCTCTAAATCTTATCTATTATGAAATTTGAATTAAAAGGACAGAGCTATAAAAGGTTAAGTATTTTTGTTATCTAAAAAAATTAATATAAATAATTAATTTCTTAAAATATTTATTATGAAGTCCTTCCAGATGGTGATGTGATACTGATATTTGAATTTGTTATAGGAGCGAAAAGAGAAGTCAGAGGATTGGTTCCAATTCTTCAAAAAATTTTTCGATTTCCTCTTCAGTGTTGTAATGCACTGGTCCGACACGGACTAACCCTCCTTTTTCAAGAAGACCCATCACCCTCACGGCTTCCAGTGCGTAATTGTGTCCGCTCCAGACAAAAATGTTCTTATCCCCCAGAGCCTTGGCCAATTGATCGGGATGCCTGCCCTCCACGGAAAAGGAAACCGTCGGTACCCTGCGATCCATGGCTGATGGATCGGTGATCCCCCTGATTTTGATTCCAGGCAGCGATTGCAGTCCTGAAATCAATTTTTTGCAGAGCTTCTGCTCATAAAGAATGATACTGTTCATTGCAGACAAGATTTTTTGCCTGCGGTTGGTTAGCTCCTTGTCTGGGGAGTTGATCGTTTCGGAAAACCATTCCAGGTACTCAACGGCTCCCAGTGTTCCTGCCATGGCTTCATGGCAAAGCGTTCCAGTTTCAAATTTTCCGGGAGGGAGATCCCCGGCCGGTCTTACCTTGTAGGCTTCCAGTTCCATCAGCAGTTCTTTGTTTCCCCAAAGCACTCCCTGGTGGGGACCAAAGAATTTATAGGGGGAACAAACCAGGAAATCACAACCCAGTTCCTGGACATCGGTGATTCCATGGGGCACATACTGAACGGCATCGATGTAAACCAGTCCTCCTTTGGATTTCACCTTCTCAGTGATGGTTTTGATGTCATTGATCGTCCCCAGGCAGTTACTGGAATAATTGACTGCGGCCAACAGTACATCTTCCGGTTCCAGGAGATTTTCGAGCATCTCCAGCTTGTATTCGTAAGTTTCCAAGTCAAATTCGAGCCAACGAACTTCCAACCCCAGATCTTCCGCCAACTGCAGCCATGGGGCGACATTACCGTCATGATCCATCCGTGTCAGCAGCAGGGCTCCGCCTTTTTGAAAACGTTTTCCCAGCGAACGCGATATGGCATAAGTCAGTGTGGTCATGTTGGCGCCGAAGATGATTTCCGAAGAACTTCCGGCATTCAGTAAATCCGCCATCGCCTGATGGGCTTCTTCGAGAATCAAATCAGACTCGATGCTGGTTTTGAAAGTTCCGCCCTGATTGGCATTGCAGTGAATCAGATAGTCACTCATCCGTTGAATGACCTGCACTGGCACCTGGGTTCCCGCAGGATTATCCAGGTAAACTCTTGGTTGTCCCTTATCGGTCAGAGCCAAAGCGGGGAACTGGGACCTGATGGTTTCAAGATCGTAATTCATGAATTTTGTTGGAAGTTAAAATAGTGTTTTGGAAATCTAATCCGATACAGAACAGAATTATTAAAGAATCAGTTCTGCTGCCTGGCTGGCCATTTCCCATTCCTCATCACTGGGAAGCACCAGGATTTTTGTTTGACTGTCTTTAGAGTGAATCGCGCAGGGTGCTTCCGCGTGATCATTCATGTCGGGGTCCAGTTGAATATTCATCCACTCCATTCCTCTAACTGAACGCTTCCGGACCCAGGACACATTTTCTCCGACTCCTCCGGTAAAGACCAGAGCATCGACCGGTCCGATGACTGTATTAAAGGAACCGATGGTTTTACGGACACGATAACAGTAAAGTTCCAGGGCCATTTCAGCCTCCTCATTTCCTTCTTCCTTGTTTTGGAGTATTTCTCGAAAATCATTGGTACCACAGAGCCCCTTCATTCCAGAATCCTGATTCAGCATCGTTTCAAGGGCTTCCTGATTCCATCCTTCACGTGCCAGTAGCGTTAAAATTCCAGGATCCAGATCTCCGGGGCGGGTACCCATCACTAATCCTTCAAGCGGTGTCATCCCCATCGTGGTATCAACACAAATCCCTTTTTTGATGGCGGAAATACTGGCTCCATTTCCCAAATGAATGGTGATCAGATTCAGTTTATTTACAGGAGTCTTCAAAAATGAAGCGGCCTGTTTCAACACCGATTGATGGGAAATGCCGTGAAAACCATAACGGCGTATCGCATATTGGTCAGAGATTTTTCTGGGCAAGGCATAACGCCAGGCATATTCCGGAAGGGTTTGATGGAATGAGGTGTCAAAGACCACGGCTTGAGGGATTTCCGGGAAATGTTCTGAGATTTCCTCAATACAGGCCAGGCTGGCAGGGTGATGTGTTCTAGCCAGAGGGATCATGTCCCTGATGAATTGTTTCACTTCCAGATCCAGAAGTGCCGCATGACGGTATTTTGTTCCGCCATGGACCACCCGGTGGACAATGAGATCCGCAGAACCGGGATTGTTTTTTTCCTGATCAAAAATTTCGAGAATTTTCTGGATACCTTCTTTGTGGTTCTGGCAGCCATCCGAAAGTTCAATTTTATGTGATGGAGATGATGATGTCTGATAACTCAATATGGAAGATGCTTCTCCGATTTTCTCAAGGTTTCCTTTGAGAAGTTCCAGCTTGGATTGATGCTGGTAAAGCGCAAATTTTATGGAAGAACTACCGGCGTTGAAAACCTGGATCAGCATTTTCCTAACGGAGTTTTTCTTGGATGAATTGTCATTGTCAAAGGCGTCATGTAAACATCCAATCATGAAATATCCAAGTGCTTCCTGCAATTGCATCAAAATACAAGCAGAAAAAGGATAAATCATGGATGATTTATTGCCCTATCTTATCTAGAAGCAAAGGACTCAAATCCTTCATCTCTTTCACTGAATCAGAAATGTCACTCAAAGAAGAAATCTTTCGAAAAGCTGCAAAAAATCCGAAGAGGATCCTTTTTCCAGAAGCAGAGGATGAACGTATTCTGCGGGCTGCCTCGGAGCTGGCAGAGAAAGGAATCGGAGAACCGGTGGTTTTGGTTGATGTTGAAAAAGTTCGGAATGATCTTCCGAAAACGAAAGTCGAGAGCATTGAATGGCTGGATCCAGCTTCGTATCCTCATTTGCAGGATTTGGCGGAAATATATGCTTCCCGGCGAAGCAATGTGAATGAAAAGATGGCTTTACGACTGCTGAAACGCCCTCTTTATCTAGCAGGCATGTTATTGGATCAGGGGAAAGTGGATGCGGTGGTTGCCGGAGCCACCAAAACCACCGGACAGGTGATTACTGCGGCTTCCCTGACCGTTGGCATGCAAGACGGAGTATCCCAGCCCTCGAGTTTTTTTCTGATGATTTTTCCTGGAACTCCCGAACGGATCCTGGTTTTTGCGGACTGTGCACTGATGGTGGATCCTGATCCGGAAGAACTGGCGAATATCGCTAAACTCACTGCTCAAAACGCAAGAACTTTGCTGAATCTGGAACCCCGTGTGGCCATGCTTTCCTTTTCAACCCATGGAAGCGCCAAACACGGACGGGTTGAAAAAGTGAAACTGGCTCTTGAGCGTTTGAAAGAGATGGAACCCGAGTTGATCGTTGATGGTGAGTTGCAACTGGATGCGGCTCTTTCCCCGGAAGTTGCCCTTCGGAAATGTCCCGACTCCCCCTTGAAGGGAGATGCCAACATCCTGATCTTTCCTGACCTGGATGCAGGGAATATCGGCTACAAACTTGCTCAATACCTCGGTGGGGCCCAGGCCATTGGTCCCATCACCCAGGGGTTTCAAAAACCGTTCAATGACCTCTCCCGCGGATCATCCGTTGATGACATCCTCCTCCTCGCTGCAGTCAGTAGTATTCAGTCAGATTTTTGAAATGATTTCTATTTCTGAATTTTGAAACCGCGATCTTCCAAAGAATTCATGATTTAAAAAAGAATCATCTTCCCCATTCCCATCAGGCAAAGGGTGATCATCAACCCGAGGGTGAAGGTTCGGAAGGTTTTCGGATTGGATTGGATGAAACCCTGATGCCCGAGACTGATGCCCAGAACCAGAACCGGTAGAAAGCATACGGTCCGCTGCAGCAGGGTTGCGCTGATCAAATCATTCAATCCTGAAAAGGCCAAGGCTGTGATATCGGAAAGAAAAAGATAAGCAACAAGAGATGCCCTGGAGATGGAGGCCCCGGTCGAGGTGGAGAGCAGAAAAAGTACGACCGGAAGTCCGCCAACTGCAGTGGTGCCGTTGACCCACCCCGAAAGCAGGCCCACCCCGAAAGTAAGGCTTTTCCCAGAGGATGCTTCTTTTAATTGGTATCCCTTCAAGAGCAAAAGACTGGCAATAAAAATCAGAGAGAGGACGAGCCAGCGGGTTGGAATTTCAGGAAGGATGCTGAGAAGGTAAACCCCAATGGGGGTCGCGATCAGCATTCCCATGGTAAGCCAGCGTAACCGGTTCCAGTCGATGTCTTTCCAGACCAAAGGAAGCATGTGGATGCTTGCACCGATTTCCAATAAAAAGGCAATCGGGATCACTTCTGCGGGAGGCAGGATCAAGGTCAATCCCGCGACGGTTAAAGCAGAAAAACCGAAACCGCTGTATCCTCTAATCACTGCTGCAGTGAGAATGACCAGGAAACACCAGCCTGATTCGAGCAGATTGAGTTCGAGCCAGGGTAAGGGTTCTGAGATCACAAAAACGGTCCGTCCAGCAGTGGGCGTCCTGTAATGGGATATTTGGGGTCGTTGTATCCAGGGGTTGAAGGATGGCCTGAGGATACCATCTGATTCAATATCGCCTCGTCTGCTTCCGTAAATTCAGCATCGAGGGCATCACAGTAACTCTCCCATTGTTCCTGGGTTCTGGGTCCTGCAATGACACTGCTGATCAATGCATTGTTGAGCAGCCAAAGTATGGCAAAGGAAACGGGAGTGATGCCTCGTTTCTGGCAATGCTCGGTAATCTTCTGGGCATATTGGAGTGATTCTTCACGAAATTCAGTTTCCAGCATCCTCCCGTCTTTTTGACCAAGCCTCGTGTTTTCATCCGGATCTTTTCCGCTCTGATACTTTCCTGTGAGGATTCCCCTTGCTAGGGGAGAATAGGGTGCGACACCCAAACCGTATTGTTTACATGCGGGAAGCACTTCGACTTCCGGTGTCCGGTTCATAGCGTTGTAATATGGCTGACAAATGATGGGTCGTGGTACACCCAGTCGGTCCGCATTCAGGCAAATGTCTGCAATCTGCCATCCGCGGTAATTCGAAACACCCCAGTAACGTGTTTTCCCTGAACGTAGGACCTGTGAGATGGTTTCCAGGGTTTCTTCGATGGAAGTTTGAGGATCCGGCAAGTGAAGATACCAGATATCGAGGTAGTCGGTTTTCAAACGTTCAAGGCTCTGGTCCATCGCTTCCAGCATCCATTTCCGACTCAGGCCCTTCTGGTGTGTTCCCTTTCCCATTGGGTTTCCTACCTTGCTGGCGAGAACCCAATCCGACCGGTTTGCAGCAATTCCCCGGCCTACGATTTCTTCTGATATTCCCTTGTTGTAAACATCGGCCGTGTCGATGAAATTGACTCCTTTTTCGAAGGCATGATCGATGATCCCCCGTGCTTCCTGTTCATTCGTTCTGCCGCCGAACATCATGGTGCCGAGACAAATTGGGCTGATTTTCAGGCCGGAGTTCCCCAGTCTGCGCTTATCGGTGATATTGATTTTCATAAGAAATTATCGATGGTTCTCTATCTTTTTTGATTGATCCGTCCCCTACCATTTTTTCATGGAACCAAAGTTCCAAAAACTTAAAAAAAGGCAAAGAGATTTCAAATATGTTAAATTTTTTTTTCAACCTGAAATCTGATATGAAACATCCATAACTCTCAAGTAAAAGATCACTAATCAGAAGAAAATGAATGGAATTTTGAAGGTAGGAGAACCACTGAAACGATTTGAGGACGAAAGTCTTCTGCGGGGTGAAGGGCAATTTGTCGACAACCTGGATATGCAGGATCAAGTATTTTTACATTTACACCGCAGCGTCATTGCCCATGGGCGAATACAGACCATTCATGTTGAAAAGGCCAGGGAAATGCCCGGCGTGATCGGCATCTTTAGCGGGAAGGATCTGCTGGAAGATAAGGTCCGTCCTGTTCCGGTCAACATGCCGTTTACCAGGGAAGATGGTTCTCCTGCGACTTCTGCTCCTTATTTTCCATTGGCCACTGATGCAGTTCGATTCGCAGGGCAGGCGGTGGCCATGGTTATCGCAGAGACGGCAATTCAGGCAGAGGATGCCGCAGAGTGCATCGAGGTGGAATATGAGGAACTTCCCGTCCTGACTTCTTTGGCTGAAGCAGTCAAACCCGATGCCCCGAAGATCTGGAATGAAATTTCTGACAACGTTGCCGCCGCAAAAACCCTTGGAAATCAGGAAGAAGTGGATGCCGCCTTCAGGAGGGCACACCACATCACCAAATTGGAACTGGTCAATCCCAGGTTGATCGGGAATCCCATCGAACCCCGCACATCGATCTGCGAATATGATCCGGAATCAGGGAGACGTACCCTTCATGCGGGACATCAAGCCCCATGGCGCTTAAAAAACGGGTTTGCCCAGATGTTCCAGGAAGATCCGGAAATGTTCCGTATTGTGGTCCGTGATATCGGGGGTGGATTCGGTACCAAAACTCCTTTGTATCCGGAAGATGCGGCTCTGGTTTATGCATCCGGGAAACTCAAACGCAACATCCGCTGGAGGTCCAGCCGGAGTGATGAATTTCACACCACGCTTCATGCCCGTAACCAGGAAACCGTTGCTGAAATGGCCTTCGACCAGAATGGAAAAATACTCGCGCTGCGGGCGGAAACCCTGGCCAATGTGGGAGGGTACCTAATCAATCCGGGCATGTTCATTCCGCTGCGATTGAGCCCGAGTGTGATTTCTTCAATGTATCACCTTCCAGCGGTCTTTTTGAGCACCCGTTGTGTGATGACCAACACCGCACCCCTTGGAGCATTCCGTGGTGCCGGCAGGCCTGAAGGCATTTATCTCACCGAAAGACTGATGGACCAGGCTGCCAGGGAAATGAATATCGATCCTGCTGAGCTACGCAGAAGGAACATGGTCAAATCCGAGCAGATGCCCTATAACACCCCGATGGACGAAAGTATCGACAGCGGAAAGTTTGAAATGGTCCTGGATGAAGCACTCAATCATTCTGATTGGAACGGTTTCAGGGAACGCCGGGAACAATCCCGAAAATCAGGAAAACTCCGTGGACGTGGTCTTGGGTGTTATATCGAATGGACCGGATCTGAATTGAATGAAACCGTGACCATCACTGCAGATTCCTCAGGCATGATCACCTTGTATTCAGGAACCCAGCCTATGGGGCAGGGGATTGCGACTTCCTACCTTCAGATCTTTTCCGAACAACTTCAGATTCCTGTCAATCAATTAAAAGTCGTACAGGGAGATACCGATCTGGTCGAGGGGCATGGAAGTGTCGGCTCCCGCTCCCTTTTTGTCGGAGGCAATGCGATCCTTCGCGGGATCGAGGATTTTCTGGAAGAATGCAAGCAACTGGCAGCTTCTGAACTGGAAGCCTCCGTGGAAGACCTGGAATACCATCAAGGAGATTTCCAGGTGAAAGGGACTAGGGTTGGAATTGGGATCTTCGATCTCTGTTCTCGGCAGTCGGGCAATTCCATTTCTGTTAAAAGAAAAAAAGAACTGACTGGACGAAGCTGGCCCAATGGATGCCATGTGGCAGAAGTCGAAATCGATGCTGAAACCGGGGAGGTCCGCCTCGATCGTTATGTCAGCGTTGATGATGTCGGGAACACCGTCAACCCGATGATCGTTCATGGTCAGGTCCAGGGGGGGATCGCAAGCGGTTTGGGACAGGCCGTCCTGGAACGGACCGAGTACGATGCTTCCGGGCAATTGCTTTCGGGATCGTATATGGATTATGCCTTACCCAGGGCGGATGATATGCCTTCTCTTTCAGGAAGTCTTTTTGAAAAAGCCCCGTGTCTGACCAACCCCCTTGGGGCCAAGGGAACCGGAGAAATTGGAGCGGTAGCCGGTCCTCCAGCCATTGTCCATGCAGTGATTGACGCCCTGGAGGAAAAAGGGATTACCCAGGTAGATATGCCTCTCCAACCCCAAAAAATCTGGGAATGCTTGAACCGTTAAGTTTGTAATCCAGACCACCGCTAACGGTAGCGTCAATTTTATAAAAAGTCACACCAGGATTGATTCCATTTCTTTTTGGAAGTGATCGACATCAATTTTTCCTTGCTGACCTTCTGTTTCAATTTTTGAAAACATTGATCGCTCTTTTTTTGTGCTCTGTTCAGATTTTTTGAATCTTCAGGCGGGTCGAAAGTGATTACACCGCTGGCGACACCAATGATAATAACCAAAGCCAGACTGGAAAGGATGATGATCGTTTTTTTGGTGTTCTTGTTTTGGGCCATGGAAGTTTTTCGTGAAAAGATGTTTTCCTAGAATTGTTTGGAAGACGAATCAATCAAACTTATGAAAGTTTAAACGGCATCACTTCAACAGACTAAATCAGATGAAACCGATTCTGATTATTTGAGTAATGTTTCTTCCCTGCATTTCATGTAATTCGGGAGAGTTGTCAAGGTAAATCCCAGCAATTGACCATAGAGGTAGGCAAAAAAATATGATGCGAAAGGTCATGTACAAGGATGGGTTCAAAAAAAGATCCCAGAAAAGGAAATCACAGCTCCAATGGTCGCAGCCAGTTCTCCCGCATCTATTGCTATGTGAGAGCCCGTACCAGTTTGTTGGAAAGGTCCCCATCCCTGAACCATGATCCGCGGTAAGTAAGCCCCAACACCATAGCGAAGAGGTCTAAACATTTTTAATTACGGATGAATTTATTTGCCTGTCCAGGGATTATAATCATTGCCCTTGCTGATGTAACTTCGCAGTTGCTGAATATATTCCAAAGTAAGCGGTTTTTTATTATGAATGTATTTTTGCTGGCTTATCGGCTTCTTTGTTAAATTACAGGTATTGATCAAGTGTCCGTTCAGGGAATTGCAGGCACCTTCCCGGATGACGATTTTTGAGATTTTCTTGGATTGTTTGAATGCGACCCTTTGAATTTCCATACTCAAATCTGTCCCAAGAAGATTTGTTAAAAAAATGAAGTACACCAAAAATAACGAAAATGTAAATTTTTTCATTATATGCCTTTCTCAGTGTTTTTTAGAAATCCATTGATTCAATTAGCCCTAAGGAAGATAAGGAAAAAACATGAGTCTCAACCGTATTTGCTGATTACACTTTTCAAACCAACAAGAGTTCTCTATCACTGTGACGATCATGAAAATTGTCATAGTTACCGGAATTCCTTCTAAATTCATCAAAACTGGATAGTGCCAAGAGTTTTTGTCAGTCAGGGTATGGAAGAACGATTGGTTCAGACAACTCAGCACAATCATACCAAGATGTCCAATGTGTGCTTTGCACAGGTTTATTTGGAATGGGACCTCCTACCTCAAAGTTCGGCAGTCGTATGGATCCATGAGTGAATCTTGGGTTACAAAAATAAGTTTACGTGATATGGCCTGTGTGATCAGCATTCGGTCAAATGGGTCACGGTGATGGAACGGCAGATCTTTTAAGAGCAAGGCATCCTTAGCCGAAAAATCAAGCATCTCAAAACCGCTTCTCTCTGCCGCATCAATCGGATCAAAGCTCAACTCGAGCTTGCCCAACGAAGCCTTGATCGCAATTTCTGTGATCGAGATGGAACTGACGTAAACTTTATTTGTAGGGTCTTCCATTGCGGCGATCTGCTTTTTGCTCAGCCGATTGGGCTCAGAGAGCGCCCACAAAAAGGCATGGGTGTCCAGCAGTAGCTTCATGAGTCATTGCCATAAAACATCTCTTCGATTTCATGATCTGCCTCAAAG
>LUMI01000364.1_pt1 | contig 22452 bp, 22 predicted proteins | sample 729681 | NCBI WGS metagenome assembly LUMI01 (sample SAMN03860267, study PRJNA289734) | marine metagenome | biome: seawater column; feature: ocean; material: water; isolation source: Red Sea water column Station 34 - depth 10m | place: Saudi Arabia: Red Sea | collected 2011-10-15 | depth 10 m
GCGTCGATGATCTGCTCGTCCTGGCCGGTGCCGAGCGTGGCGACAACCATGGCCTGGGTCTCACCGCGGGTGAACAGCGACGAGCCGTGGGCGCGCGGCAGGAATCCTGCCTCGGCAACGATCTGGCGGACCGTCTTGGTGTCGCGCCCGTCGATACGCTGGCCGGTCTCGAGGATCGAGCCGCGAACGACATCGGCCTCTTTCGCCTTGATCAGGCTGCCGACCAGAACACCGTCGTAATCCTCGCCCAGCTTTTCCTTGGCCGCCGCGCGGACCTCGCCGAGAGCCGCCTGGCGCTCGGTCTTGTCGGCAATCTGGTAAGCGGCGACGAACTGGTCGCTGAAACCGTCGATGACGGCCTTGATCTCGCCTGCCTCGGCCGGCTCCTCGGGAAGGGCGCGCGGCTCCTTGGCGCAGGATTCGGCAAGGTCGATGATCGCGTCGATCACCGGCTTCATCGCGTCATGGCCGAAGGTCACGGCGCCGAGCATCACTTCCTCGGACAGTTCCTGTGCCTCGGACTCGACCATCAGCACGCCTTCATGCGTGCCGGCGAGGACCAGGTCCAGCGCGGTCTCGTCCATCTGCGCGACGGTCGGGTTGAGGACATATTCGCCATCGATCCAGCCGACGCGGGCGGCGGCGATCGGGCCGAAGAACGGAACACCCGACAGGCACAGGGCCGCCGAGGCGCCGATCATCGCGGCGATGTCGGGATTGTTCTCCATGTCATGGGCCAGAACGGTACAGATGACCTGCGTCTCGCACTTGAAGGAGGAGGGGAAGAGCGGCCGGATCGGACGGTCGATCAGGCGGCTGACAAGGGTCTCGTTCTCGGAGGGACGGCCCTCGCGCTTGAAGAAGCCGCCCGGGATCTTGCCGGCGGCGAACGCCTTTTCCTGATAGTTGACCGTCAGCGGGAAGAAATCCTGGCCCGGCTTCGGGCTGTGCGCCGCGACGGCGGTACAAAGAACGGTGGTCTCGCCGAGGCTGACCATCACCGCGCCATCTGCCTGACGGGCCACCTTGCCGGTCTCGAGGACGAGCGGGGTGCCGTTCCAGTCAAGCTCTTTGCGGAATATCTTGAACATCGATATCTGTCTCTTTTCTCATCATGATGCCGGGTCAACCCTCAGACAAACCCGCAGACGCGGCCCATTGGCCCTGTCCGCCGGCAACAAGAGGATGTCTGGTGATGTTTTTGGGGGGTATGTCGACCGTCGCTCGGTCTGCGGTTCCGGTCGGTTGGGCCCCCGCGCCATCATCTGTCGGGCCCCGGCTTTTTTCCTGTTCTCTTGTTTCGGCGCTGTTGTGGCATGTAAGTCCCTAAAAAGCAAATGCTAAAAGCAGATGCCGAAGGCGGCGCCCGGTCCAAGGATCAGGATCGGGATCGGGCATCGGGATAGGGGGCCCGAAACGACGACGGCCCGGCAGCTGATGCCACCGGGCCGTTCGCATATTCGAAAATCGCTGCCGGGCAGCGCCGGATCAGCGGCGCAGTCCCAGACGGGCGATCAGATCCTTGTAGGCCTGCTCGTCGCCGGCCTTGATGTAGTCCAGAAGATTGCGGCGCTGGCCGACCATCGACAGCAGGCCCCGGCGCGAACCGAAATCCTTCTTGTGTGTCTTCAGATGCTCGGTCAGGTTCACGATCCGCTCGGTCAGGATAGCCACCTGAACGGCGGCGGAACCGGAATCGCTCTCCGACTTGCCGAATTCCTTGATCAGCTCGGCAGTACGTTCGCTGGTAATCGACATCGAAACCTCCTTCGGTCTCTCCACCAGGGCGGGCCCGGATGGATCAAAGATTAAAAACACGCAGCGGATGCAGCTGTCCGGCCTTTACAGAGACCAGCGCCACGGGAACGCTGCCGCGTCACTTTCATCAAACGGGCCGACCGACAGGCGCCGCAGACGGCTGACATGGCCGACCGTCCCCAGCGCGACGGCGAGATCACGCGCCAGCGACCGGATATAGGTGCCCTTGCCGCAGGCCACGAAAAAGGTGGCGCTGCCCGCATCAGCGTCGCGCAATTCCAGCCTGTCGACCACCACCGGTCGTGATTCCAGCTCGGGAAGGCTGTCCAGCCCGTCGGCCACCGCCTTGCGCGCGATGTCATAGGCACGCCTGCCATCCACCTTGATGGCGGAGAAGATGGGCGGCCGCTGGTCGATCTCGCCGGTAAAGCCGGGCAAGGCGGCCTCGATCGCGGCGCGCTCGGGCCGGTTGTCCGACGTGGCGATCACCTCTCCCTCGCGGTCGTCGGTGCTTGTCTGGCTGCCGAACTGCAGGGTGAATTCATATGATTTCGCGCCATGCATGGCGAAGGAGACCGTCTTTGTCGCCTCGCCGAGCGCGATGGGAAGAATTCCCGTCGCCAGCGGGTCGAGGGTGCCGCCATGGCCAGCCTTGGCCGCGTTGAAAACGCGGCGCACGATGCCGACGGCACGCGACGAGCTCAGCTCCTCGGGCTTGTCGAGGATCACCCAGCCATGAACGGGATTTCCCTTGCGCGCCGCCATCAGTCGCCGGTTGAGTCTTCACGGCGGATGCTGTTGAACACAGTGTTCAGGCGCGCCGCGGTCTCGAAGGTCTCGTCGAGAATGAATTTCAGCCGCGGCACACGCCGCAGATGAACCCGAGAAGCGACCTCATGCTGCAGAAGCGGGGCCAGCCTGTTCAGCGCCGGCAGCACATTCTCGCTGTTCTGCCCGCCAAGCGGCATGGTGTAGACGCGCGCGTTGGAAAGATCGGGGCTCACCGAAATCTCGGAGACGGTCACCGACACACCCTCGAGATCGGGATCGAAGAAACTGTCCCGGCTGAGAATTTCAGACAGCGCATGGCGTATCGTCTCGCCGACGCGCAGCTGGCGCTGCGTTGGCGGTTTCGCCGCAAATCGCTTGGTTTTTCCAGCCATGGCGTCCTCATACCCGCAAAAGAGGCGTGACAGGTCGCTGTTCGGGATTGGCCGAGGGCCCGGATCAGTCGAGGGTCCGGGCGACCTCGCGAATCTCGAAACATTCGATCATGTCGCCTTCCTGGATGTCCGAGTAATTCTCGAAACCCATGCCGCACTCGAAGCCCTCGCGAACTTCCTTCACCTCGTCCTTGAAGCGACGCAATGTCTTCAGCGAGCCCTCGTGGATCACCACATTGTCGCGAAGCAGGCGAACGCTGCAGCCGCGCTTGATGATGCCCTCGGTGACCATGCAACCGGCGACCTTGCCGATCTTGGACACGCCGAACACCTGGCGGATCTCGGCGTAGCCGATGAACTCCTCCTGCGTGTCCGGGCTGAGAAGGCCGCCCATCGCGGATTTCACCTCGTCGATCAGTTCATAGATGATCGAGTGGTAGCGGATTTCCATGCCGTCGCGCTTGGCAAGGTCGCGCGCCTGCGGAATGGCGCGCACATTGAAGCCGACGACAAGCGCGTTCGACGCGGCGGCGAGCGAGATGTCGGATTCGCTGATCGCGCCGACACCGGCGGACAGGATTCGCACCTTCACCTGATCGGTGCCGAGCCGGCGGCGATCGCCGAAAGCATCTGCTCGACAGAGCCGCGCGCGCCGCGGGCGGCCTCGCGATCCTTGATCTGGCGCGTCCTGTATTCGGCGATCTCGCGGGCCCGGGCCTCGGATTCGACGACGACACAGTTGTCGCCTGCCATCGGAGTGCCGTTGAGGCCGAGAATCTCGACCGGCCGGCCGGGGCCTGCCTCGGTCAGCTTCTGGCCACGGTCGTCGAGGAGCGCGCGCACACGGCCGCTCTCGGCGCCGACGACCAGGATATCGCCCTGCTTCAGGGTGCCGCGCTGGACGAGAACCGTTGCCACGGAACCGCGGCCGCGCTCGACCTTGGCTTCGACAACGACACCGTCGGCGGCGCGGTCCGGGTTGGCCTTGAGCTCGAGAAGCTCGGACTGAAGCATGATGGCTTCTTCCAGCCTGTCGAGGCCCTGCCCCGTCAGTGCGGATACATCGACACAGAGAACGTCACCGCCGAAATCTTCGGTGATGATTTCCTGCTGCAGCAGGTCGTTGCGAACCCGCTGCGGGTCGGCGTCGGGCTTGTCGCATTTGTTGACAGCGACAATCACCGGACAACCAGCCGCCTTGGAATGGTTGATCGCTTCGACCGTCTGCGCCATGACCGAATCGTCGGCGGCGACAACGAGAATGACGATGTCGGTGATGTCGGCACCGCGCGAACGCATCTCGGTAAAGGCCTCGTGGCCCGGCGTATCGATAAAGGTGATGGTGTTGCCGGCCTGCGTGCTGATCTGGTACGCGCCGATATGCTGCGTGATGCCGCCGGATTCGCCGGCCGCCACATCGGTGCGGCGGATCGCGTCGAGAAGGCTTGTCTTGCCGTGGTCGACATGGCCCATGACGGTGACGACCGGTGGCCGCGACTTCAGGCTGGCCGCATCATCCTCGGCGCCCTCGAGACCAATTTCGACATCCGATTCCGACACACGCTGCGCGCGGTGGCCAAGCTCCTGCACGATCAGCTCGGCGGTCTCGCCGTCGATGGTCTGGGTAGCCGTCGCCATGACGCCGAGCTTCATCAGCTCCTTGACGACATCGGCTGTACGTTCCGCCATCCGGTTGGCCAGCTCGCCGACGGTCAGCGTGTCGGGCACGATCACGTCGCGGACCTGCTTGACCTGCGGCTGCTGGTCCTCGCGCATGCGGGCCTTTTCCCGCTGGCGGCGAACCGACGCCAGCGAGCGCTGGCGGCGCTGGTCGTCACCGGACAGCGCCTGGGTAATGGTCATCTTGCCGGACTGGCGACGGCCGGGGCCGTCACGGCGGGCCGGGGCCGGGCGGCGTGACGGGGTGTCGTCGGCCTGACGACGGCGGCGTGAATGCAGGTCCGCACCGTCATTCGACGGAGCCGGCGCAGACGGCGCTGTCTGGCGCGCCTCGGCAGCGCGGCGCGCGTTCGCCTCGGAATGCTTGCGCGCCTCTTCATCGCGGCGGCGCTCTTCCTCGGCTTCGATTTCCTTCAGTTCGGCGAGCTCGGCGGCGCGGCGCGCCTCGGCCGGGCTGAGCGGCTCTGCCGTCGCGGCACGATGCGGCGCGGCGGGCGCGCGCTTGCGGCGCACCTCGACCTGCACGGTACGTCTGCCGGCGCCGCCGGGTGTTGCCCGCAGCTGGCCGGCCTCGAGACCGCCGAGTGTCAGCCTGCTGCCAGACAGGCTGAGCTTCTTGGATTTGCCGCTATCGTCGCTCATCATGAACCCTTTCCGGACAATGGGCGCAAACCACCCCCATTGCCAATGTGCGCAAGGTGATACACCGGTATCACCCAGCCTGACAAGACGAAGACCGCGAAAAGGCCTCCAGTCTCAGCAGTTCCCGGCGCAGATTTTCCGCCGTTTTCGCGACCCCGCCCCGCCGCACCGCGGCAAAGGCCAGGCTGTCACGTCCAAATACCCGGCCAAGCTCGGTCGCATCCAGCTCCCGGCTTGTCCAGTCAACATCGAGACGGCTTTCCAGCCGCCGCATTTCACGATCCGAGGCGTCGGGCGCCGCCAGCAGCCCGGCGAAGCTCTCGCCTTCCGCAGCCAGCTTGCCGGAACCACCGACAAGATCGCCCGCACGCCGGGCCAGCCCGGCAGACGACAAGGCTCTCTGCCGAAGCATCTGCGCGATCTGCAGGATATCCTCCTCGACCTCGCGGAAGCCGGCGCCGATGCGCCGCGTCAGGAGGTTCCTTGCAGCGACGCGACGAAGGCTTTCAGCATTATTCTCGATCCAGACCCCGCGGCCCGGGAGCTTGCAGGCAAGGTCGGCGACGGCATGGCCGTCCGGCCCCGCAACAAAGCGGATCAGCTGCTCACGCGGCAGGTTCTGCCCGGACAGGATGCAGGTTCGATCCGTCATGCGGCGCTCCGACCATGACCCTTAGCTCGCCGCCGGCTCGTCGCCGGAGGCTGCTTCGGAGACTGCTTCCGGGGCCGCTTCGGTGGCCGCATCACCCTCGGCTGCATCGGATGCCTCGCCCGCTTCCGGCTCGTCATCGAACCAGTGGGCGCGCGCCGCCATGATGATGTCGCCTGCCTCGGTGTCGTCCTCAAGACCATGCTCGGACAACAGCGCAACAAGCTCGTCGCTGTCGAGATCGGCAAGATCATCAAGCGAAAGCACCTCATTCTCGGCGAGCTTAAGCATCATGCCGAGGCTGATATATTCGAAATTGCGGAGATCGTCGGCAACCTTGAGATTGTCGAGAGCCTCGTTGATCCGCTGTGCCTCGCGCTCGACGAACTCAACCGCCCGCGCCTGCAATTCCTCGGCGATGCCTTCGTCGAAACCCTGAATGGTGGCCAGCTCCTCGATCGGTGTCTCGGCAATCTCTTCAGGGAGGACAAAACCCTCTGCAACCAGCAGGTGGGCGATCACATCATCGATGTTGAGCGCCTCGATGAAGCGGGTCGAGCGGGTCCGGAACTCTTCCTGACGGCGCTCGGATTCCTCTGCCTCGGTCAGGATGTCGATGTACCAGCCGGACAGCTGCGACGCCAGGCGCACATTCTGGCCGCGACGGCCGATGGCAAGGCTCAGCTGGTCGTCCGGAACGACGACTTCCATCCTGCCGGCAACCTCGTCCATCACCACCTTGGCGACTTCGGCCGGGGCCAGCGCGTTCACAACGAACGAGGCGGGATCCTCGATATAGGGAATGATCTCGACCTTCTCGCCCTGAAGTTCGCCGACAACGGCCTGCACGCGGCTTCCGCGCATGCCGACGCAGGCGCCGACCGGATCGATTCCGGGGTCATTCGACAGGACGGCGATCTTGGCGCGGCTTCCGGCCTCGCGGGCGACACCCTTGATCTCGATAATGCCGTCATAGATTTCGGGCACTTCCTGGGTAAAGAGCTTTGCCATGAACTCGTTGCAGGCGCGCGACAGGAAAATCTGCGGACCACGCTGCTCTTCACGGACATCGATGATATAGGCACGCACCCGGTCGCCCTGGCGCAGGTTCTCGCGCGGGATCATCTCCTCACGGCGGATCACCGCCTCGGCACGACCAAGGTCGACCGTGATCGAATAGCTTTCCGCACGTTTCACCGTACCGACAACAATCTCTCCGACACGGTCCTTGTATTCCTCGTACTGACGGGCACGCTCGGCGTCGCGCACCTTTTGCGAGATCACCTGTTTTGCGGTCTGGGCCGCGATCCGGCCAAATTCGATCGGCGGCAGCGGCTGGCGCCAGAATTCACCAAGCGCGAGCGGCGGCTCCTGTTTCGCGCCGTCGGCAACGCTCATCTGCGTGGCGTCGTCCTCGACTTCCTCGACCACTTCGATCCAGCGCTCCAGCGTGATCGAGCCGGTCTTGCGGTCGATCATCGCGCGAATGTCACGGTCGAGACCGTATTTCGCACGGCCGGCTTTCTGGATCGCCTCTTCCATGGCGACCATCACCTCTTCGCGCTCGATCGATTTTTCGCGCGCCACCACATCGGCGACCTGGATCAGTTCCAGTCCTGGGATCGAAGATGTATCCATGTCTCTCTACCTGCTCTGTCTGCTGGTTAGGTTATATTCATGCGGCCCGTTCAGTGCCGTGCGGCCCCCTCGCGGGCCAGAATTTCAATCGGGTCGATACGCGCCGCCTCGATCTCGTCGAAGGCGAACTCAAACCGCCCGAAGGATGTCTCGAGCACCACACGGCCATCCGCGTCGAGCCCGCCAAGGCGCCCGTTGAAACGCTTGCGCCCGTCGAGCATGAAGCGCAGCGTGATTTTCGCCAGCTCGCCGCTGAACCTCTCATAATCCTCGATCCGGGTCAGCGGACGGTCGATTCCGGGAGAACTGACCTCCAGCGTATAGGCGTCCGATATCGGATCCTCGACATCGAGAAGCGCGGCAACATGCCGGCTCAGCGTCTCGCAATCCTCGACCGTCATCTCTCGTTCCGCGACCGGCTCGGCCATGATCTGCAGCTGGCTGCGGCCACCCTTGGCACCGGAATAGCGGACCCGAACAAGCCGGAAACCGAGATCGGTTACCGCGCCTTCGATAATCTGGCTGATCCGTGATTCTACCACTTGTGTGTCCGCCACCCTTGTCTGGCCTGCCGGCAATTCCACCCATTGACGGAAATCGCCCAATAAAGAAATCGCCCAATAAAAAAGCGGGCCAGCGGCCCGCCATCGTGATCGACAGCTTGTTTGTTGGTCCCTGTATAGTCCGCCAGACCGGTGAAGGCAAGCAGGAACAGGTGATGGCCCGGCCGTCACCCGTCGCAGCGCTCGAACAGGAACCAGTTCGGCACCCGGTCCTCGCGCTCGGCTTTTTGCATGTAGCGGGTGGGAACCAGGCCTTCGGGGCGGCTGCGCCAGTCGGCCGGCCGCCGCGCCGTCCAGGAAAAGGCGGTGTGCGAGATCGCCGCCTGAAGAAGCCAGCCCTTGGCCACCGGATGATCGCTTGCCAGAACCAGCATGCCGCCGGGCCTGATCAGCCGCGCCAGCTCGTCGAGAACGGCAGGCTGCAGGATACGCCGCGCCGCATGACGGTTCTTCGGCCAGGGGTCGGGAAACAGCACATAGGCGCCGGCCAGCGCCCCGTCGGCCATGCCGCCAAGGATCAGACGCACATCATCATCCCAGATACGGATGTTGTCGATGCCGCCATCCTCGATGTGGCGGAGCAGGCTGGCGACACCATTGACGAACGGCTCGGCACCGATGAAGCCCGCCTCGGGATGCGCCGCGGCGATGGCAGCAAGGTTCTCGCCGCCGCCAAAGCCGATTTCGAGAAACAGGTCGTCGGGCGCCCCGTCGAATTGCGACGCCGGAGACGCGCCCGGATCGAGACGGAGTTCGGGAAGGCGCGTGTCCAGAAGCTGCTGCATGGTGACCCGCAGCTTCCGGCCACGCCGTCTGCCGTAGAAATGCGGCGCCTCCGCCCTTGTCATCGGCAAATCCTCAAAACACCGCCTTGGCAACACCGGCAGCTGCCGGCGTCAGGCTCAGACCGCGGCAGCCAGCTTGTCAGCCAGGTCGACAGCTTCCCAGCTGAAACTTCCCGGGCCGGCTTCGCCGGCGACACGGCCGAAATGGCCATAGGCCGCGCTGGGCGCATAGATCGGCTTGTTCAGGCCGAGATGCTCGCGAATGTTGCGCGGGGTCAGCGGCATGCATTCGGCGATCGCAGCCTCGAGGCTGGCATTGTCGACGGTGCCGGTGCCATGCGTGTCGGCATAGACGGATACCGGCTCGGCAACACCGATGGCATAGGCGATCTGTATGGTGCAGCGCTCGGCCAGGCCGGCGGCGACGACATTCTTGGCGAGATAACGCGCGGCATAGGCCGCCGAACGGTCGACCTTCGTCGGGTCCTTGCCGGAGAAGGCGCCGCCGCCATGCGGCGCGGCACCGCCATAGGTGTCGACGATGATCTTGCGGCCGGTCAGTCCGGCGTCGCCGTCAGGGCCGCCAATCACGAAGTTGCCGGTCGGATTGACCAGCAGGTCTTCCTCGCCGACCATCCAGCCGTCCGGAAGCACGTCGGCGATCAGCGGTGTCACGAGCTTGCGAATGTCGGACTGGGTCGCGGCTTCGGCATGCTGTGTCGAGAGAACCACCTTGTGGGCGCCCGTCGGCTTGCCGTCATCGCCATATACAAGTGTGATCTGGCTTTTGGAGTCCGGCCCCAGAATGGTGTCGGCATCCGCCTTTCTGACTTCGGCAAGGCGCTTCAGGATCTGGTGCGAATAATGGATCGCGGCAGGCATCAGCACATCGGTCTCGCGGCAGGCATAGCCGAACATCAGGCCCTGGTCGCCGGCGCCCTCGTCCTTGTTGTCGCCACTGTCGACACCCATCGCGATGTCGGTGGACTGCTTGTGCAGGTAATTCTGGAATTCGAGATGGGCGTGGTGGAACTCGTCCTGCTCATAGCCGATATCGGCAATGGCGCCGCGGACCGCGCTCTCGATGGAATCCATGATGCCCGGCATCTTGCCCTCGGAGGCGCGCACTTCACCGCCGATGATCACACGGTTGGTGGTGGCGAAGGTCTCGCAGGCAACACGGGCTTCCGGCTCCTGGGCAAGGAACAGGTCGAGGACGGTGTCCGACACCCGGTCGCACAGCTTGTCAGGATGTCCTTCGGACACCGATTCCGAGGTAAAGAGGTAAGGCATTAATCTCTCCGGTGTGGATCAATATGTATTTCAGGGTTTCAAATGCCTTATCGATTGTTTGCGGGCAAGGCGGATATTGAAAAGCGCCAGCAACAGAAGAAGGGCCATGAACGGCCATTCCCGCCAGCCGGCATATGCTGTCGGGGGAAGCGACGCCGGCACGGCCACATCGATGAAGCCTGTTTCGCCAAGGCCAATGCGGCCAAGATCACGGCCCGACGGGCCAAAGGCTGCCGTCACGCCCGTATTGGCCACGCGGATCATCGGAATGCCTTCCTCGACGGCACGCATGCGCGCCTGCTCCAGATGCTGCCAGGGCCCGGGCGTGTCGCCGAACCAGGCGTCATTGGTCAGATTCACCAGTATGTCAGGGCGTGGCCCGGGCCCGGCCGCGACCCCAGGAAACAGAGTCTCGTAGCAGATCAGAAGCTGCAGCTTTCCGTAATGCGGCAGGGTGAAGAGCCTGTCGCCCCTGCCAGCCGAGAAATCAATCGGCCCGACGACGGCATCGGCAAATGGCACGAAAGGGCGAAACACAGCCTCTTCTGCGCATCAAAACGCGGCACGCCGGTGATCAGCCATCCATCAAAGGGGAGCGCTTCCCAGGCCGCTGTCTGCAGGATCTCCGGCTCGCGGTCGAGGAGCCCGGCAAAGGATGTTTCCGGCCAGATCACAAGCTGCGGCACGGGTGTCTGCCTGCGCGACAGGGTCTGCAGCCTTTCAAGATGCGAGGGCCGGAGGGACCGGTCCCATTTTTCATGTTGCGGCACAGCAGGCTGCACCAGACGAGCCACCTTGAAAGGGGTTGAAGGCGGCGTCGGGGTTTCGGCAAGGCGCCCCCATCCATAGGCCGCCAGCACCGGCAGAAGGGTGGCAAGGCAGATCGCAGGCTTTCGCTGGCCGGCAATCCAGAATGCCGGCGCCAGCCCGGCCGCCAGTGCCAGAAGCGTCAACCCGTAGAGCCCGACAAGGCTGGCCGATTGCAGCAAGGGCAGGTTCGCGGAGAACAGGTACCCCGGCGCGTTCCAGGGAAAGCCGGTAGCGACATGGCCACGCGCCCACTCGCAAAGGGCGAGAAACAGCAGCAACCAGCCAAGCCTTGCCCCCGTGCTGCGGCCAAGCCGGTGCGCCAGCGCAGCGGCAGGCACCCAGAAGGATGCCAGGATCAGCGGGATGCCGATCAGCGGCAAAGGCAGCAGCGGCCAGTAATTGGTGTCGCCCGTCACCAGCGAAAGTGAGATCCACCAGACCGAGGCAAGGAACCAGCCAAACCCGGTCAGGCCGCCTGCCAGAGCCGCCCGGCGCATGGTCGCGGCATTGGCGATGATCAGCGCCGGCCAAGACAGCAGCGCAATCAGCGGCACGACACCAAAGGGAGGGAGGGTCAGCGAAGCGCCGGCGCCGGCAAGGCAGCATGCCGCCATCGCCGGCCAGCGGCGGCTGTCGCCATCAGCCACCGGACGGCTGCGCCTGGCGAGGGGCGCCGCGAACCTTGAGAAGCGACAGGCGGCGCGGGTCACCCTCGATCACCTCGAACTGCACCCCGGTCGGATGACGCACAACCTCGCCACGTCCCGGCACCCGTCCGGCGACGGCGCAGACAAGGCCGCCGACGGTATCGATCTCGTCGCGATCGTCGTCTTCGAGAAGCCTTCCGGTCAGGATCTCGAGCGCCTCGACCTCGAGCCGGGCCTCGGCGAGAATGGTGCCATCGTCGTTGACGGTGATCTTCGGCTGGACCGCCTCGTCATGCTCGTCCTCGATCTCGCCGACGATTTCCTCGACAAGGTCCTCGATTGTAATGAGCCCGTCGACCCCGCCGAACTCGTCCACGACAAGGGCGAGATGCCGGCGGCGAAGTCGCATTTCGTGAAGAAGGTCAAGCAGCCGGATCGTCGGCGCGACGAACAGCGCCGGCCGCAACAGGGTGCTGACATCGGGCGCCCTGCCGGCATGCAGGTGGGCGAAGACGTCCTTGATATGGATGATGCCGGCAATGTCGTCCAGCGTGTCGCGCCGGACCGGAAGCCGGCTGTGGTTCGCCGCCGTCATCTGGGCAATGATCTCGGAAAAGCTCTCGGACATGCCGACCGAGACGATATCGGCGCGCGGGATCATCACATCCGAGGCGTTCAGGTCACGCAGCCCGAGGATGTTGCGCAGCAGGGTGCCTTCATGCGCGTCGAAACTGGCGCGGTCGGCGCTGCTGTCGGCAAGCAGTGTTTCAAGCTCGTCCCGCCGCGAAGAGGACGGTTTCAGCGCCGGAAACACCATGCCGAGAAGTTTGCGGATCATCACCCGGCCTCCGCTCTATCCACGTGAGGAACGGTGCCGGCATAGGGATCGGCAATTCCAAGTTTCGCCAGTACGGCAATCTCGCCGGACTCCATCGCCTCGGCCTCGGCCTCTTCGTCATGATCATGGCCCATCAGGTGCAACAGCCCGTGTACCCACAGATGGACAAGGTGGTCATTGAGGGATTTCCCGTCGCGCACGGATTCGGAACAGACTGTCTCGAAAGCGATGGCGATCTCGCCGGCGGCAAGGCGGCCCTCGCCATCAGCCTCGCTCTCGCCGCTTGGAAAGGACAGGACGTTGGTTGGCTTGTCCTTGCCCCGGAACCGTCCGTTCAGGCCGGCGATCCGGCGATCATCGCAGAACAGCCCGCCAACATTCAGGGGCGGCAAGTCGAACATGTCGCAGGTAGCATCGGTGGCCGCGCGCAGCCTGTCGCCGGCGGCGGCGATTTCATCAGCCGGCCAGATGGTCCGGTCGATGATCATTTCCAGATGGCTTCCGCCATCGGTGTACCAGTCTTCCGACGCGTAATGATCGTCGTCGTCCGGACTGTCAGGCTCCAGGGGCATTTCACTCATGCCGGTATTGTTGCACATCGCATGCGGGTCTCTCGGCGTGTTCGCCAGCTGTCATTTGGACTGATTTTGGCGTGGCTGTCCAGTCGCTAGCGCTATCTAGGAGCCGGATTCGTACGCCGCAAGGATTCGCGCGACGACCGGATGTCGCACAACATCCTTTCCCGACAGGTGAATGATGCCGATGCCCTCGACGTCATCCAGCCGCTGCACGGCGTCGGCAAGCCCCGACGGATGGCCGTCCGGGAGGTCGATCTGGCTGAGATCGCCGGTAATCACCATGCGCGAATCCTGACCAAGACGCGTCAGCACCATCTTCATCTGAACAGGTGTCGTGTTCTGCGCCTCGTCGATGATGACATAGGACGAGCTCAGCGTACGGCCGCGCATGAAAGCCAGCGGCGCGATCTCGATCTCGCCGCTGACGAGCATCCTGTCGACCTTGTCGGCCGGCATCATGTCGTAGAGCGCGTCATAGAGCGGCCGCAGATAGGGGTCGACCTTTTCCTTCATGTCGCCCGGCAGGAAGCCCAGCCGTTCACCAGCCTCGACCGCCGGACGCGACAGCACGATCCGCTCGACCTCGCGCTTCTTCAGCGACTCGACCGCCTTGGCGACAGCGAGATAGGTCTTGCCGGTGCCGGCAGGGCCGAGCCCGAACACCACCTCGTTGCTGCGAAGAAGTTTCAGATAGGCCGTCTGCCCCGGTGTCTTGGCGATGATTTTCTTTTTCCAGGTCTCCAGACCCTGGCCGGATGAGGGGGCCGCGTCGCCCGCCTCCACCCAGCGCACCGCGTCACGGATGAGCGAGCTGTCGGCCGGCACGTCAGCGCCCTCCTCGCCAAGCCGGCGGTAGATATCCTCCAGCGCGCGCTGCGCCTTTTTGGCCTCTGCCGCAGGTCCGGTGATGGTGATGCTGTTGCCGAAACTGTCGAGCGACACATCGAGCGCCTGCTCCAGCTGCGCGAGATTGGCATTATGCTCGCCGGTCAGCAGGGCAAGCGTGCCGTTATCCTCGAATTCCATGCGAATGGAGGTGGGTTTCGGACTCTTCACGCCATTCCTCCGGTCACAGGACGGATCCGACGATGCTGTTCTGCTTCGCCTCGGCGACCTCGCAGCTGACGATGCGGCCGACAAGGGACTCATCGCCCGCCATGTTCACAGCCTGCATATAGGGGCTGCGGCCCGCCACTTGGCCTGGCCGGCCGCCGGCACGTTCGATAAGAACATCCATGCGCGCGCCGAGCGTCGACTGGTTGAACGCATATTGCTGCGCGTTCAGCAGCTGCTGCAGCGCCTCGAGCCGGTCAGACTTGACGTCTTCGGGAACCTGAAGGTCCTCGCCGGCTGCCGGGGTGCCGGGGCGCGGGCTGTATTTGAAGGAATAGGCCGAGGCATAGCCGACCTTGTCCACGAGCGACAGCGTGTCGGCAAAATCCCGGTCGCTCTCGCCGGGGAAGCCGACGATGAAATCCCCCGACAGGGCGAGGTCCGGCCGCACGTCACGCAGGCGATCGATGATCCTGAAATAGGCGTCGCGGTCGTGCCGGCGGTTCATCGCGTCGAGGACATGGTTCGAGCCGGACTGCACCGGAAGGTGAAGATAGGGCATCAAAGCCGGTATATCGCGGTGCGCCAGGATCAGGTCCTCGTCCATATCGAGCGGATGGGACGTGGTGTAGCGGATGCGATGGAGGCCGTCGATCTCGGCAAGCTCGCGGATCAGCCGCGCAAGGCTCCAGCTGCCGCCGTCCGGCGCTTCACCGTGATAGGCGTTCACATTCTGCCCGAGAAGGGTCAGCTCGCAGGTGCCGGATGCCACAAGGCGGCGCGCCTCTTCAATCACGCCCTGCGCCGGCCGCGAGAATTCCGCGCCGCGTGTGTAAGGCACCACGCAGAAGGCACAGAACTTGTCGCATCCTTCCTGCACCGAAAGAAAGGCCGCGGGCCCGCGCGGCGCATGCTCGCCGGGCAGCTGGTCGAACTTGATTTCCTCGGGGAATTCGGTGTCGATGGCGCGAGCGCGGGCGGCCGGATCGGCGCGGCTCACAAGCTCCGGCAGCCGGTGATAAGTCTGCGGCCCGACAACGATATCGACCCATGGCGCCCGGCGGGTGATTTCCTCGCCCTCTGCCTGGGCGACGCAGCCTGCAACAGCGATGGTGACGTTGCGTCCCTGCTGGTCGCGGGCATGTTCCTTCATCATCCTGAGACGGCCGAGTTCGGAGAAAACCTTCTCCGACGCCTTCTCGCGGATATGGCATGTGTTGAGGATGACCATGTCCGCCCCGTCCGCCTGTGATGTCGGCGCATAGCCGAGCGGCGCCAGAACATCTGTCATGCGATCGGAATCATAGACATTCATCTGGCACCCGTAGGTCTTGATGAACAGCTTTTTGGTCACAATCGCAGCCTTCCCGGAGGGGTTGATAACGCCGGTTGTTCTAGGCCGGACAGCAGGACGGGTCAAGCACCCGCCTCTGGCGGCAGGGCGGCAAAGCAGCGCGTTTACAAGGTGCGGCGCATGACAAGAGCATCGACCAGCTCGCGGTCCCGGCGATAATAACCCGGACGACGCCCGACCTCGCGGAAATCGAGCCGTTCATAAAGTGCCCGGGCCGGCGCATTGTCGACGGCGACCTCGAGGCTGATCTCCTCGACGCCTTCACCTGCGAGCTCGGCAAGCGCGAACAGCAGAAGCCGTGTCGCCACACCGCGCCGCAACAGCTCCGGCGCCACCGCCACCGAAACGATATCGGCGCTCCCCCCGCCAGCGAGAACAATCACGTAGCCCATCGGGCCGGCGCTGGAATCCGGAGCGGCGACGAATCCCCGGAAGGTTGGGCGAGACGCCAGTTCCTGAAGATTGCGAAGGTTGAGCGGATTGGGAAGCTGCTCCGCCTCGATGGCGGCAATGGCGGAAAGGTGCCGGGATTCCAGAGGCACCGTGATCACGATTTCGACGGTCCCAGAAAGGCCGGCGCGACATAGAGCGGAAGCAATGGCTCTTGGTCGAGGCCATTTGAAATCCGGGTCTCTGCAAGGCGCGCAACCTGCAGCGAATCGATCGGCGGTGCCGACAGATCCGGCCGCAGTCCGGCATCGTCAAGAGCCTCGGCGAGGGGGCCGGCCCCGGCACCGATCACCATCGCGCCGTGCCATGCGCCGGCAAGCGGTGTGTGATCCTCGGGATCAATCTCGATGATTCCGGACAGCGGGTCTGCGGCGGCTGTGAACAGCTGCGCAAAAAAGCTGCCGCGCCGTGTGTCCGCGGTGGCGATGATATGCCCGCCATCGGCGCGAGGAGACGCGGCATGAGCCGCCGCCGCAAGACAGGAGACGCCCGTTCCGGAAGCGCCCGTCGCGAGGGAGAACCCTTTTGCCGCGGCCAGTGCGACCCTGAGACCCGTGAATGAGCCGGGACCACGTCCGGCGGCGACATGGGTGATCTCATCCGGCACGACACCCGCCTCGGCAAGTGCGGCACGGGCAAGCTCGCTGATGAGTGCCGCATGGCCATGGCGAGCCTCATGCAGATGCTGGATGCCCGGCATTCCCGTCCGCACCACGGCGGCCGAGGCCCGGTCGGCACTTGATTCGAGCGCCAGAATCACAAAATTGTCCCGTCTGTCCGGCATCCTGCCTGCCTGCCTGTCCTTCAAATTCAGCCCGAACATCAACTGGCTCTGGCACGTCCTTGCCTAGCACAGTATGATCGCGCCATCATCCACCTGTGAACGGCAAGCAGATGTTCAAGTTTCCATTCCGGCGCCGCGCCACCATTCTGGGCCTTGTCACGGCAGCGCTGCTTGCCGGACATGCGGCGCGCAGCCTCGCCGCCGACTATGCCACCATCCTGATGTATCACAGGTTTGGCGAGGACAGGTATCCGAGCACGAATGTGACGCTCGAACAGTTCGAGGAGCATCTCGAGATCCTCGCGTCCGGCCCGTATAACGTGATGCCGCTCGATGAAGTGGTGGAGCATCTGCAGGCCGGCAAGCCGCTTCCCGACCGTTCGGTCGCCATCACCATCGACGACGCCTATCTCTCGGTTTTCGAGGAAGCGTTTCCGCGTCTGAAGGAGCGGGGCTTCACCGCGACCCTGTTCATTGCCACACGTCCCGTGGACAGGAACCTTCCCGGCTATATGGACTGGGACCAGATTCGTGAATGGCAGGCGGCCGGGTTCGGTGTCGGCAGCCAGACCCAGACACATCCGCATATGCACCAGATACCGATCGAGGACAGCCGCCGGGAACTGGAGGTGTCGAACGAGCGGTTTCTTGCCGAGCTGGGCCTAAGGCCAACGCTGTTCGCCTATCCTTACGGCGAATATAACCGTGCCGTTCTGGAACTGGTCAGGGACACGGGGTTCGAAGCGGCCTTCGGCCAGAATTCGGGCGTCGCCCACGGGTATAACGGGTTTTTCGAACTGCCGCGATTCGCCCTGAACGAGCAATATGGCGATCGCAACCGTCTGGAAACCGCCATCAACGGCCTGCCACTGAAGGTGAACCAGATCGTGCCTGAAGATGTTGTTCTGACGACGAACCCGCCGCTTTACGGTTTCACGCTTTCCGCGGATATGGACCAGGAGCGCCAGCTCCGCTGCTTCAACAGCAAATATGGCAAGCTCGACGTGGCCATCATCGGCCGCCGTGCCGAAATCAGGATGCCGGGAACGCTGGTTGGCAAGCGTCCGCGGGTGAACTGCACCATGCCGGGGCCAGAAGGCCGCTGGCGCTGGTTCGGACGTCAGTTCCTGCCTGAATAGAGTGGCGAAGCAATAGACTGGCGAAGTAACAGGCTAGCGTAGTTTCGCGGTTTCGAACCTGCCGAAATCATTGGTGCGGATCAGCGTCCGCAGCTTGTCCACGTAGGCGGTGCCGATTTCGGCATAACCGTCCAGATGGCTGGCCAGCTGGAACCCGAGGTCGGCACGCGGCCGGCCACGCATGATCTTGCGGCGCTCGCGGAACGACGCGTAGCTGGCATGTGTATTCAGATTGTGCATATAGGCCCGCACCGAGCCGAAGAGATTGGGAAAGCTGCGTACCACGGCACGGCTGTTTGAGGCCTGTGCCGGCTTGATGCCCTGGCTTGCCTGCCACGCCCACTGACCAAAAAGCGCATTGCCCTGCCTTGCGAAACGCGATGTTCCCCAGCCGGACTCGATCGCCGCCTGGGCGAGCGCCAGCGAAACGGGAATGAAATCCGCGCGGTCCAGGATGTTCGTCCTGATCTCTTCAATGGATCTGCCGTCCGTGTTCACGCGGTAGAGCTTTGCCCAGCGCTGCAGCGAATCCATATCCTGCGCATCGGCCGCCCGCATGATGGCGCTGCGCCGCTGACCGATTTCTTCATTGGCGGCGAGGATCAGCGGCAGGACGATGGACACGAAACTGTCTTTCTGCTGCTGGACCGGAAGGCCGATATGCGAATCGGGGATTTTGCGGGTCAGGGTCCGCGCGACAATCACCGGAACAGGCGCTGCCTTGCTGACCTTGGGGCTGGCGGCGGGTGGAGCAGCCGGCGCTTTCGCCGGACGCAGCTTTGCCTCGGGCTTGACCGGTGCGGAAGGCTCGCGCCGGGCCCTGACCGCCGGAACCTCTGGCGCGGTTCCCTGCTGCAGTGCCGCAAGCCGCGTGCCGGCAGCGCCGGCATTCGGGCCGCGAAGAGGCTGGGTCGCCGAAGTCTCTGGCGAAGGCGTCTCGACAAATTTCACCGATTGCGCCGGAACCACATCCTTGGCCACCGGCGGTTCGACCACAACAGTGACAGTCGCCAGCGCCGCCTGCCGCGGCTCTTCCGGCAGAGCAACCTCGCCGCCCACCTCGGCAGGCGGCGACAGCACCTCGACAGACTGCTCAGGCGCGTTGCTGCCAAGCCATTGCGGCGGCTTCAGCTGAAACAGGCCGGGGCCGATCACGCCGATGACCGCAAAGGCCATGGCTGCGCGAAGAAGGTGGCTGTTGTTAAGTGTAATTCCGGTTTGCTGAATCACAACTGTCCCGCTGGATGATGGCCCGCTGGATGACGGGCAGTAAAAAACTTGATAGAGGCAGCGCTCTAGAAATCCGCCGCGCGAACCTCGCGCACATCGGGGATATAATGGCGGAGCATGTTCTCGATGCCCATCTTGAGCGTGGCAGTCGAGCTGGGGCATCCCTGGCAGGCACCGCGCATCTGCAGTGTGACGACGCCGTCGTCAAATCCCTGGAACACGATATCGCCGCCATCCATGGCAACGGCAGGGCGAACCCGGGTGTCGAGGAGCTGCTTGATCTGGCGGACGATGTCGTCATCCTCCTCGCCGTCATCCTCGTCAGCCGCGCCGGTTGATTCAACAACCGGCATGCCCGATGCGTAATGTTCCATGATACCGGCAAGGATCGACGGCTTCAGCGCGAACCAGTCAAGCGCCTCTTCCTTTGTGACCGCGACGAAATCACCACCGAGAAACACGCCGCGGACACCGTCGATCTGGAACAGGCGGCGCGCCAGCGGCGAATTTGTCGCGCTATCCGCTGCGGGATAGTCGGCTGTGCCGGTCTCCATCACCGGCACGCCGGGGATGAACTTGAGGGTCGCCGGGTTCGGCGTGTCTTGTGTCTGGATAAACATGATGATCTGCCCCTTCTGATCCGGCGTCTCCGCCGCAATCCCGATCGTCGGCCCTGTTCGGGACCATACCGGTCATTAAGTGCATATAATTCTAATAGTAGCACATTTCAGCGGCCGAAATGTGGGAAATTTGCGGCAATGTCGCCTGTGCTGCCGCTTGTGCCGGGTCGGCGGCCCTAACCCGACTTTGCCCCTGCTCCGAGAAATCCGACAATATCATTCACCTGATCGATAATCGGCGCGGCAATTTCCTCAGCCCGCAGCGCACCATCGGCAAGCGCGGCATCGATATCACCCGGATTGGCGAGCAGTTCGCGCATGCGATCACCCATCGGCGCCAGCTTGGCAACGGCCAGTTCGGCAAGTGCCGGCTTGAACTCGCCAAAGCCGCGACCACCAAAATCGGCAAGCACGCTGTCCACGTCGCTGTCGGCAAGCGCGGCGAAAATGCCGACGAGATTCTGCGCCTCGGCCCGGCCTTCAAGGCCCGCACTTTCTGACGGCAGGGCGTCCGGATCCGTTTTGGCCTTCCGGATTTTCTGCGCGATCAGGTCGGCGCCGTCGGTCATATTGATGCGCGAGTTGTCTGAAGCGTCCGACTTGCTCATTTTCGAGTTGCCGTCACGAAGGCTCATCACCCGGGTCGCGCTGCCGAAAATCTGCGGCTCGGGCAGCGGGAAGAATTCCACGTCATAGGTCTGGTTGAAGGCCTGGGCGATATCGCGTGTCAGCTCGAGATGCTGTTTCTGGTCCTCGCCGACCGGCACGTGCGTGGCCCGGTAGGCGAGAATGTCCGCCGCCATCAATGTCGGATATGAATAGAGCCCGACCGTCGCGTTCTCACGGTTCTTGCCAGCCTTCTCCTTGAACTGGGTCATCCGGTTGAGCCAGCCGAGACGCGCAATGCAGTTGAACACCCAGGCGAGTTGCGAATGCTGAGGCACGCTCGACTGGTTGAACAGGACCGAACGCTCGGGAGAAATGCCGGCGGCAATCAGGCTCGCCGCCACCTCGCGGGTGCTCTGGCGGAGTTGCTGCGGGTCCTGCGCCACGGTGATGGCGTGCAGGTCGACGACGCAGTAGATGGATTCGAAATCATCCTGCAGCGTCACCCAGTTCCGGATCGCGCCAAGATAATTGCCGAGATGCAGGTTGCCTGTCGGCTGGATGCCCGAGAAGATCCGCTTTTCCGGCATGGGAAGAAGGCTTGTCATGGTCGCGTCCCGTTGTCGGTCCTGTCGTTGTCGCTTGCAGCGTTGCCGCTCTGTCGCCTGCGTTATGATGGCTGGCGTGGCGGCGGTCAAGTCCGGGACCGGCCACGAGGCAGGTTGCCCGTCACCGCCGGAGGACGGCTAGTGCCGGAAAAGCTGGCGCGGGACAGCGCCGAGGGCGGCGGCTGCGACCAGATAGGCACCGCCGCCGCCGATGACGAGAATGCCAAGCTCGACGGCCGGCGGAAGTGCCGGCAACAGCCTGCCAATGCCGAAGAGAACCGCAGCCATCACCAGACAGCAGCCCACTGTCCGCATTGTCTCGATCGGCGGCGGCAGGCGCAGATGTCCGCGTCGCGCCAGTGCCGCGGCGAGTGCCGTCGCGGCGAGCAGGCCGGACAGCGAGGTGGCAAGCGCAAGGCCGACATGACCCAGAACGGGCATCAATGTGATCGACAGGCTGACATTGGCAACAACCGTCGCGATCGATACGCCGAGCACAAACCCGCCCCGGCCGGTGGCGTAAAAGGCAGGCTGCAATATCTTGACCAGAATATGCGCCGGCATGCCGATGGCGTAAGCCGCGAGGGCCGAGGCGCTTGCGGCGACGGCGGCTTGTGAAAACGCCCCATAGCCGAACAGCCCGCTGATGATCTGCGGCGCGATGACGATCAGCGCGACCATTGCCGGCACCACGAGGAAGGCGGCGAGGCGCATGGCCTCGGCAAGCGAGGCGCGCGCCGCGGCGGGGTCGTCTTCACGGAACTGCGCCGACAGCCGCGGAAGCAATGCCGTGCCCAGCGCCACACCTATTATGCCGAGCGGCAGCTGCGCCACCCGGTCGGCGAAATACAGCCAGGAAATCGCACCGACCGGAAGAAGCGACGCCAGAACGAGATCGACAATCAGGTTGACCTGCAGGGCGATCGCGCCGGCAGAGGCGACGGAAAATTGCCGCCACATCGCCCGGACCGGCGCGGCAAACCGTGGCCATCTCCATGCCGGCATACGACCGGTCCGGCGGAGCAGCCGCGCCATCACAGCCATCTGTAACAGGCCTGCCACCAGCAACGCGGCAGCGAGCGGCATCGCCTTTTCAACAGCGAGCCACCCGCTCGCCACCGGAATCAGCAAGGCGCCGCCAACAAGCAGGATGTTGAAAATGACAGGCATCGCAGCCGCCGTCATGAAGCGTCCCTCCGCATTCGCGATGGCCGCCCAGAAAGCGACAAGCGAAATCATGGGCAGATAGGGAAAGGTCACGCGTGCCAGTGTGATCGCGGCATTCATGCGATCCGGCGTGTCGGAAAAGCCGGGTGCCAGCAGGCCGATGACGGCCGGCATGAAGATCTCGCCGAGAATGACAAGGGCGACAAGGACCATCGTCAGCGTCGTCTGTGTCTCGCCGGCAAGGGCCATGGCCGCCGCCTCGCCATCCTCCCGCCGCGCCCTTGCAAAGGCCGGCACAAAGGCGTTGGACAGGGCCCCTTCGGCGGTCAGCCGCCGGAACATGTTCGGCAATTTCAGGGCGACAAGGAAGGCATCGGCCGCCGGCCCAGCACCGAGC
>LUMI01000200.1_pt1 | contig 22259 bp, 23 predicted proteins | sample 729681 | NCBI WGS metagenome assembly LUMI01 (sample SAMN03860267, study PRJNA289734) | marine metagenome | biome: seawater column; feature: ocean; material: water; isolation source: Red Sea water column Station 34 - depth 10m | place: Saudi Arabia: Red Sea | collected 2011-10-15 | depth 10 m
TCCTGCTTGTGTATACAATTTTTCTTCTGCAAGCAAGACATGGCGCCGGCTCAACTTTTTTTGCTGAGGGTGAACCCACCTTCGTCAGTGTAAATGTTGAGGCAAGAGGAAATTTAAATGCTAGTGAAAAATTAGAACTCATTGAGCAGATTGAAGATGAACTTGTTCAAATTCCAGAAATTATAAAGTTATCAACCTTTACAGGTGGAAACTCTGCGGGAGATCCCCGAAGTAGAGGCTCGTCTGATGGTATTGGTGGATTTATGGTCGAGCTTGCATTTCTTGAAGAAGATGAAATTATTGGAGGTCTTAATGGCTATCAAGTGCTTGATCAGATCAGAGAGATAAGCAAAGAATTTCCGGGCCTTAAGTTTAATGTAAGAAGAGAAGAAGGAGGACCACCTATTGATGCTCCAATTGAAATTGATATATCAGGACAAAATTCCAGAGTTGTTTACGAAGCTACTGTAGCTCTTGAAGAATTCATGAAGTCTTCAATTGATGGAGTAGATAACGTCAAAACAACAATTCCAGTTAGAAAAATTGAATGGGCAATGGATATTGATAAAGAAAAAGCTTCGTTATTTGGGGTCTCAACTTCTGAAATTGGAGCGGCTGTTCAATTTGTCACAAATGGCCTCAGACTTGGAGAATACAGACCAGAAGACGTTGAGGATGAAGTTGAAATAAGAGTTAGATATCCTGAGTCTGAAAGAAGACTAGATCAACTGGGAGAATTAAATATTCCTACTCGAGAAGGATTGATGCCTCTTAGTAGTTTTGTTGAGGTGGTTCCAAAACTTGATGTTCCCTCAATAAGAAGAGTTGATGGGGAAAGAGCTTATACTGTAACAGCTGATTACTTGGAAAATGCAGTTCCTTCAAACGTGATTTCTCAGATTAATGCCTAGATAGATGAAAATATAGAATTTAACCAAATTAGTTTTAATTTTGGTGGAGAGCAAGAGGAAACCGAGGAAGCGGCTGCTTTTTTTGCTACGGCTGGAATGATCTCAATTTTCCTTATGGCTATGCTTCTTGTTACTCAATTAAATAGTTTTTATCAGGCTTTTGTCATTGTATTTGCCATAGTTCTATCAACTGCAGGTGTGCAGTTAGGCCTCTTAGTAACTCAATCTCTTACCAGCGTATTATTTACTGGATTATCAGTTGTGGCTTTAGCTGGAATTGTTGTTAATAACAATATTGTGCTTGTTGATACTTATAATGTTTTAAAAAGAAACTCTATAAATTTAAAAGAGAAAGACATCCTTATTAGAACCTGTGCTCAGAGATTAAGACCTGTTTTCTTAACCTCATTCACCACTGTAGTCGGATTATTGCCTCTAGCTAGTAGTATTGGTATAGATTTTATTTCAAGAGAAATTGGTGTTGGCGGAAGAGTAGCTATTTATTGGCAACCCCTTGCCTTTGGCCTGGTTTGGGGATTATCTTTTGCTACTATATTAACTCTCTTTGTGACTCCAGCATGGCTAATTTTGCCTTCGAGACTAAAGGAAATTTTTTCAAAATTTGAAATATTCAGTAAAAAAGTAAATGTCCAGCAACAGTAAAAAAAAATCACTTAATTTTGAGTCTACTCTCGATGAAATAGAAAAAATTATCGAGAGCTTAGAAGAAGGAAACTTATCTTTAGAAGATTCAATAAAAGCTTATGAAAAAGGCATTTCTTTAACTAAAGCTTGTCAAAAGATGCTCTCGGATGCAGAACTAAAAATTAAAAAATTATCCTCTAAAGAAGGAGAAGATGTTTCTTTTGAGGATATATCAAATGATTGATGATTTATCTTTTTTAGAAAGAAATCAAAAAAGAATTGAGAAAGCTCTTAACAAAGCTTTGCCTGCGAGAGATTTTTCAAACATTACAGAAGCTATTCATTATTCTGTTCTTGATGGCGGAAAAAGGATAAGGCCCCAACTAATATATCTTGTTGCAGATTCCCTTAATTTAGATCTCAAAAGTGAAACCATTGATGCTATGGCAGCATCTGGAGAACTTATTCACTGTTACTCTTTGATCCATGATGATCTGCCTGCTATGGATAATGATGATTTGAGAAGAGGTAAGCCTTCATGTCACATAAAATTTGGTGAGGCATCAGCTATTCTTGCTGGTGATGCTATCCAACCTTTAGCATTGGAAATAATTACTGACATCGATGATCCTAATTTATCTGCTGAAACCAAAATTAAAATTATTAGTATTTTTTCGAAGGCTTGTGGGCCTTTTGGAATGGTAGAAGGCCAAAATAGAGATATTAAATCTGAAAATATTGATATCTCTCTTGAAGAACTGGATATGATTCATGTTCTAAAGACAGGCAAATTAATTTCTGCCTGCGTCCATGCTACTTGTCTTTTGAAGAAAGATCTGCCTGAAGATGATATGAAAGCATTCATTAGGTTTGCTGAGTGCATTGGTCTAGCTTTTCAAATAAAGGATGATATTTTAGATTGCACCTCATCAACTGAAGACTTGGGTAAACCAGCTCATTCGGACGAAAATTTAAAAAAAAATACTTATCCAAAATTAATTGGAATTGAAAAATCCCGTTCAAGAGCCAAATCCTTGTGCAACGAAGCTATTCAGTGTTTAAAATCTCTCCCTTACAATACTGAAAAGCTAGTTGAATTATCAAAATTCATAGTTGAAAGAACAAATTAAAATAGAGTGAAAGTATTTGATTCCATTCCAGATAAATGTCCTGAAACTCCTTTACTAGATAGAGTAAATTCACCTTCAGACTTAAAACAGCTAAAGGAAAATCAATTGGAAGAGTTCTGTAACGAACTAAGAGAATTTCTTTTATACACAGTTGGACAGACGGGTGGACATTTCGGAGCTGGTTTGGGTGTTGTAGAGCTTACAGTTGCTCTTCATTATGTCTTCGATTCACCTAAGGATAAGATAGTTTGGGATGTTGGTCATCAGACCTATCCTCATAAAATTATTACTGGGAGAAAAAGCTTGATGTCATCCATGCGACAAAAAGATGGTTTACATCCCTTCCCCTCAAGAGAAGAAAGCATTTTTGACACTTTCGGCGTGGGTCATTCAAGCACTTCTATCAGCGCAGCTCTGGGTATGACAGTAGGTTCGAATGAAAAAGCTATAGCAGTTATAGGCGATGGGGCCCTAACAGCTGGGATGGCGTTTGAAGCTTTGAGCCATTCTGGGAATCTAAATAAAGACTTGTTGGTAATCCTCAACGATAACAATATGTCAATTTCGAAAAACATTGGTGGGTTATCTAATTACCTAGCAAGAATTTGGTCGAGTAGATGGTACACGCAGATAAGAGAAGGAGGAAAAATGGCTCTAAGATTGATCCCTTCTGCAAGAAAATTTGCTAGTAAAGCTGAAGAGCACATCAAAGGCATGGTTGCACCAGGAACTTTATTCGAAGAACTTGGCTTTAATTATGTCGGCCCTATGGATGGGCACAACGTCAAGGAAATAATTAGAACTTTAAGAAATTTGAACGATACCTCAGGTCCTAAGCTTCTTCATCTAATTACTAAAAAAGGAAAAGGATTTAAACCTGCAGAGGTTGATCCAATTGGATTCCATGCGATCACAAAAATGGAAAATCCAAATGCATCAAAGAAGAAAAATGTAGGTATGAAATATTCAGATGTTTTTGGTTCTTGGCTAACTTCAAAAGCAAATGTTGATCCTTCCCTTATTGCAATCACTCCTGCTATGAAAGAAGGTTCAGGGATGGTTGAATTTGCGGATAAATTCCCATCACGTTTCTACGATGTAGCAATCGCCGAACAACATGCTATGACTTTTGCTGCCGGACTTGCCTGCGAAGGGAAAAAGCCTGTTCTAGCTATATACTCTACCTTCTTACAAAGAGCATATGATCAATTAATTCATGATGTAGCAATTCAAAACCTTGATCTCTTGATTGCCATAGACAGAGCTGGATTAGTTGGTGAGGATGGGGCAACGCATTCTGGCATATTTGATTTATCTTTCATGAGGTGTATTCCAAACTTGATTATTATGACGCCCTCCTCTGAAGAAGAATGTTGGAGGTTATTGGAAACTGGTTATAAATTTGAAGGCCCAGCTGCAGTTAGATATCCCAAAGGCTTTGGATTAGGAACAGATCTACCAACTGAATTTGAAGAAATTGAGATTGGAAAATCTAAAGAAATTAAATTTTCCGAGACAAATAAAATTTCTATCTTAAGTTTCGGTTCTATGTTGTCTCTCTCAGATGAAATAAGTAAAGATTTAGACGCAAATTTGATTGATATGAGATTCGTCAAACCATTAGATACTTCTTGCATAATCAAGTGTGCAAATCATTCTGAGCTGATCGTGACTCTTGAAGATAATGTTGTGGCTGGGGGCGCCGGTTCAGCAATCAATGAATTTATTGCAGAAGAAAATATCAAAGTTAAAACAATTAATTTTGGAATTTCTGATCATTTCCCATCAATCGGAGGGATATCTGAACAGAGAAAAGACTATCAATTAGACAGGGATAAAATAGTAAAGAAAATTAAAGAGAGATTAAGTAAGTAATAAATAAAAACAAAAAAACACAAGAAAACTCAAAAATCCTGCAATTAGATCATCTAAAAAAACTCCAAATCCATTTTTAAAATTTTGGTCTACGTAAGAAATAGGCCAGGGCTTGGCTATGTCAAAAGCTCTAAAAAGTGCAAAACCTATAAGATAAAAAAAGATTCCATCTGAAATCATACTCACCATGAATAAGGTGAGCAGCATTCCGCCCATTTCATCAGAAACTATTCTTGAGTCATCCTTTATATCTGCGTCTCTAGAAGCAACTATGCATGAAATCAAAAATATTATTAACAAGGAAGTGATGAAAAAAAATAGATGTAAGAGATCATCGATAAAAGCCTCTGCAACAATAAATAAAATTAAGGCGAGAGTGGACCCCCAAGTTCCTGGAGCAATTCTAATTAGTCCTGAACCAAAACCTATAGCAATTAAGTGGAAAATGTTCTTTGTATTAGGAAAATTATTTTTTTCCATGGTTCCAACCCTTCTTTCTTGGAAATAGTACTTCGTCATTATTGAGAAGATATTTAATTCGAGTATTTTTTTTAGTTTGTCCAAGCAAGGAAATGTTAATTCCGGAGTTATCAGAAAGTTTCGTGATTTTCTTATGATATTTTTTATCAGCAGTGAAAATTAATTCGAGGTCATCACCAAATGTAAAATCTTCAAGAGATGAATTATCAATTCTAGGAATCTTATCTAGATTGATTACTGCTCCTTGATTACTGGGAATTAGAATTTTCTCCAAATCTGCAATAAATCCATCTGAAACATCAATGCATGATGAAGCAAACTGTGAAATGGAATTGGAAATTTCTAATCTCAGCTTAGGAAAAATAAATCTTTTGACATTTTTCTTTCTGTAAATATTTTTATTACAATTTTCTTTAATTTCCTCTAAACCTTTTCTGGCAAGTCCCAATTCTCCAGTTAGATAAATATTTTGATTATGTTTGGCGCCAGATCTCGAAAGATGACTATTTTTCTTTGTTTCTCCAGATACCGAGACAGTCACAGACTTCTGACTTGTTTTTATTAAATCGCCACCAATTAAAGGAACCCTTAATAAGTTTGATACTTTATTTAGGCCCCTTGAGAAGTCATTTATGAATTTCTCATCAAGATCACAGGCGAGAGCAACACTAAACCAAAGAGGTCTAGCTCCCATAGCCGATATGTCGCTAAAAGAACGAAGCACTGATCTTGTTGCTATAAATTCGGGAGGTAAAGATTTAGGAAAATGAATTCCTTCATAATTTTGATCAACCGAGTAACAAAGATTATTGGTGCTCTTGAAAACAGCTGAATCATCACCGGGACCTAGAATAAAATTATTTTTAGATAAAAATTTTGATCCAATATTTTTAAAATATTTTTCAATTAAAAAAAATTCGTCTATCTGTGACATTTACAGATAGACGAATTTAACTTTTTTATTAAGAATTGTAGGCTTCAAATAGACCAGTAGCACCCATTCCGCCACCAACACACATAGTGACAATACCGTATTTGCCACCTCGTCTGTTTAACTCCCTAGCGACATGTCCTACCTGTCTAGAACCAGTCATTCCGAAGGGATGACCAATAGAGATAGAACCACCATTTACGTTGAGTTTTTCAGTAGGTAATCCAAGTGTATCTCTTATATATACTACTTGAGAGGCAAAAGCTTCATTAAGTTCCCATAAATCAATATCTTCGATAGATAGATTGGCTGATTTCAACAGCTTAGGTATTGAATAAACTGGGCCAATTCCCATTTCATCTGGTTGACAACCTACAACGGTAAACCCTCTGAAATAAAGTTTAGGTTCCAATCCAAGTTCCTTAGCTTTATCTTCGCTCATGACTAAAGTAACAGATGCACCATCAGATAACTGGGAGGAATTACCAGCAGTAACAGAACCGTTTTCAGGATCAAAAACGGGCTTTAAAGATGAAAGACCTTCAATAGTTGTTTCAGGTCTATTACAATCGTCCCTGTCTACAGTAATTTCAACATCTTTCTCTTCACCAGTTTCCTTGTTGACTAGTTTCATCACTGTATCCATTGGTATAATTTCATCATCGTAATACCCAGCTTCCTGAGCTGCAGCGGTTCTTTGCTGACTGGATAAAGCGTACTCATCTTGAGCTTCTCTAGTGACGTTGTATCTTTTGGCTACGCACTCTGCTGTCTGACCCATGGCATGATAAATTCCTGGCACGTCTTCAGCTAACTTTTCGTTTACATACATATGCATGTTAGTTTGGCCTTGAGTGGTGCTTATTGATTCTACTCCTCCTGCCATGATGCAGTCTGAAAAACCACTAGCAACCTGGTTAGCAGCCATTGCAACAGTTTGTAAACCTGATGAACAGTATCTGTTAACTGTTGTTCCACCAACTTCAATTGGAAGATTTGATAATACTGCGACATTTCTTGCTATGTTATGACCTTGGGCACCTTCAGGCGCTCCACATCCTAAAATCATATCTTCTACCATTTCAGGTTTGAGTGATGGATTTCTTTCTAAAAGCGCATTCACTAAGTGAGCAGTCATATTGTCAGCTCTTGTTTGGTTGAACCCCCCTCTGAAGGACTTTGCTAAACCAGTCCTTACACTATCAACGATTACTACGTTTCTCATAAATTCTCCTTAAATTAATTGAACCGTAAAATAAAACAAATATAAATTTTACTTATTTTTATTTGACGAAAGCATATACTAATCTAGTTTTTAAGAAAGTATAAGTAATTCTTCCTGCAAATTTATGAATAGAAAACAAAGAGCTGTTTTTATTGCTAATAGGTTGCAAGAAATGTACCCCAATCCTAAAGTTCCTTTAAACCATAAAAATTCATTTACTCTTCTGATTGCCGTCTTGTTAAGCGCTCAATGCACTGATGAAAGGGTAAATATCGTAACTAAAGAACTTTTTAAAGTAGCTTCTTCCCCAGAAGAAATGCTCTCTCTTGGCCATGACAAGATATACAACTACATTAAAAGTTGCGGTCTTGCACCCAAAAAAACTAAGGCGATAGTTGAAACCTCAAAAATATTAATAGATCAGCACAACTCTAAAGTTCCAAAAGATATAAAGGCATTAGAAGATCTTCCAGGAGTTGGGCACAAGACTGCATCTGTGGTTCTAAATCAAGCTTTTGGAATAGAAACATTTCCTGTAGATACTCATATTCATAGATTGGCGCAAAGGTGGGATCTAACAAATGGAAGATCCGTAGTCCAGACTGAAAAAGATTTAAAAAATCTCTTTGATAAATCACTTTGGGGAAAATTGCACATACAAATTATTCTGTACGGAAGACAATTTTGTACTGCCAGGGGATGCGATGGAACCATATGTTTCATGTGTACCGAATTATTTCCAAAAAGAAAGAAGAAGGTTATAACCAATAAAGCTTAGAAAATTTGCTGTAGAAGCTATAATTCAAATATGTACACAGAAAATCTATCTATCCAATCTTTTGATGAAGAACTTTGGAGTTCTTTGGAAAATGAAAAAAAACGTCAAGAAGAACACATAGAGCTTATAGCCTCAGAAAATTATACTTCGCCAAGAGTCTTAGAAGCACAAGGTTCAGTTCTTACAAATAAATATGCTGAAGGATATCCTGGTAAAAGATACTACGGAGGATGTGAATTTGTTGATGTAGCAGAACAACTTGCTATTGATAGAGCAAAAGAATTATTCGGAGCTGATTATGCCAATGTACAACCTCATTCAGGGGCAAGTGCTAATGCAGCAGTTTTCTTAGCTTTATGTGACGCAGGAGATAAAGTGCTTGGAATGAGTCTTGATCAAGGAGGTCATTTAACGCATGGCGCTAAAGTAAATTTTTCTGGAAAAATTTATGAGTCATTCAGCTATGGTTTAGATGAAAGTGGAGATATCAATTACGATGAGGTGCAAGCTTTAGCTGAGGAACATAAACCCAAAGTTATTATCTCTGGGTTTAGTGCATTTTCTGGAATTATTAAATGGGATAGGTTCAGGGAAATAGCTGATTCGGTTGGGGCATATTTATTGGCAGATATGTCACATGTGTCTGGATTAGTGGCTGCAGGTATTTATCCATCACCAGTACCTTATGCAGATGTTGTTACAACCACAACTCATAAGACCCTTGTAGGCCCTAGAGGTGGGCTTATCCTAGCCAAAGAAAATGAGGATATTCACAAAAAATTAAATTCAGCACTCTTTCCCGGCTCTCAAGGAGGGCCTTTAATGCATGTGATTGCGGCAAAGGCAGTATGTTTCAAAGAAGCAATGGAGCCTGAATTCAAAGAATATCAAAATCAAGTTCTTAAAAATGCTCAACACTTAAGTAAGAGAATAATGGAGAAAGGGATCGATATTGTTTCTAATGGAACTAACAATCATATGTTTCTTGTCAATCTTGTTAGTAAAGATCTTACAGGAAAGGAAGTTGATAATGCGTTAGGTAGAGCGAACATAACTGTTAATAAGAATGCAGTACCAAATGATCCAAAATCTCCTTTTGTTACCTCGGGTATAAGAATAGGAACTCCAGCCGTTACAAGAAGAGGCTTTAAAGAAGATGAAATGGATATTCTTTCAGATTGGATTTCTAATATAATTTTAGATGTGAAAAACGATAATTTAATAGAAAGCACAAAATCAGAGGTTAAGGATCTTTGTGCTGCCTTTCCCGTTTATGAATCATCTAAAATTAATCCATGAAGTGTCCTTTTTGCTCATACGAAGAAAGCAAAGTAATTGATTCAAGGCTGGTTGCAGACAGCAGTCAAATCAGAAGACGAAGGGAATGTAATAAGTGTAATGAAAGGTGGACTACTTTTGAGCTCGCCGAACTCCTTATGCCCAAAATTGTTAAACAAGATAAATCAAGAGTCCCTTTTGATGAAATTAAACTTAAAGAGGGTATTTCGCGTTCCTTAGAAAAAAGACCAGTAAGTGAAGAAGACTTTGAAACACTAATTGAGCAAATTAAAAGGGATATTAGGGGATTTGGTGAAAGAGAAGTTTCATCAAGAGTTATTGGCGAAACTGTTATGAAGCATTTAAGAAAAATTGATGAAGTAGCCTTTGTCAGATTTGCCTCTGTATACAGAAGCTTTCAAGATCCGCTTGAGTTTAGTGAAGAAGTAAAAAAACTTTCTAACGATTAATGAATAAATCAGCTTTGATGGAAAGAGCTGTCCATTTGGCCTTAAAAGGATGTTTTACAACGAGAGAAAATCCTAACGTAGGATGTCTTATTTATAAGAACGGCATGATACTCTCAGAAGGATGGCATGTATCCCCAGGCTCAAACCATGCCGAAGTAAATGCAATTCTCAATGCAGAGTCAAAATTTAAGAATTCGACAAAAGATGTACTTGATGGGAGTTCTTTATTCGTAACTCTTGAACCCTGTTCTACAGAAAAAAGAACACCGCCTTGCACAGATTTAATTCAAAAATATTCTTTTAAAGAAATTATCTATATGCAAAGCGATCCATCCCAAAAAGGATCAGATATTTTAAAAGAAAAAGGTTTTGGGATTGAAAAGTTAAGTCTTAATAACTCAGTTCTAAATAGCGGTTTTTTTAAACATTTAGCGGAAGGAAAACCCTATGTTAGAGCCAAGATAGCTTGCTCTATGGACGGGAAAATTGCTTTTAAAAACAATAATGAACAATGGATAACAACTCAAGCATCAAGGAAAGATGGTTATTATTATAGAGCCATCTCAGGTGCAATTATTACTGGATCAGGAACTCTTGAGATAGATGACCCTCTTCTAAACGTAAGACTTGAAGAAGCAGTCAATGATCAAGACTTTAGACAGCCTCTCAAAGCTTTATTCACAACAAAATCGTACATTGATAATAATAAAAAGTTCTTTCAAGATAATTCAAGAAAAATTATTTTTACTAATAATGAAAATTTAGAAATGCAAATCGGTGAAACTTTTAATACAGAGATAGTTAAGGTTGAATCTGATGCTAATCAGATATCTATTCCTTCGGTGCTCAACTACCTCGGTTCTATAAATATTAAAGATGTTCTTCTAGAAGCAGGTCCCAGATTGATCTCAAGTTTTATTGATTTAAACCTTATTGATGAATATATTTTTTACATTGCGCCTAAAGTTTTAGGGAATAAAGCAAATAGTTTTTATACAAATAAAAATTTAGAAGGTATATTAAATTCTCCTGATTTAAAAATCGTTGAAGAAAAATCCATTGGAAGAGACCTTAAATTAGTGCTTAGAAAGAAAAATGCCTCTTAATACTACAAGTGAATTACTGTCTGACCTTAAAAAAGGAAAGATGGTTGTGTTAATGGATGATGAAGATAGAGAGAATGAAGGAGATTTAATTTTACCTGCAGAAAATGTTTCTCCCGAGGCCATCAATTTTATGGCAATGCATGGAAGAGGCCTCATTTGTCTTGCATTAACAGAAGAACATTGCGACAGACTAAAACTTGATCAAATGGTTAAGACTAATAAAAGTAAGCATGAAACGGCTTTTACAGTTTCCATAGAAGCCGCAAGTGGAATAACAACAGGCATCTCTGCCAAAGATAGATCAAAAACAATTGAAGTCGCTTCAAACCCTCAAGCGCTAAGTTCAGATATAGTTCAACCAGGGCATATTTTTCCACTTAAAGCAGAAGATGGGGGAGTTTTGAATAGATCTGGACATACAGAAGCTAGTATTGATCTAGCAAGATTATCAGGATTCCATCCTGCCGCAGTAATTTGCGAAATAATGAATGAAGACGGCTCAATGTCCAGAAGACCTGATTTGGAGAAATTCTGCAAAAAACATGATCTTAAGATTGGGACAATCGCGGACTTAATTAACTACAGATTGACGAATGAAAAATCCATTGAATTAATCAGTGAATCATCTATAAAAAATAAATATGGAAAGTTTAGTTTTTTTGTTTACAAAGACTCTCTTTTAAATGAAGTCCACTATGCTTTAAAAATGGGAGAAATAAAGTCATCTGAACCAACTCTTGTTAGAGTCCAACAAATTAATATTAAGCATGATATTTTTAAATCTAATGATTTTGGTGAGAGATGGTCTCTTGAGGATGCGATGAAAAAAATATCTGCTTCTGAAAATGGTTTAATTGTATTAATTAGTTCAGATTTAACTCAGCCTGACGATGATATCGAAGAAAAAAATGATTCTTCAGATTCAGATAAAAGAAGGATAGGTGTTGGTTCACAAATACTAAAAGAGTTTGGCGTGTCAAAAATTAGGCTCCTTGGAGCAGAAGCTAAATACCCATCGCTATCTGGATTTGATTTAGAAGTTATTGAATTTATTTCAAATTAATCATGACTGACTTTAGTAAAACAGAAATTAACTTTGATAAAAAAGATTATACCAACTATCGTGTTTTAATAGTCTCAACCTCTTGGAATAGAGAAATCATAGATATCATGCAAGAGGATGCAATTTCTGAACTAAAAGGGTTCAACGTAAATCATATTGATAGTGTTGAAGTACCAGGTGCGTTTGAGTTATCACAAGCTGCGGAAAAATTTATTAGTTCATACGATGCTGTCTTAGCTTTAGGCGTCATTATCAAAGGAGAAACTTATCACTTTGAAGTGCTTGCTCATGAAACCGCAAGGTCTTTATCTCAAGTAAGCATTTCAAATAAGAAACCAGTGATTTTTGGAGTATTAACTACCAATAACGAATTACAGGCAAAACAAAGAGCAGAGATCAAGGGATCTGAGTATGCGAAAAGTCTTCTTATGATGATTGACTTATTTTCTAAAGATGCCGCTGGTTAAAAAAAAGATTTCCCCCACAAAAACCAGAGAGATTCTTTTACAGGCTCTTTATCAAAAAGAAATATCAGATATTTCTAATACTAATTTAATCAATCAATTCAAGAAAGCATACAGAGAATTTGATATTTCCAACGTAGCCAAAAATTTAAAGGGAATAAATAAAAATAATGATTCATTGAATAAAAGTATCGCTGATAACTCGAGCATTGAAATTAAGTCAATCGGTGAAATAGAAATTTCAATTCTTCGACAATCTATCTTTGAAATTGAAAATTCAGATATAGACTATCCAATAGTAATTAATGAGGCTGTAAAATTAGCCAAAAAATTTGGCCAAGAGGATAGTTACAGGTTTATAAATGGAGTTCTAGACTCTTATATTGCTGCTAGATAATATCGTTTTTGAATATAGTACTTTCTCTTTCTGGTCCAGTTGAAATGATGTCAACAGATACGCCGCAAACCTCTTCGATCTTAGAAATAAATTCTATAGCTTCTTTTGGAAAATCATCCAAAGTCTTTAAACCATAAATGGGTTTTTTCCATCCTGATAACTCAATATATTGAGGCTTTACGTGATCTAGATTGAGAGATTCCTCAAAGAATTCATCTGAATTATCATAGCTTTCGCAAATTTTAATACTTTCCATTCCATCAAATACGTCAAGTTTTGTAATACAAAGGCTTTTAACGCTGTTAGATTGAATAACCTTTTTCATAGCAACAGCATCAAACCATCCACATCTTCTTGGCCTTCCTGTGGTAGCCCCTACCTCACCACCTTGCTTTGCAATATGAATACCAATGTCATCAAACAATTCTGTAGGCATTGGCCCCTCTCCGACCCTAGTAGTATAGGCTTTCGCAATACCTAAAATATTACTTACCGATAGCGGTCCTAAGCCAGAACCAGAAGCAATACCAGCTGCAGATGAGTTACTTGAAGTAACATAAGGATAAGTTCCATTATCGACATCTAATAAAGCTCCTTGAGCACCTTCAAAAAGAACCTTCTTTCCATCATTGTTCATTTCTATAATAAGTTTAGAAATATCTTTCGTCATAGGTTTCAATCTTTCACCATAACTTAAGGCCTTTTCAAAGGTTTCCTGAAAACTAACCTCTTCAACTGAAAAAAGTTTATTAAACATAAAATTATAAAAATCTAAATTTTCCCTTAATTTTTCTTCCAAAATCTTTTCGTAAAAACAATCAACCAATCTAATTGCTCTCCTTCCTACTTTATCTTCATATGCAGGACCTATACCTCTCCCAGTGGTTCCAATAGTTTTAAATGAATTAGATTTTTCTCTGCATTGATCAAATTTTTTATGATGATCGAGGATAAGAACGCAGGCAGAACTTATTTTTAATCTATCTTCAACACCATCTAAAAAAGTATTGGCTTCTGATATTTCCTCAAATAAGTCATTGGGTGAAAGAACCACACCTTTGCCAATCAGCGAAAGAGCATCTTTTTCACAGATAGAAGATGGTAGTAAATGAAGAATTAATTTTTTGCCATTCACAATAAGAGTATGGCCTGCGTTATGACCCCCTTGAAATCTACAAGTTGCATGAAAATTTGGGGACAAGAAGTTTACTATTTTTCCTTTTCCCTCATCTCCCCATTGAAGACCGAGAACTGCAAAATTTTGCGTTTTTGTCATTTACTTTGTAATTTTAAAATAGATATTAAATCTATATCAAAACCCATGCCCTTTCTTTCTTTTTTATTTGCTTTTGAAAAAGGAGTTTTATATTGCCCGCCATTAATCAAGGGCACTCCCGTCTTTGGTTGAAAGATAGAAAAAACTATACCAGAGTGATACGAGTAACCAGGAAAATCAACCATATCAACTAAAACATTCTTAATTTTATTTTTTTCAAGAATATCGAAAGATTGTTTGATGCTTTTTAATCTTTTAGGATCAATTTTTAATTCCTTGCAAATTAAATTAAGGTTCTTAAATTCCTGCTCATAATCACCAATAATGTCGAGTAAATTCGACAACATTACTAAAGTTCTTTTTCCTTTACCTTCTTGCTTTAGAAATTCAGATAAATCACTTTTTGATCTTGAGGATAAAATATCCTTTAGTTTATTTCTTTTATCTAAAGGGAATCTCAGTTTATCTAGTATTTCATCAAGAATAGAAATATCACCAATGGTGAGGACATAATCTTTGAGGCCTAATTTTTTAAGAGCTCCAGATAAGGCATTAAAAATATCCTCTTTGACGCCTGTCTCGCTATCGTAAAAAATTTCTAGCCCAACTTTCATGGTGCTGATTGCTTTGGTAAATGAGCCAAGTGGTTTTTTTGTAACTTCGCCGTAATAACAGTATTTTTTATTTTTTTCAGTTAGAAATCTTCTGTCTATTCTAGCTACCTGTTGTGAAATATCGGGTCTTAAAGCAAGAGATCTTTCCGAGTTTGTATCCGAAAACTGAAAACTCGACCTTGATAATTCTTCATTTGCTAGACCTCCTATAGAATCAGAGTATTCGACCAGAGGAGTAAAAATGAGATCAAAACCTTTATTTTGAAAATAATCTAGTAACTCAGTTTTTGTTTTTTCTAAGTTAGTAGAAAGAGGAGGAACGATTTCTTCGACTCCATCCGGGAGATTCCAGAAATCTGACATACCTATTAATTACCTTTTGAGCTATCCAAGTATTTGAAAAAATCGCTATCGGGATCAATCAAAAGAACATCTGATTTGTTTTTAAAAGACATCTGATAAGCTTTTAGACTTCTAGTGAATTCATAAAATTCTGGATCTTCATTAAATGCATCTGCATAGATATTAGCTGCGGTTGCATCACCCTCACCTCTCAGTTCTTCAGAAATTTTATATGCATTAGCTAGAATTATTGTCCTTTCTTTATCAGCAGTAGCTCTTAATTCTTCAGCAATTTCATTTCCTTGAGCTCTTAGTTCTTGTGCTAACCTTTCACGCTCAGTTCTCATTCTGTTATAAACTGAGTCGTTAACCTCATTAGGTAATTCAATCTTTTTTATCCTCACATCAATTACTTCGATACCCAATTCATCCCCAACTGTTTGGTTAAGATTGGTGGTTAGATTAGCCATAAGCTCATCTCTTTCTCCAGAAACAACCTCTTGGACGCTTCTTGTACCAAATTGGTTTCTTAAACCTTCATCGGCTCTTTGAGTCAAAAGCGCTCTTAGAGCCGAAAGTTGACCGCCTGATGTTGTGATATAGAATTGCTCATCATTAGTAATTCTCCACTTAACAAAGTAGTCAACAATCAATCTTTTTTTCTCAGCAGTAAAGTAAGGTTGAGGTAAATTATCTAAAGTTAAAACTCTCTCATCGAATTTTCTAATGGTGTGAAGAATTGGAACTTTAAAATGTAACCCTGGCTCAATAGAAGAATCAATAATCTCACCAAATCTTAGTTTGATTGCCGTCTCTCTATCGGTAACTATATAGAGTGTATTAGCAAGGATCACTACAGTGACAACAACTGCTGATACGATAAATAAACCCAGCCTACTCATTATCTTCTCTCCTGTCTCTTTCTTATTTCTTCTATCACTTGATCTGTGATATCTCCTATAGAAATATCTTGCTCGTTATCAGATGACGAATTATTTCTATCTGCAGCTACTGCAGCAGATGCGATCTTATCTAAGGGCAAATAGAGAATGTTGTTGCCATCTTGTACGTCGATCATAACCTTGGTACTACTGTCCATAACAGACTGAACAGCATCCAAATAAAGCCTTTGTCTGGTAACTTCCGGAGCTTTCTTATATTCAACAAGTAACTGACTAAAACGAGATGCATCACCTTCAGCTTCTGCTATCACTTTATTTTTATAACCCTCTGCATCTTGAATAGTTCTTTGGGCATCACCCCTGGCTATTGGAACCACCTCATTTGCATAAGTCTCAGCTTGGTTTCTCAATCTAACCTCATCCTCTCGAGCCTTTACTACATCATCAAATGCCTCTCTAACTGCATCGGGCGGCTTAGATTCTTTAACATTGACTGTTACAACCTCAATTCCAGTTAAATAGTCATCTAATCTTTGTTGTAATCTATCTTTTACGTCAAATGCAATTTGCTCTCTTCCGGTGGTTAGGACATCGTCCATAATATTGCTGCCTACGACATGTCTTAAGGCAGCCTCGGATGCTTGCGCGAGACTATCGTCTGGAGTTGAAGCTTCTAATAGATAATTGACTGGATTAGATTTTTTGTACTGAACTCCAATCTCAACAATCACGATGTTTTCATCCTTAGTTAGCATCGAAGAAGTAGCTGTATGAGTAAATAATTTTTCAGTATTAACAATAGTTCTTGTATCGATAATTGGAGGATTCCAATGTATGCCTGGTCCTTTGGTGTTAACGTACTCACCAAATCTCAAGACAACTGCTTGTTCTTGAGCATCTACAGTGTAAATTCCCAAAGCTGCGTATAAAATAGAAATAACTGCTAAGCTAATTTCCTTGGTTTAAAATCACCGCTACCAGAACTGGATTTTTTTCCAAAAAGAAAACTGAATTGTTCTCTAAATTTTTTTAAAGCTTCATCAATATCAGGAGGGCCATCCTTCCCTCCCCAAGGATCTCTTGATCCATTATTTCCGTTGTTATTCCAAGACATAAATCACATTCTAAAGATAAGATTGATATAAAGATACTCAATAAGATAAATATTCCATTATTTCATTTTTCGCAGTATCAGCACTTTCAAAAGCTCTCAAATTAGGGATTTTTTTAATCCAAGTTCTTTGGTGCTTTGCTAGTTTCTTATGGGCAAAAAATATTTTTTCAATAAGAGCATCCTTTTTAATTTTATTATCTAAATGCATTGAAACTTCCTTGTAGCCAGCAGAATTAAAAAGAGGTAATTTGTTAGATTTGTAAATTTTTATTATTTCTTCTACTTCATCAATAAAACCTTTTCTTAACATATTTTCGACTCTATTTTTTAGATCCTCATCAAAATTTGAACCTTTACCTTTGTCAATCACTATAGGGAAAACATTTGAATTAGAATTTTCCTTCCTTTTAAAAAAAGAACTCATGGGTTTATTTGAAATTTCTAGAACTTCCAAAGCTCTAACCAGTCTTTGAGTATCATTAGGATGAATGTTTTTTGCTGCTTCGGGATCTTTTGTTTTTAGTCTTTTATAAGCTGCTTCTTTTCCCTTTATATCAATGTCTTGAAGAATCTTTCTTCTGGTATCGGGATCAGACTTAGGAAGATCATCAAATCCAACAAGATATGAAAAAAAATACATCATCGAGCCACCAACCAAAATTGGTACTTTATTTGACTGGACTGATTTATCGATAGTGCGCTTAAGATCTTTTAAAAATTCACCTACGGAATAAACCTCATTAGGCTCTATGATATCGATAAGCTCATGAGGATATTTATTTTGAAGTTCCTTTGATATTTTATTGCTCCCAATGTCTGCATGTTTATAAATTTGAACGGAATCAACACTTATCAAATCTGCGGATATTTCATCAAAAAGTCTCAGCGATAAATCTGTCTTTCCAGAATTCGTTGGTCCTAGAATGCAAATGATTGGGGATAAGGTTTTCAAAATATTTTCAAACTATTGTATTTTGGTTAATTATTATCTAATTTAACACTTCAAAACATAAGAAAATTTTTGGGGGAAATATGAACATGCATTTTGCATCTGTTTTTGAAAAAATTTCAAAAATCATTCCGGAAGAACCAGCTCTCGTTTGTGAAGATAAAGTAGTAACTTGGCGAGAGTACGAAGATCAAGCCGCTAAGTTAGCGAATTACTTAGAGAGCAAAGGTCTTTCTTTTGATTCGAAAGTTGGACTTTACCTTCATAACTCAAATGAATACCTCGTAGCTCAATTTGCCACTTTTAAAAATGAGTGTGTTCCCATCAATGTGAATTATCGTTATCAAGAAGATGAATTAATTTACTTATTAGATAATGCAGATGCAGAAGCCATTTTTTATCAAGCTTGTTACGCTGACAGAATAAAAGCCATCAAAAATAAACTTCCTAAAATTAAAGCTTTCATTCAAGTAATGGATGGCAGCGAGGATCTTTTAGAGGGGTCAGATGAGTATTCAGAGATAATTCAAAAAGAAGATAAACAAAAAGAGAGAGAAAGATCTGAAGAGAATTTTTATATGCTTTACACAGGAGGCACAACTGGAATGCCTAAAGGAGTTATGTATAAACAAGGTTTATTTCTCGGCTCAATGATGAAAACAGCTTTTGCCATGGGTTTTCCTGTTCCTGAAGATCTAGAAGATATTGAGTCATTGATTAAAGAAAAAGCCGCATCTAATGAATTACCTGTAAGTCTTGTTGGATGTCCTCTAATGCATGGGACAGGAATGTGGTTAGGAGCGTTTTTGCCCCATCTATCCGGTGGCAGTGTTGTGACCATGCCTTCTCTAGGATTTGATCCAGATCGTTTATGGAGGGAAGTAGAATCTAAAAAAGCTACAAGCGTTGTTATTGTTGGCGATGCATTTGCAAAACCTATGTTGGATTCATTGAACAAAGCTTCAGCGGATGGTAATGCTTATTCTATAGATAGTTTACAAACAATTATTTCAAGTGGAGTTATGTGGAGCTCTGAAGTAAAAGATGGACTTCTTAAACATAAGGATATGGTTTTAATTGATACCATGGGATCAACAGAAGGTGGAATGGGTTCATCAATATCTTCTAGAGACAATCCAGCTAAAACAGCTAAATTTAATATCAATCCTGGGGTAATTATTGTTGATGATGAAGGTAAAGAAGTTTCGCCTGGATCTGGTGTTAGAGGAAAAATAGGAACAAGCGGCTTGGTTCCAGAAGGTTACTATAAAGATCCTGAGAAATCAGCTGAGACCTTTAAAGAATTCAACGGAATAAGGTATAGCTTTCCTGGAGATTATGCTCTTCTTGAGGAAGATGGATCGATCACCCTATTAGGAAGAGGCAGTAATTGCATTAATACAGCAGGAGAGAAAGTTTACCCTGAGGAAGTCGAAGAAGCTTTAAAGCTTAATGCTAGCGTTTACGATTGTCTTGTGGTTGGCTTGCCTGATGAAAAATTTGGTCAAAAAGTTGTCGCAGTTGTATCTTCTGAGAAGGATAATGATCCCAGCGAAGCGGAGCTAATTGCTTTTTTGAAAACAAATTTAGCTGGTTATAAAGTTCCAAAAAGTATTCTTCTTACCGAAGAAGTTAAGCGAGCACCAAATGGAAAAGCTAATTATAAATGGGCAAAGGAATTTGCTGAGTCTTCTTTAAACTAATTCACAAAAGATCCCTGTAGCTCTAAGGACATAAATAATCAGAGGCTTGAAAGTAAAAAAAATATTTTTAAATGGCTTCTTCGCCAGTTTCGCCTGTTCTAATTCTGATAACTGTTTCTAAATCGAAAACGAATAACTTTCCATCGCCAATCTTACCCGTGTTTGCAACAGAAGAGATTGCAGTGGTTACTTTTTCAACTTGATCATCTGGCACAGCCAGTTCAATTTTTGTTTTGGGAAGAAAGTCAGCTTTATATTCTGTACCTCGATAAAGTTCAGTTTGCCCTTTTTGACGACCAAATCCCTTAACCTCAGAAACGGTTAATCCTGCCACTTCAACATCTGCCAAAGATGATCTAACTTCTTCTAATTTAGCTGGTTTAATTATAGCTACGATGAATTTCATTATCTTTTTCCCCAAAAAAAGTAAAAACAAATATTACTATAAAAATTTAAGAAATTGTCTCAATGTTCTGAAAAAAATTAAATTAATTTAAATTTTTCACAAATTTTTTGACTTATTAACTTTGAAGCGCCCCTGCTTTCATCTAACCAAAGATCAATCTCTTGCTTCAAAGGATCAGAGATAGCTTCCATATTTTCAATTGCATAGGTAATTTCATCTTTATTTGAGACAAATCTCAATAAATCTAAATCTTCTAACTTTTTTGAAATTTCTTCAAAGTTATATGTACTTCTTCCTGAAATAATTGGTTTATGAAAATAAGCTGGTTCGAGAAAATTTTGTCCTCCATGATCGACTAAAGTACCTCCAATAAAGACATAATCAGCAATCTCATAAAAATCTAATAGCCGCCCTATTACATCAACTATAGTCACGTCACTCTTGTCATTAGGGTTAGAAGAAATTTCAGTATAAAAAATGCTAGTTAATTTTTTTTCTTTTAATAATTCTTTGATCTCATTGAACCTTTCTGGATGCCGAGGTGCTAAAACTAAATGCTTATTTTCTTTTTTTAAATCTATGAAACTTTCAATGAGTATTTCTTCCTCTCCGGGGTGTGTACTTCCGCAAACGAATACATATTTTTCCTTGTAATAATTAATCTCATTTTCGTTAAAATTTTTTGGAGATGCTAAGTTCGCATCAAACTTAACTGAGCCGGTCACACTCATTGCATCTTCTTTAACTCCAGCCTCATAAAATCTTTCAAAATCATTTTTTGATTGGACAAAAGCATGATTAATTTTATTGAAACTACTTTTGAAGAAGAAATTCAGTCTTTGATATTTCTTTAAGGACTTACTAGATAGTCTTCCATTAACTAAAACTACCGGTAGCTTAAATTCATTGAAGACATTAATGAGATTTGGCCAAATTTCTGTCTCTACGAGTAAGAGTATTGAAGGTTTATAAAAATTAATGAATTTCTTGCAAATAAATTTTAAATCGAATGGAAAATAAACATGTATTGAATTTTTATTAAGATTTTCTTTAGCTTTTCTTGCTCCAGTTAAAGTTGTCGTTGATAAAATAAAATTTGGATTTTCTAAGATCCCTTCTAAATCTTGAATTAACTTTAGGGCGACATTCACCTCACCGACTGATACAGCATGAATCCAGATTGATTTATTTGAGTTTTTATCTCCTTTAAAAAATCCTATCTTTTCCAGAGCTTGAAGTCTTTTTTCTCCGAAAGAACTTGCTTTTAGTATGTGCCTCACTAAAGCAAAAGGAATTATTAGAGAAATTAAAAAATTGTACAAAAAGAAAATAAAATGCTCCGAATCTTCGATTTATTCAAATGCTACTATAATGGGAAAAATTTTAAATGTCTTAAATGCTATATTTATTGAACTTTGTAGAATTTCTCTTTGCAAAATCTGTTGCCTATCTCTTAAGGACTTTTGGAAATATTAGAAGGAAAATAGCTGATAAGAATTTAGAAGTTTGTTTTCCTGAATTAAATGCATTAGATAGGTCTAAAATTCTAAATAAGCATTATCTCCACCTTGGAGCCTCAATTTTTCAAGGTCTTAAAGCTTGGGTTCTTAGCAGTGAAAATTTTAAGAGACTTCTGATAAATCTCGATGAATTTGATTTAGATGAGCTCAAAAAATCATCACAAGGTAATCTAATTTTAATCCCTCACACAACTGACCTAGAAATCACAGGTCGAGTAGCAGCAATGATGTTTAATGTGAATGCCATGGCAAAAAAACAAAAAGGTAGATTAGTAAATAATTTTATTTTTAGTTCGAGAGAAAAATATTTCAAACAAATTCTGTTTCCAAATGAAGTATTAAAATCTATGAGACTATTACAAAAAGGTGAAAATTTACTCTATTTACCAGATCAAGACTATGGATATGATCACTCAATTTTTGTGCCATATTTCAATATACCTATGTTAACCGTTAAATTTCCTTCAATTGCCAAAAAAAGAACCGGGTGCAAAATTTATTTCCTTTATTTGGAGGATATAAAAAATAGATACAAAATAATTTTAAAGAAAATAGATATTAGCGGTGAAAATCTATATGAAGACTTAGCTTTGCTAAATAAAGAAATTGAAATATCTATAAGGGAACAACCAGAGAGATATCTTTGGATACATAGGAGATTCAAGCATAGACCTAAAGAT
>LUMI01000181.1_pt1 | contig 22219 bp, 20 predicted proteins | sample 729681 | NCBI WGS metagenome assembly LUMI01 (sample SAMN03860267, study PRJNA289734) | marine metagenome | biome: seawater column; feature: ocean; material: water; isolation source: Red Sea water column Station 34 - depth 10m | place: Saudi Arabia: Red Sea | collected 2011-10-15 | depth 10 m
CCAACGATGGGCCAATACATGCTTTAAAAGATGTAAACCTTAATATAACAAAAGGCGACTTTATTAGTTTTATTGGGCCATCTGGCTGCGGTAAAACAACATTTTTGAGAGTTATGGCCGATCTAGAAAAGCCAACAGATGGTACCATTACAATTAACGGTGTTGCCCCAAATGTCGCTCGAGAAAATCGGGCATATGGATATGTTTTTCAATCAGCGGGATTATATCCATGGCGTACTATAGGTAAAAATATATGTCTGCCTTTAGAAATAATGGGGATAAGTAAAGCTGAGCAAAAAGAGCGAGTTGCAAAAGTACTAAAGTTAGTTGAGCTGGAGGATTTCGAGAAGAAATTTCCTTGGCAGCTTTCTGGTGGGATGCAACAAAGGGCATCTATCGCACGAGCTCTAGCATTTGATGCTGGAATTTTACTTATGGATGAACCGTTTGGGGCGCTTGATGAAATTGTGCGAGACCATTTAAATGAACAATTATTAGAACTTTGGAAAAATACAAATAAAACTATTTGTTTTGTTACGCATTCCATTCCAGAAGCTGTCTATTTGTCCACTAAAATTGTTGTAATGTCGCCTCGACCTGGCAGGATTATTGATGTGATAGAAAACGCTCTTCCGCTAGAAAGACCACTTAACATTCGTGAGTCAGCAGAATTTATCAAAATCGCTCAAAGAGTAAGAGAGGGTTTGAGAGAGGGCCATTCATATGAATAAGTTTCTAATCATAGGATGTTGGAGTTTTTTCATTTAATGAGATCAATATTTCCCATATTGAGTGTAGTGGTTGCTTTATTGTTATTTTGGTATGCTGCCGCTTTTTCATTGAATTCAAACTGGGCGTATAACAAAGCAGAGAGGGCCGGAGTTACTTTAAGTTTTTTAGAATTAGTATCAGATACCTGGTCTCAAGAAAAACCTAGGCTCCCTGCACCTCATCAGGTTGGGTTGGAAATTTGGAAAACGACAGTTGAAAAAAAGATTTCTTCGAAACGAAGTCTAATTTATCATTCATGGATAACATTATCTTCAACATTATTAGGGTTCGTAATAGGAACGTCTTTGGGATTTATTTTAGCAGTTGGTATAGTCCATAATAATGCGATGAACATGAGCGTGATGCCTTGGGCCATTGCTTCGCAGACTGTACCAATTCTCGCTATAGCTCCAATGATAATTGTTGTTCTTAATTCAGTTGGCGTGCAAGGTCTGTTACCAAAAGCAATAATAAGTTCTTATTTAAGCTTCTTTCCTGTGGTTGTTGGAATGGTTAAGGGACTAAGAAGCCCAGAAAAAATGCATACTGATCTTCTTCACACTTATAGTGCCACTAACTCACAAAAGTTTTGGAAGTTAAGGTTACCAACTTCTATGCCTTTTTTATTCGCATCACTAAAAATAGGAATTGCCGCAAGTTTAGTTGGTGCAATTGTTGGTGAACTTCCAACGGGAGCAGTAAAGGGATTAGGGGCTCGCTTGTTAGCTGGCTCCTATTACGGTCAAACGATCCAAATTTGGTCTGCATTGATTATGGCGGCTATTTTAGCAGCTTCTCTCGTTGCCATTATAAATATTATTCAAAATTCTACTTTGAAAAAAATGGGTATGACATGACTCTAGTAGTTTTGGCCTTTATAATTTGGGTATTAGCATGGTTCTTGAACGTAAAACTTGCTGATAGTTCATTTTCAGACAGTAGATTTATAAAATTCTTAGTTCCAACAATTTTTGGAACGACAATTATTGTAGTTTGGGAATTACTAGTTCGTGGCTGGCAGGTCCCTTTGGTAATTTTGCCGCCTCCAAGTTTGGTCATAATTACGGCATCTGAAAATCTGGATATTTTATGGAAAGATCTCAATCAAACTTTTTTCAAAGGGGCACTTAGAGGATATATAATTGGTTGCGGAAGTGCTATTATAGTGGGTGTTCTTGTAGAGAGGTACGAGGCGTTGAGATTAGGAATGCTGCCTGTAGCTAATTTTATGGCCGCTTTGCCAATTGTTGGAACAGCACCAATTTTGGTAATGTGGTTTGGTTTTGATTGGGAGTCTAAAGCAGCAGTTGTAGTCGTAATGGTATTTTTCCCAATGCTTATAAATACTGTCGCCGGGTTGCAGGAAAGCACAAAAATTCAAAATGATCTATTACAGACTTATGCTGCTAGTAAACCGCAAACATTCATAAAGTTAAGATTTCCTGCAGCGATGCCATTCATTTTTAATGGTTTAAAAATATGTACTACACTCGCATTAATTGGGGCTATTGTTGCTGAATTTTTTGGCTCACCTACGCTTGGTATGGGATTTAGGATATCCACTTCAGTTGGTCAACTTGCTCTAGACATGGTTTGGGCAGAGATAGTGGTTGCAGCTTTAGCTGGAAGTATATTTTATGGTTTAATGGCAATTATAGAGAAAGGGGTCACATTTTGGCACCCCTCACAAAGAGGCTAAAAGAGCAAAGTGAAAATAAATGGAGTATATTATGAAAAAATTATTACTTAGTGCTGTGGCACTAATTGTTACTGCATCTGCCAGTCTGGCGGATGAGGTAAAACTTCAGCTGCAATGGGTAACCCAAGCTCAGTTTGCTGGTTATTATGTTGCGCTGGATAAAGGCTATTATTCTGACGAAGGCCTTGACGTAACCATACTGCCTGGTGGTCCTGATGTAGCTCCGCCACAAGTGCTCGCGGGTGGCGGCGCAGATGTGATGCTCAACTGGATGCCATCAGCACTTGCAGCGCGCGAAAAAGGTTTACCTGTAGTAAACATTGCTCAACCATTTAAATCTTCTGGATTGATGCTTACCTGCTGGAAAGATACTGGGATTAAAAGCCCGGCAGACTTTAAAGGAAAAACCATTGGTGTTTGGTTCTTTGGTAATGAGTATCCGTTCCTAAGCTGGATGAGCCAAGAAGGTATTTCTACAGATGGTGGTGCAGATGGTGTTACCGTTCTGAAGCAAGGTTTTAATGTGGATCCACTCTTGCAAAGACAAGCTGACTGTATTTCAACAATGACTTATAACGAATACTGGCAGGTGATAGACGCTGGCGTTTCTCCCGATGATCTTGTTACTTTTAAGTATGAAGAACAGGGCGTAGCTACATTAGAAGATGGCATATATGCTTTGGAAGATAATTTAAGTGATCCGGCGTTTAAAGATAAAATGGTAAGGTTTGTAAGAGCTTCAATGAAAGGGTGGAAATATGCTGAAGCCAACCCTGATGAAGCAGCAGGTATTGTTTTAGATAATGATGCCACAGGCGCACAGACAGAGAAGCACCAAAAACGTATGATGGGTGAAATAGCAAAATTAACAGCCGGCTCAAACGGAACTTTGGATCCAGCAGATTTTGACAGAACTGTTTCAACGCTATTAGCAGGTGGTTCAGATCCGGTTATCACTAAAATACCAACAGGTGCTTGGACACACGAAATTACGGATCTAGCATTAAAATAATTTTAAAAATTTTTTGAATTCATAGGGGCAGCTAATGCTGCCCCTTTCTTTTGAAAACTGTGTCGAGAGCTTGTTCGAGATCATTTATGAGATCTACTGGGTCTTCAATTCCTGCTGAAATTCTTATAAGGTTTTCATGTACTGGAAAGTCATCACCAGAGACGGTTTTTCTGTGTTCAATAAGACTTTCAACACCACCAAGAGATGTGGCTGGATAGAACACTTTACAGTTTCTAACAACATTAATCGCGTCAGTTTGTGAGCCTTTAACAATGACTGATAGCATTCCGCCAAATTGTCCATTAGTTTGATGTTTTGCAATTTGGTGATTGGGGTGCGTTTCTAAACCTGGATATAGAACTTTTTCTATGAATTCGTGTTTATTGAAATGTTTAGCAAGTAACATCGCATTTTGACTGTTCTTTTCCACACGTAGAAATAGAGTTCGTAAGCCTCTTATTAGTAAAAACGCATCTTGTGAGTTTAAGACAGTTCCATGCAATTTCCTTATAGTAAATAAGTTTTCATACATGCTGCTTTGTTGATTAAAAGACAGGGCACCAGCGGCTATGTCGGAATGCCCATTCAGATATTTTGTGGCAGAGTGGAATGAGATATCTGCTCCAAGATCGAGAGATTTTGTCATTGTTGGAGGCGTTGCAGTAGCGTCCACAATCAATTTAGCTCCAGCTTTGTGAGCCAGCTCTGAAGCAGAGGATATATCTGTAACTTCCCAATTTGGATTATTTGGGGTTTCAACCCAAACTAACTGTGTAACTCCGTTTTTAATGACGGAATCCATACTAGCGAGATCACCAGCCTCATAATAATCTACACGAATTCTATTTTTCGAAGCAAAGTTTTGAATTTGACCTAAGACGCCATGGTACATAACTCTCGGCACAGCGATCTGAGCTTCTGCTGGCAACATTTCTAAGACAGCAGTACATGCTGACATTCCGGATGAAAATAAAAGTGAAGCATTAGCGCTTTCAAGTTCTGAGATAATTTCCTCAGCAAGTTGAGTGGTTTTATTTCCATCTCGTCTGTACCAGTAAGCCTGTCGTGGCTCATAATTTTCATCCCGTGAATAAGTAGCTGAGTGGTCAATAGATGGGACTACAGACCCTGTTTCAGGATCGCTAAAATGCAATGCCTGCGCTATTTTTGTAGAAATAGAAAGGTCTTTGTCATTCTTTAGCTTCATTTGCTGATTTTCTTTCGTACTAGATGTCTAAATGAAAGGTAGGCTAGATATTTCTCCTAAGCGGATTTTATTATCTTGACTATGAACTTCAACAGACTGTTTAGGTAACCAGTAATGCCGGTCGATTAAAGAAAGCCCTACATTTTTTTTTAGCCTTGGAGACCAAATAGCAGACGTTATTTGCCCAATTTTTTCATCTCCAACCATAACGGGCCAAGGCATTGAGCACGTTGGACACTTGTCTCCATCGAAAGTAACCCCTCTGATTTTCTTTTTTACACCGGTGGTGGCAATTTTTTCTAAAGCAGCCCGGCCTATGAAATCAATCGAGCCATCACCCTGTCTGGAGTAACCAGACCTTGCAATTAGTTGCTGTGTCCCTTGAAATTCAATCCACCCAAATTTAAAAAAATCTATATTTTTTATTTGATTACCAAATATTTTTGAAATTAAATTTTCCGCTTTCGGCCCTTGGATGGCTAAAGGGCAAACATCGGGTTCGAATACATTCACGTTCATATTTGCGCCCAAGGCTAAACCTTTCGCATAAAGCAAAACGTCACTATCGGCTATAGAAAGCCAAAATCTTTCTTTGCCAAGTTTTAAAAGCACTGGATCGTTTATCATTCCAGCGTTTTCATCAATTATTGGCAAATAATAACAGTCACCAACATCTGCTTTCGATATATTTCTAGGTGTCATTAATTGAACTAGCTTTTCGGCGTCTGGCCCTGCTATTTCTACCTGTCTTTGACATGAAACATCCCAAATTTGAACATGTTCTCGCAAGTGCCAGTAATCCTCTTCAACAGATTTTTGGAAACCTTTTGGAAGTAACATATGATTAACGATAGAGTAGCCAGTCACACCGGCAGCTTCAACATTTTGGGTATAGGCAGTACGTCTTAATCTGCGCGACATATTTAAGCCATCAGTCATAAGAAGTTCCTTACTCTGGTTGAGATGCCCATGTTGAATAGCTATTTGGTGATAAAATTACCGGCATGTGATACCTGGCATTTTTATTTGGCATTGAAAATCTTAGCACGACTTCTGAAATTATTTGATTATCTGAAGAAGACAGTCCCAAAGAGTTCCAATATTCACCAGTTTCAAAAATCAATTCGAACCTATCTTCCTTTTGAGCTAAAGATAAATCCACATTTTTTTCCAACCGCCCGCTTGGGTCAATATGTGAAATAAAAACTTCCAAATTTTGTGTAATATTCATCAGACGTACGCGAATTCCACTAGCATGCGTTCCGTTCATTCCATTCAAAGTGTGTGAAGATACAATAGCCATTATTCAATAGATGCCTTGTCACGTTTATCAGAAGTAGCAGCAACAATTGGACTTATCACACCGCGGCATTTTACATTTAAACAGGCCGTCTTTCCACTTTTTATTGCCCTTGCTAGCGCGGGTTTCAAATCACTTCTAGTTGTAACCAATTCTCCGTATCCACCAAGGCCTTCGAACATAGTGTGAAAAGGAATGTCACGAAAGTCAGTTGCGTAGTGCTGTCCGTTAGCAAATAAGCGCTCTTGTTGCTGACTTATACAGTCTAGACCCCCATTATTATCAATGACCACAATAATCGGTAGACCTTCCTGAAATGCACTTTCAATCGATAGACCACCTGAAAGAAACGCACCGTCTCCCGAAATAACAACGACATTTTTATCGGGATATGCTGCTTTCGCGGAAATCCCAAAACTAATTCCAACACCTAAAAGCGAATAGTTTCCAGGATGCATAATGCCTCCAAGCTTTTTACCCCGCCATCCAGAAATATTAACCGCAATTTCATTCCAAAAGTGAGTATTCCCACCATCAAAAACAAGCCAGTCCTCGTCATTCATTTCTGAAATTATATCGACGCCAAGTTGTAAAGGATGCATCTTTCGGTTTGATTTTGAATCCTCAATTTCCTCCTTCAATAAGTGATTTTCCCAGTCTTCAACCCATTTTTTGCGACGTTCAGTTTGTAGCTCAAACCAATTTTCCCACTTACGATTAATTGAAGTCATAGCATCGAGGAAGGCAGCTGGATGAGATAATAGTATTTCATCTGCAGCGAAATTATATTCTAACTCTTCGCTGCTACCATTAACGCAGATAAGTTTTGTATCCTTTGGAATAAACGGAGGGTTACCAAAATTCATTTGGTTATCCAGTCGACCACCGATCATTATTACCGTGTCTGCCTCATGAATAGCCATCTTAGAAGGATGATATTGATGAAAATCTGCAAGCCCCATATTGGCAGAACAATCCTCACCCAACAATTTTGTATGGTAAGGTACATTAAAAATAGGTATTTTAAGTTTTTCACCAACTTCTGCGAGGCTTTTCTCTGAATGTGACCACCAAATTCCGTGACCCCCAATAATCACTGGGCGCTCAGAGTTTTCGACAATGTTCAATATATCTGTAAGTCTTTTTGGTTCTGGCCAAGCTCTTTGTGGTCGAGTTTGGTGTCTTACCCATGGGCGTTCATCTCTGCCAGCATCTTCTTCGAAAGATGAAAACATGATATCTACAGGTAAACTAAGGTGAACAGGCCCTGGATAACCCGACGTGGCCGCTTGCCAAGCCCGTTCAACAAACTCACCTATACGTTCTCCATCGGTAATTTGAATAGAATATTTCACAAGCGGCTTTGCGATCGCTACGTCATCTATTTCTTTAAAGCCGCCTGCTCCTTGTCTCTTTAGAGTTGATGAACCTGTAATGAAAATTACTGGACTGCGCTCCCCCATTGCTTCCAACATTGCGGGTACAGCATTGGCAAAACCTTCAGGTCCAACCAAGCAAACAGTTGGTTTTCGGTGTATTCGTGCATGGCCGTCAGCTAAATGACCTGCAATTTGTTCATGGGGAGTATTTATGACTGGCATTTGGCATTCCATGAACCCTTCTAGTGCTGGGTTGCAAAACCCTCCGGCTAAAGTGAAAACATGGTCAACACCTTTTTCCTTCAATGAGTGGGCTAGTAATGCTCCGCCGCGTAGCTTGGCTTTTGCCATTAATGATACTCCTGATTCACTTTATTTTATTTACCATTTATAACCATTATCGAATATTTTTGGAGATACCGTCATATAAAACGTCTCCTGAAATTTTTTCTAAATCATTGATACCCAATTGTGCCATTACAACTCCTATCTCGTCTTTAAGAAGTGATAGATAGTCGTTAAGGCCTTTTTTGCTGGATGCTGCTAGAGCCATCATTATCGGCCTTCCAAGCATAACGAAATTAGCTCCAAGTGCTAAAGCTTTTACTACATCTTCTCCATTTCTCGCTCCGCTATCAAAAATTATTGGCATGTTGGGGCCAACAGTGTTTCTTATTTTGGGTAAAGCACTCAAAGCGGGAGGTGAGCTATCTAATTGTCTACCACCATGATTAGATACCCAAATTGCATCCACACCTGCGTTTTGAACACGGCTTGCGTCGTCTGTATCCATTATACCTTTAACAATTAAGTTGCCGTTCCATTTTTCCCTTAATGCATCAAGAAATTCCCAATTAGCACCGGCCCGACTAGCATTTCTATCAAACCTATTTTCGGATCCATTTCGAAAATTTTTTGGTTCAGGGATCCCTTTGAAAAGCGTACTTAGTGACCAGTGTGGATGAAGTGAAAAATCCACAAATTGTTTCAAACCTATTTTAAAAGGCACAATAAAGCCGTTACGGAGGTCGCGTACCCGACGCGATACCACAGGAACATCAACTGTCAAAATTAACGTTTTATATTCAGCTGCTCTAGCTCGATCTACTAACGTCCAAGCGTCTTGAGTTGGCCCGTTGACGTATAGTTGAAACCAAGTTTGATCTTTTCCCCATTTTTTAAGATCTTCGAGACTTGAAGAGGCAGCAGTCGAAACACAAAGCGGAATATTAAATTTTTTAGCAGTTTCTGCTAAATTTTTGTCTGCACCTGGCCAAGCTAGATCGCACATGCCCATGGGAGCAATTCCAAAAGGAAAATCAAAGGAATAATTTAGAAATTTAGAATTGAGTTTAGGATCCTTAATTTCAGCTAAAACTTTTGATTTTAAGAAAATATCATCGAAGATTTCTGAGTTTCTATCAGAAGCGATTTCTCGACCAGCAGAACCTTCGATAAAATCAAATATCATTCTAGGCAATTTTCGTTTTGCCTTAGCTCTAGCATCTTCGAAACTTATTATGCTTTTGGAGCCCAACATAATTATTTTCCTTTGCCAAAGCGGGATTCCGACTTGAAAAGCTTAGCTGCTCTTATAAATTTGGACAAATAAAATATAGAATGTTTTACGTTACGGTAAAATTTATAAGATAACTTAAGGATCAGTTGATTAATTAAAATAAAAATTTTTCTATAATTTACTTTCACGTAAAATCCATCAACAATGATGACATCATAGATGTTTGGGTAATGTAGCGATAGATGACTGCGCATGGATATAATAAGGGCCGCTTGAATCTTCCATTTGTTGGAATTTCCACTTTTGCAAAGTCCCCCTTTGTTGAAGATTGGGACGCTATTGAGGCGGATATAGCTGTTTTAGGAGCTCCTTTTGACTCAGGAACACAATGGCGATCCGGAGCTAGGTTTGGACCTAAGGCTATACGTGAAGCGTCTATGCTTTTTAGTTTTGGTCATTCGGGTGCTTATGATCATGAAGACGATGTAACCTACTTAGATGAGTCAGTCCGGATTGTAGATATAGGCGATGCCGATATAATTCATACTAAAACTGATCAAAGCCACAAAAATATTGAGGTTGGCGTCAGGAAGATTCTCAGAGCAGGGGCTTTACCTGTTGTCCTAGGAGGCGATCACTCAGTAAATATACCCTGTATAAACGCATTTGAAGAGTTCTGTGGCGATAATGGTCCAATACATATTGTTCAAATTGATGCCCATTTGGATTTTGTTGATGAAAGACACGGTGTGACCGCTGGCCATGGAAATCCGATGCGTCGCGCTGCTGAAAAAAGCTATGTTGAAGGGTTGTCACAATTTGGAATTCGAAACGTGTCCTCCACTGCGAAGGAAGGGTATGAAGATGCTAAATCATTTGGTTCAGACATATTGTCTGTTCGACAAATAAGAAAACTTGGCGTTGAACAGGTTATAAAAAGGGTCCCATCAAATAAAAATATATACGTAACAATAGATATAGATGCGTTTTGTCCGTCAATAGCAGCAGGGACAGGAACACCCAGCCATGGCGGTTTCTTGTACTATGAGGTTCTTGAGGTTTTACAAGGATTGTCTGAACAAAATAATATAGTGGGTATAGATTTAGTAGAAGTTGCACCAGCATATGACCCAAGTGAGTCTACACAGATTTTAGCAGCACAAATCTTACTAAATTTTTTAGGTTTTATATCGTACTTTAAAAGTAAGAGAGCCTAAGATGGCGTGATACCTCTTAGTTTTTCTGAACGTCTCCGCAGCATTTCAATTGTAATTAGTAGAGCTATAGAGATTGCAACGAGAATAGTAGCAACGGCAAGGATAGTAGGGCTAATTTGTTCTCTCAGACCTGTAAACATCTGCCAAGGCAAGGTCTTTTGGTTTGTTGATCCAACAAACATTACTACGACCACCTCATCGAAAGACGTAATAAATGCAAATAGTCCTCCAGAAATCACACCAGGCAAGATTAGTGGCATTTGAATTTTGAAAAATGTCTTTATTGGATTTGCTCCCATACTTGCTGCCGCTCGAGTTAAAGAGCTATCAAATCCAACTAATGTTGCTGTCACTGTAATTATGACAAAAGGGATCCCCAAAACACTATGAGCTAGAATAACTTTAACATATCCGACAAAATTCTTATCCAAGCCGATTGTATCCTCCAAAAAATTTCCTACATGAGAATAAAAGAAAAACATCCCTGTGGCAGAAATGATTAATGGGACAATCATTGGTGATATTAAAATCGCCATTATTGCTCTTTTGAATGGTACATGGCTTTGACTAAGGCCAATTGCTGCTAGAGTTCCAAGAGAAACAGATACCAGAGTTGCAACCGGTGCTATCAATAAGGAATTTTTGAAGGATCGTTGCCATTCGTTGTTAGTAAAGAAATCTCTGTAGTGCTTCAGTGAGTATCCCTCTGGCTCAAATTTAAGCATTTCGGGAGTAAAAGTGAAAAAATCTTGTGAATTAAATGATAAGGGCATGACAACTAGAATTGGCATAATTAGAAAAACGAAGATAACCCCACAGATAACCCTAAAAAGATAGTGCCACAAAACCTGGCTTGACGAGAGATAAGGCTGAAGCTTTGTTCTATACTTTCCTAGGTAAAGCCAGTACAAGTACCAACCCAAAAACCAACCTAATAAGAGGCCGAGTATAATCCCGACAATACCAAGAAAGTAAAAAGCTGCGAATGCAAAAAAGGCACATATGATGTAGCGCACTTTATTTTCATTCTGACCAGTAGAAATTGCTGCAATGCTTATGAAAACGACCACTAATATACCGATTAGCAAACCTAAAAAGCCGGAACCGTTTGCAACGCCGATTATTAGACCAATCAAACCGCCAACTAATCCCATCGAAGAGAGAGTAAATACAATATTATTTTGGAAAAGGGGCTGTGACTTATTCATTCTTTTATCCCCCTAATTTCACATTATCGATGCCGACAATTTTGTCATAGGTCCAATATAGAATTAAAACAGCGACTAAAAGAATAGTACCTAAAGCTGCGGCTAAGCCCCAGTTTAATGACTTCAGTATATGATAAGCAATACGATTGGATATAAACACGCCTTTAGTTCCACCGACGATTTCAGGCGTGATGTAGTATCCAATTGCTAGTATGAAAACTAATATTGAGCCCGCACCAATTCCTGGTACAGACTGAGGAAAATAAACGCGCCAGAATGCAGTCCAATTTGTTGCACCTAATGATTTTGCTGCACGCAAATAACTTGGAGGGATTGTTTGCATTACAGAATACATTGGTAAAATCATAAAAGGCAAAAGTATATGGGTCATAGCAACGATAGTCCCGATTTCATTATTAATCATGATGAGACGACCCTCATCTGATATAAGGCTAAGTTGCACGAGAACATCATTTATAACGCCTTGTTGCTGTAGCATGACTTTCCATGCCGAAGTCCTCACCAACAAGGATGTCCAAAAGGGTAACAAAACCAAAATCATAAGTAAGTTTGCTTGTCTCATTGGAAGGTTTGCTAAAAGCCAAGCTACTGGATATCCGAGAATGATGCATGAAAAAGTAATTATTAACGACATGATCAAGGTTCGCTGGAATAACTTAATTAATATAGTTTTGTCTTCTGGCTGCCAATCTGCCCCTTGGGCGGTCTTCCGCATATCCACTGCGTTCAAAAAATACCCCGAAGTGTAAGCTGGACTATGCGTTTTAATTGTTTGCCATACTTCTACTTCACCCCATCCTTTATGCACTTTTATTAATTTTTCTTTAAATGGACCATCAGTTTCAATATCCCATTTTTTTGCTTTTCTTGCAGTCTTTTTGAAAAGTGATGCAATCCCAGATTTTTCATAATTGAGCCTTAGGGCTACTTTAGTATGCACTTTGGCCTTAGCAGCATTCTGAATGTCTTGAGCGAATGCTTTGTAAACAGACTCGTCAGGTAATTCCCCGCTCAGTGCATCCCAAGATTGAATAGACTGTACTGTTAAAGGTAAAGTTTTCCCTACTAATTCATTTTCGACCGATCTGGATAGCATGGAAACGATCGGCATTATAAATGCAACTAAAATAAAGATTAATAATGGAGCTATTAATAACAAAGCTCTCATTTTTTGCTGTCGGAGAGAGCGATTTAGACTCTTCTTCAACGGAGTGCCATCTGCTGACAAAAGCACATTTGTGGAAGAGTTACTAACCATTAAGGTCTCATTCTAATGTATTAAAATTCAGTTTATAATTGAAGGGCCCAAACGAGCCCTTCAATATATGTTAATTTATTACTTAGCTAACCATGCTTGAAATTTTGCATCTAGATCATCTCTGTAATCTGCCCAAAAGTCATAATTCATCAAGAAGGCTCTTGATAGATTTTCAGGTGCTGTTGGCATATGAGGAGCCATATCTATACCAAGCTCTGCATGCTTTCCAACAAGTGGTGCTGAAGATGCTCTCGCTGGACCGTAACTGATGTATTTAGCCTGATCAGCAAGCCGCTGCGTATCTGTAGCGAACATGATATAGTCTAATGCTCGAGCCTGTCTTTCTGGGCTTAATCCAGTAGGAATAATCCAACCATCTAAGTCCATAACTTGACCATCCCAAATCATTGCGACAGGTTGCTTTTGCTCTTCAATCAATGAAAACAAACGGCCATTGTAAGTTGCACCCATAATGACTTCACCGTCAGCTAGTAACTGTGGAGTGTCTGAACCTGATGAAACCCAAATCACGTCGTCTTTAATTGTATCGAGTTTTGCAAGGGCTTGGTTTTGACCTTCTTCCGTTGCAAGCACGTCATATATATCTGCTTTTGCAACCCCATCGCAAAGAAGAGCCCATTCCATCTGGTTAATAGGAACACTAAATAGTGAGCGCTTTCCTGGATAAGTTTTTGTGTCAAAAACTGCACAAACATTTGTTGGAGGCGTGTCACCTACTAGATCTGTGCGGTATCCAAAAGTGGTTGAGTAAACAATCTGTGGAATAAAGCACTCAGAAACTAACATATCTCCAAAATCTTCAGAAGCTGGAGTGCCATCAGGCGCTGCAGCAAGCATAGTATCTGGGTCAATTTCCATAGCTAAGCCTTCGTCGCACAACTGCATAGCTGGTGCTGCTTCGACATCTACAACATCCCATGTGATGTTATTCGCCTCGTTCATTGCTCTTAACTGTGCAACTGCTGTTGATGAGCTGTCATCATTAAGTATAGTCACGCCAGTCTTTGCTGAATAAGGCTCGTGATATGCTTTCAGTTGAGACTTAGAATAAGCCCCACCCCAAGACACGATAGTCATTTCCATAGACATATGACTACCAGCAAAAGCAACACCTGAAATCAATGCTGCTGATGCAGTTGTCAAAATTGTTTTAGTGAAGTTCATAAGCTTCTCCCATGTTACCCGTTGTTTGAAAAAAAGTATTAGTCTTACGGGTTAATTAACTAATACTTTTATAGCTGGATCCAAAAAATGGATAAGCTAAATGTTAATTCTTTAGGCGTCCAAAGCACGGCAGCACGACGGTGACCAGCCAATCTCGATTTTTTCTCCTGGATTAAGTCTTACTTGATCAGAAGAGTTTCTAGTTTTTACAATAAAGTCATCACTCCCAGCCACTCGTAGCCTTGTACGGAAAACGTCTCCCATATAAATAAACTCAAGAACCTCTGCCGTCAAAGTGTGAGATCCAGGCGGCAACCTTTTTTTGTTCAATTCAACTCTCTCTGGTCTTATTGATACCTGTGTGCGTTCGCCCACTGTAGACACGTTCACTGGCTTACAATCAATTACTTCTCCACTATCTAGTTTGACTGTGGCAGTTTCATTTTTTAATTTAGCAACAGTTCCATTCAATGTATTGTTTTCACCAATAAATTGCGCAACGAAGCTATTTTCAGGTTCTTCGTAAAGCTGATCAGGCGTAGCTAATTGCTGTATACGACCGTCATTAAAAACCGCCACTCGATCTGACATGGTTAGTGCTTCTGTCTGATCGTGTGTAACATAGACAACGGTTATTCCTAAGCGATGAGCAAGCGCGGTTATTTCAAACTGCATTTTTTCTCTTAGCTGCTTGTCCAGAGCTCCTAATGGTTCATCCATTAAAACCAATTCAGGTTCAAATACGAGTGCTCTGGCTAACGCTATACGTTGCTGCTGTCCGCCGGAAAGTTGCGCTGGCCTTCTCCCTTTAAAATCACCCATCTCAACCATGTCGAGAGCACGGTTTACTTTTTCTTCACGAGTTGTCTTATCCAGTTTTCTAACTTCGAGAGGAAAGGATAAGTTCTCGGCAACGCTCATGTGAGGAAACAATGCATAGTTTTGGAATACCATTCCAATACCACGTTTGTGGGGAGGAATATTATTAATAGAAATACCGTTTAACATAATCTCGCCATGGGTGGCTGTCTCAAATCCTGCTAGCATCATCAGGCAGGTCGTTTTACCAGAGCCTGATGGCCCCAGCATTGTCAAAAACTCGCCTTTGGGTATTTCCAAATTTAGATCTTTGACAACGAGTGTTTCGCCATCATAACTTTTTTGAACTCTTTCAAACTTTACAAATGCCGACTTGCTATTCTTCCGTGCCAAGATTTATATTCCTTTGGGTCTTAAGTTTGATTATATTCAACCTGTTATTTAAAACATATAGTTTGCTCGTTAATCAAGTTGAATGAGACTATTTTTTCCAATTTTAAGGCAGAGGTTTATTTATATAGAATATTATTTAAGCAATTTCTGAAGATAATTTCTTCATATGCCAGGCTAATGATTGATTGCTGGAAAAAACAGGTTTGTCTATTTGTTTGGATATTTCATCCAAACACCCGAAAGTTCTTAAATTCGTGCAACTAATAAACACGGCTTCGACAGATAAATTTTGACCAAGGCTTATCGCGGCTTTAGTAGTCGAAATCTCTGAAATTCTTGCGACTTTTTCTTCTTTTTCTTCTCCAAAAGTTCCAAAAATTTCTATACTTAAGCCACTATTTTCAAATGCTTTTCTAAGAGGTGTGTTTACTTCCTCAATATAGGGCGAAAGTAAAGCGAGCTTTGTTACTCCAAGATGCTTTGCATATTCCGTTGCTGCTAAAAGGGGATTTGTAACATTTTTAACGGAACAGCCGGATTTTATTAAATCAGATATTTTCTCAGAACCTATTATAGCGCTTGCTGAAGTACATCCATAGCCAACAACAGAATACTCCCTAGACTGTGGTAGCAGATTCGCGGCAGCCTTAATATTTCCTTCCATATTAGATAATTGCTTTGCTGTAACTTCTAAACCGCTTGGTATTCTTGTTACAAATAACTGGTCTTGAGAATCATTGAAAGCTTGTCGAAATTCGGTTTCAATTGTTTCGTCCACTTGAAGGACAATTAAACCCATCGGCGGAAGCCTTTGGTTATCAGAAGATAGTTTAAAATCAAACTTCATATTACTGGTAATTCTTTATTTACTTTTGGGCTTAGATATCGAGCGCCGGTTTCAGTTATTTCTATATTTTCTTCATGAACAATTATTTTATTACTTAACGCTATGCCAGGCTCCAAGCTTAACACCATTCCTGTCTCTAAAACAGTATGGTCGTCTGGAATTAATGAAGGCCACTCCGTCAAAGACATGCCAACACCATGTCCCAGGCGCCCTGCATCGGTACCTGATGCATTCTTGGTGAGAACGGTATTCATAGCATGAAAAAGGTCTGATGCCATCGCCCCGGGTTTTGCAAGTTCGAATGCAGCATCGGAAGCATCCAAAAGTTGTGAGTAAGCTTTTTTTACTCCGCTAGAAGGGGCGCCAATCGACCAATTTCTATCATAATCGCAGAAATATCCATCCCAAACCAAACCGGTATCCAGCATGAGTAGGTCACCTCTTTTAAGGGGTGACTCTTTTGCTGGTGAAATAACATCATCGTACCCTTCAGTATCTGCTCCGCCAGCTAGATAAGGTACCCAATCAGCACCAGCTTCTAAACATAAAACTTGAAATCGCCGAAACACTTCGTCTAATCGAATATTTTCAGAAGCAATTTCTGGAACACGATTGAAAGCTTCCTTAGCAATCATACAGGCTTTTTCAATCTTTATAATTTCTTCTTTTGATTTTATCATCCTAAGATTTTTCACAATTTCAAAATCATGACTTAGGTTTACGTTTTGACTTAATTTAATTAAGTCATTTCGAGGTATTCGAACATGCGTTTCTGCTCCGCTAGGAATGCCAACCCTATTTTTTTTGGCCACCTCATTTAGTGTTTCTGATAGAAGATTTATACCATCGTCTGTTAAATTTGGAGATGGCCATGTGCGGATATCCTCTACCCAAGTTTTACTCATCAAGGCTTCGCCTATTGATGGAATAACAGCTATTGGTTTTCCACTTTGAGGAATAATAAGGTACCAAGGTCTAGTCGGACTTTCCCAAAACCTGGTGAGAAAGCCAGTGAAATACCTAACGTTTGTCTCAGTTGTGAGCAGTAGGGCACCAAGCTCATGTTGTTGCATTAGTTGCTGGGCCTTTAATGTCCTATGTTCATATTGAGCTAGGTTAAACCCTCTCATTCTGCAATCTCCGATAGAAAACAGAGAACGTTAGAATTGGGGTCTAAATTAAGCAATTCTGCAACTTGCTCATTCATAGCTGCAGCAACTCCTGCTCCTCCTGAAGCTGTCGTCGCTAAATTGGATTTAGACATTTTTTCTAGACATCTGGTTACTTCAACATCATCGAGTGTTAAAAAATAGTCAGCATCTCGTGCCAAGCCATTGAGCGCAATAAAAGAAGGCTCTTTGCAGTCAAGACGTCCCATAATACTATCGGGTCCTTCTGTTAGAACGGGTTTGCCTAGCTCGATGCTTTTTTGCAAAGCTGGGGCGGCAGACGGCTCAACAACTGTTATCAATGGAGTATCGCCCCAAATTTTCCGAATATGGGCAGCTACTGCTCCAGCCAACCCCCCAACGCCAGCCTGCAAAAATACATGAGAGGCTTTACTCTTGCTCTGGTTCATTGCTTCATCAGCCATTTGTAGGTATCCCTCCATTAGTTTTAGAGGTTGGTCTATGTAATCCTTCCAAGAGCTGTCTGATAATAAAATCCAATCATTTTCTTCAGCTGCTTTTAAAGCTGCTGACATAGACGCGGCATAATCTATTCCTTTTCGAACTGGAACGGCTCCTTTTTCTCTTAGTCTGTCAGAAAAGCTTTCGGGGACTGTTTCTGAAATAAAAACAACAGCTTTAGCTCCAAAAATTTTGGCTCCTGCTGCGAGACTTAATCCGTGGTTCCCTGCACTTGCTGTCACGTAAGTTTTTCCTCCCAAAGTAGTAGAGCAGGGGTTTTCATCTAGTTCTTGTGCGTGGCTAGCAATTACGTAAGCAGCGCCAAGAGCCTTAAATGAACCTAATCCCATTCTGCCTCTTTCATCTTTTACCCATAGGGTGCCATGAGGTAAAAAATCTTCTAATTCCAATAAGGGGGTTTCAGATGCAATTGGGCATTTTTTAAGCAGGTTGGAAACTTTATCAACATTGGTAGATGGAAACGGGGCGTTATCTATTATCTTTATTTCCCCCCTGGCTGCGTTTTTAATTAACCGCATGAATTTCTCCTGATGAAAAGTTTCGTTAGTTATGCAATTATCCAATATTAACCTATATTAATTTTGCGCAACAAAAAACTTTTTAAGTGCCTAAAAGCTGGATGGATTAAATGTCATGAAAATATTGTCGGTTGGGGAGTGTATGGCAGAGCTTTCGCCAGACGAACAACCAGGAAAATTTAATCTTGGGTTTGCTGGAGATACCTTTAACACAGCCTGGTATATTGCCAACAACCATTTCGATGTAAATTCTGCTTACTTATCAAAAGTAGGTGATGATCAACTTTCAGAAGAGATGCTTCAATTTATGTCTGATAATCGTGTTGATATAAAATATGTAAAAAAAGTTACGGGCTCTACAACAGGTCTCTACCTAATCTCATTAGTAAACGGCGAGAGAACTTTTTCTTACTGGCGAAATAACTCAGCTGCTAAACTTTTGGCTCAGTCCCCGGATGATCTTGAGAATGCTATGAAAGAGCAAGATATTATATATTTTTCAGGAATTACTTTGGCTATATTAGATACGAATTCTAGAGAAAACCTATTTTCTGGCTTGAAATTGGCGCGGCATGCAGGGACAAAGATTGCATTTGATCCAAATATTCGACCTAAATTATGGACTGACAGAAATGAAATGTGTGAGGTCATTATGGCTGGAGCAAATTTGAGTGATATAATTCTGCCGTCATTCGAGGATGAGGCGGTTTGGTTTTCAGACACTGATCCAAATTCAACTTTGGATCGTTATCGAAATGTTGGTGCGGAAACAATAGTCGTGAAAAATGCTGGAGAACCTATTTCTTTTTTTTCAGAACAAGAAATGGGGATTCATAATATAAAAGCAATAGAAAAAATTGTTGATAGCACTGCTGCCGGTGACAGTTTTAATTCTGAGATATTAGTCGGTTTACTAAGAAAAATTCCGATTAATGATGCGATTAATAATGGTGTTAATTTGGCAAAAAAAGTAATCGTGGGAAAAGGCGCCCTAGTTCCAAGCAATGTTTAAATTGAGGTAAAAGTATCGATAATTTTTGATAGAAAACAAGTGGCTAATATACTAAGTTATAATAATAAATTAACGTGCTTTATACGACAGTGGGAAAATATTTGGGGCAAGGAATGCGGTTAAAAATAATTCTAATTTTGTTTTTGACAAAAAGTTTAGTTTTTTGGTCAATTCCTGCTTTGGGTCAAGACTCAGAAACTGAGTACGATCCGTTGCTTCTTTTTCCTGATGTGAACCTTGATTCTGAATTTGATGAAAATTTGCCAGCAATCGAGGTCGTGAAGGAACTAGTTTTAAATGAAATAGATAATTATCCATATGTTATTGCTCGCTCTGATTTTGATAGTTTTGGAGAATGCACTGCTGAATTAAGAAAAATGTGGAGCCAAATTGCTGCAGAAGGTGAAGTTTTTGCTTATCCGTTTTCCATTTCTGAACTTCGGTTGTATAAGTCGACCCATCTAGAGATCCACTATTGCAATAGTAGTGAGTTGATTGTTTTTGTTGATGAAAACAAATTAGTGCCGCCACTTTGGCAAATGAACAAATTGTTGATTGAAGACTGGAAAGATGACATTGAGCTAGGGGCGGTATATTAACGCTTAATAATTTTGTATGGATAAATAATGAAGAAGTTTTTTATTTTTATATGTTTTTTGAGTTTTTCCCAGGGGAGTTTAGTCTGGTCTCAAGAGACTGAGGCGAGTGAAATTGGCACTTTGGAGAATTGTAAGACACTTGGGTATTTATCATTTCTTGCAGTCGAAAAATTTAAAACTTTAAGAAGTACAGCGACAGAAGAAATAGAGCTAGATGATGCCAAAGAACTTCTTGAACCAGTTGCTCTTCAGGCATTTAAAATGGTTGATGGTGGTAAAGATAAGGAAAAATTATTTGACGAATGGAATATGATGTTAACGGATATATTCTTGAACGAATATTCTGACCCTAAAGGTTATGCGAAGACTTATATTTCAGACTGTATGAGTTAGAAATTTTATTGTTTATCTTGGTCACGTAGTAAAAGCTTCAAATATTTCTAGCTTCCTGCAAATTGATTTTTCCAAGTTTCTCGTTCTTCGTCAGATATCTTTCCAAACATAACCTCAGGAACCTCGAAAGCCCCGCTTTCTGGCAGTGAGTTTAGAGCATCCCTTATGTTTTCTGGCCAGGTTCTATCTTTAACATGCATGGCGTCGAATATTTTTTGGGCAGTATCTGGGATAAAAGGTTCAGATAAAACACCATATAACTTTATCAAGTTAAGAGATAACCTAATTTGCATTGCTGCTTTATCTGGATCGGTTTTAAAAACTGACCAAGGTTCAGCGGATTGTAAATATTCATTTCCGCAAGCCCAAATGGCTCTGAGCTCATTTGCTGATTTTCTCACTTCTTTATTTTCCAAATATCGATCATAGTCCTTAACGCGTTTTTCAATTTCATCTATCAGGCTATTCTCACTTTGGGACCAGTCTCCTCCAGTAGGTATAATTTGACCAAATTTACTTCTACAAAATTTTGTGACTCGACTGACAAAATTACCAAGCACATCCGCCAAATCTTTATTTACTGTTTGTTGAAAGTTTTCCCATGTAAATTCTGAATCAGAACTTTCTGGGGCGTGGCTTAGTAGCCACCATCGCCAATAATCGGATGGAAGAATTTCGAGCGCTTGGTCCATAAAAATGCCTCGATTTCGAGATGTTGAAAATTGCCCACCATCATAATTCAAATAATTAAAGCTTTTAATGTAATCGACTAATTTCCAGGGCTCTCCTGAACCAAGAATAGTTGCTGGAAACGATAAGGTGTGAAATGGAACATTATCTTTGCCCATGAACTGGGTGTAAATAACTTCGTCTGCGCCTTTATCGGTCATCCACCATCTATGCCAGTCGGTGCCTTTGCCTGAGTCTACCCATTCTTTCGCACAAGCAATGTATTCAATTGGAGCATCAAACCAAACATAGAAAACTTTACCCTCCATGTCTGGCCAATCAGCTTCACCTTTTTTAACGGGAATGCCCCAATTAAGGTCTCTTGTTATCCCTCTATCTTGAAGTCCATCACCATCGTTGAGCCATTTTTTGGCAATAGATGTCGTTAGAACAGGCCAATCAGATTTGCTATCAATCCATTTTTCTAATTCATCCCGCATCAGTGATTGACGTAGATGAAGATGCTTTGTTTCGCGTTCCTCTAAGTCTGTTGATCCAGAAATCGTCGAGCGTGGATTGATAAGTTCATTAGGTTGAAGTTGCTTAGTGCAGCTGTCGCATTGATCGCCCCGAGCTTCTTCAAAACCACAATTAGGACATGTTCCCTCGATGTATCTATCGGGTAAAAAGCGCTGGTCTTTATTTGAAAAGACCTGTCTTTCAGTAATTTCTTTTATTAAGCCTTGCTCTGCAAGTTTTGCTGCGAAATGTTGAGTTAATGAGTGGTTTTGCTGACTTGAGGATCTGCCAAAATGATCAAAAGAGAGCCTAAAACCAGAGGCTAACTTTGCTTGAATGTAATGCATTTCATCACAGTAATCGGCAACTGGTTTGCCAGCTTTATCGGCTGCTAGCTCTGCAGGCGTGCCGTGTTCATCAGTCGCGCATAAAAATAATACCTCATTGCCTTTTAATCTTTGAAACCTGGCAAATAAATCTGCTGGTAATTGACTGCCAACTAGATTTCCTAGGTGTTTGACGCCATTAATGTAAGGAATTGCAGATGTAATTAAATGGCGTTTCATATTTATATACAATTTTGATGGTTTCTCTAAGATTGCTACATAAACTATTAAATTCTCAGGTAAAAGAGTATAACGACTGTGCTAAAGCCATTATTTTTTTTCTTGATCCCGTAGACGTTTCAGTAATCTTCCAATCAAGAATGACGTTCTCGGCGCGTATATATAAGGTGTTTTTTCAGTTAAAGTTGGTCGGGCACGCATCCTGGTAACCCCGAATATCACCAAAATAAGATGAGCGCATGCAATCATAATAAACATTGCATTGGGCCCAAAAAAGCCAATTAAGCTGGAGGCGAATAAGGGTGCTGCGATTGCACCCAGCGCATAAAAAAATAATAACGACGCGGATAACTCCACGCGCTCATCTGAGTTTGCAAAATCATGTGCATGTGCTGCTGCCACTGAATAAATAGGGAAAGTGGTAAATCCAAAGCCAAAAGCTAAAATAAATATGCT
>LUMI01000162.1_pt1 | contig 22086 bp, 22 predicted proteins | sample 729681 | NCBI WGS metagenome assembly LUMI01 (sample SAMN03860267, study PRJNA289734) | marine metagenome | biome: seawater column; feature: ocean; material: water; isolation source: Red Sea water column Station 34 - depth 10m | place: Saudi Arabia: Red Sea | collected 2011-10-15 | depth 10 m
ATCATTGACTTATGTCTAAATTCCTCTCTTTTGTAAATGTTTGATATGTGCACTTCGATTTTAGGTTTTTTAAATACATCTAATGCATCTCTTATAGCTACAGATGTATGACTGTAAGCTGCAGCATTAATAATAATACCATCGTAATTATCAACACTATTTTGTATTAAATTTACAATCTCACCTTCTACATTCGATTGTTTTATGTCCAAATTTAAATTTAATTCTTTAGCCTTTTCATAACAAATCTCAGTTAAGTGGTTGTAGTCTTTGCTTCCATATTGAGATTGTTCTCTTTGACCTAATAGATTAAGATTAGGTCCATTAATAATTATTATTTTGCTCACTAAAAACTTATAATATATGAGAAAAAAAAATAAAATAAAAATAACAGTAAACGGTAAGCAAACTATTATAAATTCAAACTTTTCATTAAAAAATCTTGTTGATAAGTTAGAAATACCCCTAAACAAAATTGCAATAGAATATAACAGAGAAATTATTGATAAAAAAAAGATAAAAAAAATTCTTCTTTCTAAAAATGATAAAGTAGAAATTGTCCATTTTATAGGAGGAGGCTAATGAAAAATAAAGATAAATTTATAATTGCAAAAAAAAATTATTCCTCAAGACTAATTGTTGGTACAGGAAAATATAAATCTATGCAGGAGTGTGCTAAAGCTATAAAAATCTCAGGTGCAGATATTGTGACAGTTGCAGTAAGAAGAGTAAACATATCAGATAAAAATAAACCCTTGCTGATGGATTACATAAACCCAAAAAAAATTACCTATCTTCCAAATACTGCAGGATGTTTTAGTTCAGATGAAGCTTTAAGAACTCTTAGGCTAGCAAGAGAAATTGGAGGATGGAAATTAGTAAAACTTGAAGTTTTAGGAGATAAAAAAACATTATTTCCAGATGCAATTGAAACACTTAAATCTACAGAAGTTTTAACAAAAGAGGGATTTAAAGTTATGGTTTATTGCAATGACGATCCTTTGATGGCAAAAAGGTTAGAAAATGCTGGAGCGTGTGCAATAATGCCCTTGGCTGCACCAATAGGCTCAGGTTTAGGTATTCAAAATAAAATTAATTTGAAAATAATCAGAAATCAGACAAAGCTTCCCGTTATTGTAGATGCAGGTATTGGGCAAGCATCTGATGCAACTCAGGCAATGGAACTAGGTTGTGATGGCGTCCTAATCAATACTGCAATAGCCAAAGCTAAAAATCCTTATGGGATGGCTGAAGCAATGAAATACGCAGTAATATCTGGGAGAAAATCATATCTTTCGGGAAGAATTAATCCTAATTTATTTGGATCTGCATCGACTACTAATAGCGGAATTATTTAATTTTCTTCTTAACAAATTTTCTTTTTTTAAATTTTCTTTTTTTAAATGGTTTTTGAATATTAGAATTTGAATTTTCTTTTGTAATAACAATTTTCTGTAAACTTTCAATTTTTTCAATCTTATCTAATATTTTTCCAGATTTAGACTTAAACTCTATTAAGTATTCGGTTAAATTTAACTCTTCAGAATTTGCAATATTTATTTTAATTTTATTTTTTTTTTCAAAATATTTTAAATCCTCAAGAAATTGGATTTCTATAAAATCTGAAATCTTACTATTTATTTTTAAATCAATAATTTTAGAGCCATTTTCCAAAGATTTGATTTCGATTAATTTTATAATTTTTTGTGCAAAAGTTTCGTTTGTTAGTTTAATTGACCATTTTATATTGCTTTCTCGAAGTCTCTGTCTTGACATTTCCAATAAACCAAAATTACTTATTCTACCAATTTGAATTCTTGCTCTATCATTACGGCATTTTTCTTTTAATCTTCTTTCAACTTGTCTTCTATTTCCAAAATTTAGCATATCAATAAAGTCAATTATTATTAAACCAGATAAATCTCTGATTTTAATTTGTCTTGCTATTTCTTCTGCAGCCTCTAAATTTGTATCTAAAGCAGTGCTTTCAACATTTTTTTGTTTTATTGATTTTCCAGAATTAATATCTATAGAAACTAAAGCTTCAGTGGGATTTATCACCAAATAACCACCAGAGCTAAGTTTTACCTCAGTCTTAAAAATTTCAAAAAGTTTTTTTTCAATATTTTCTTTAAAAAATAATGGTATTTTATCTCTATACTTTTTAACTTTTTTTAATTGTTTTGGCATCATCAGCTTCATGTAATTTTTTGCTTTTTGATAGCCCTCGTTACCCTCTACAATTATATTTTGAGTATCATCGTCGTACATATCTCGAATACTTCTTTTAATAATATCACTTTCTTGATGTATAAGAGATGGAGCCATAGAATTCATTGCATTACTCTTAATCGAGTCCCAAATTGTAATTAAATTTTTTAGATCTCCATCAATTTCATTTTTTGTTTTATTTGATCCTGCTGTTCTTACAATTATTCCCATCGCCTTTGGAATTTCTATTTCATTCAGAATATTTCGAATTTTTTTTCTATCTCCTGGATTAAATATTTTTCTTGAAATACCACCTCCTTTCGCTGTGTTAGGCATAAGCACTATATATTTTCCTGCGATGGATATGAATGTGCTTAGTGCTGCTCCTTTCAAACCTCTTTCATCTTTTAAAACTTGTACCAAAATAACCTGATTAGGCTTTATCACTTCTTGAATTTTATATCTCTTTGAGGGAAATCTTTTTTGTATTTTTTGGTCTTTTTTTTCTTCTACATCTTCATCTTTTTTTTCAACTGGGTCTTCAATTTTAATTTCCTCTTCCCCTTCTAAAATTTTATTTTCTATAATTTCGCTTTCTTTAGATAATTCCTCTCTAACTTTTTCTTCTTCCTCTTTAATTTTTTCTAGATCGCTTTGAGGTATTTGATAGTAATCTGACTGAATATCGTTGAACGATAAAAATCCGTGTCTTTCTCGTCCAAAATCAACAAAAGCAGCCTGTAAAGATGGTTCAATACGACTTACCTTCCCAAGATAAATATTATTTTTTATTAATGTATTGTTGATACTTTCATATTCATAATCTTCAATATGATTTTCATTTTTAAGCACAACTCTTGTTTCATTTGGATGCGATGCATCAATATATAAATTTTTTGACATAAATTTTGATTATTTTTCATTTGTTTTTTTTAAATTCGGTGCCACAACAATACCAAATTCAATATCTAAATTAAACATAAATGAGCTCAATAATAAAAAAAGTTACATCCATAACAATATTAATAATGTTGATAATTTTGGTTGGTGTATTTTCAATTTTATGGATTTATTCAAATAAGCTACCAGACTACAAATTCTTGAAAAATTATAAACCTCCAGTCTCTAGCAAATTATATTCAGGTAATGGGGTATTGGTTAGTGACTTTTCTTCTGAGAAGAGAATATTTGTACCATTTGAGGCTATACCAAATGTTGTAATCAATTCCTTCTTATCTGCCGAAGATAAAAATTTTTTTTACCACCCCGGGGTAGATGCAAAAGGAATTGTAAGGGCTATTAAGAATAATATCAAAAATTTTCTAAAATCGAAAAGGTTGGAAGGAGCCTCAACTATTTCGAATCGAAAGAGCTTTAAGTAAAGAGAGAATTTTAGAGCTTTATTTAAACCAAATATATTTAGGCGAAGGAAGCTATGGAATTGCTTCAGCCAGTTTGAGATATTTTGATAAATCAATAAGTGAATTAAATTATTCAGAGGCAGCTTTACTAGCAGCGTTACCAAAGGCTCCAAGTAGATATAATCCATATAAAAACATAAAATTAGCCAAGTACAGAAGAGATCTTGTTTTAAAAAATCTTTATGAAAATCAATACATAGATCAAAATTTATTAAATGAATTAATAAATACAGACATTAAACTCAGTAAAAGACAAAGAATATATTTAGAAGACTCTCGATATTATGTTGAAGATGTAAGAAAAAATGTAATTGATACATATGGTTTTGACAAAGTTTATAAACAAGGTTTTAATATTAAAACTCCAATTGATTTAAATTTACAAACTAAAGCTTCAGCAGCATTAAGAAAAGGTTTAGAACAATATGATAGAAGGAGAGGTTGGAGAGGTCCTTTAATAAATAAAAAAATAAGCAAAAATTGGAATAAAAATTTAGATAAGTTTAAATTAGAGAAATCTTTAGAGTGGGAAATAGCAATTATAAAAAAAATAAATAAATTTGAAGCAAATATAGAAACCGAAAATAATATAAAAGGCAAAATTAAATTTGAAAACTTAAATTGGACAAGAAAAAATATAGATGAGTTATTAAAAGTTGGAGATTTAGTTTATGTAAAAAAAATTAATCAGGAAGACTATGAATTAAAACAATTACCTGCTGTTAATGGTGGAATAGTTGTAATGGATCCATTTACGGGAAGAGTTTTGGCAATGGCTGGAGGATTTAGTTTTAATAAAAGTGAATATAACAGAGTTACACAAGCTAAAAGACAACCTGGATCAGCATTTAAACCATTTATATATGCACTAGCTTTAGAAAATAATTTTACTCCTTCTACATTAGTTTTAGATGCCCCAATTGTTCTGGAACAAGGAATTGATTTAAAGATGTGGAAACCTGAAAATTACGGAAAAAAGTTTTATGGCCCCTCAACGTTAAGAACAGGTGTTGAAAAATCACGAAATTTAATGACAGTAAGAATTGCTCAAGAAATTGGATTAAACAAAATTACAAATTTTTCAAAAAAACTTAAAATTTATGAAAGACCAGAGGAATTGATGTCAATTTCATTGGGATCTGCGGAAACTACTTTGCTAAAGATGACAAGCGCTTACTCCTCATTTGTGAATGGTGGAAAGTTAGTTGAACCAATATTTATAGATAGAATACAAGATAGTGAGGGAAAAACAATTTTTAAAAATAAGTTAAGATTTTGTAAAGATTGCGACTTAATTTCATACACAAGTGAAAATCTTCCTCAAATAAAAAATAATTATAAGCAAATTTTTTCACCTCAAACAGCTTATCAAATGACATCTATTTTAGAAGGAGTTGTTCAAAGAGGAACTGGAAAAAAATTAAAAGATCTTAATTTACAATTAGCAGGGAAAACGGGAACTACTAATAAAAATACCGATGCATGGTTTATTGGTTTCACTTCAAATTTAGTAATTGGAGTTTATGTAGGTTTTGATAATCCAAGAACCTTAGGAAAATTTGAAACAGGATCAAAAACTGCCCTACCTATCTTTAAAGAATTTGTTAAAAGCTCCGTCAATAATCATGAGGCAAGACCATTCAAAGTGGCAAAAGGAATTAAAATGATGGTCGTAGATGCATCTACTGGTAAAAAAGCAGACAGTAATTCTAAAAGTACTATTATTGAGTCTTTTAAAGAGGAAAAAATTGCAAATAATAATAAAATTGATATTGATAATATTGCTGATGTATCAAAAACAAATATTTTAAGGTTTTACTAAAATGGAATTAGAAACAAGTAATTTAATTAAAGAGATAAACAAAATAATATTAAGAATTAAGGAGTTTCTTTGAAAAAAATAAACTTAATTCTAAACTTGATGAATTAAATAATAAAATTGAGAGCCAAAACTTCTGGCAAGACAGAAAATCATCAGAAAAAATTTTAAAAGAAAAAAAAAATTTAGAACTTTTAGTTGGATCATTTAGTAATTATGAAAATGAGTTTAAAGACATAGTAGAAATTTTAGATCTTGCTATATCTGAAAGCGATAAATCATTACAAGATGAAAGCTTCGATAAATTACAAGCTTTAAAATCTGGATTGAAAAAATTAGAGATAAAATGTTTTTTATCTAACGATAGTGATAATCTTGATAGTTACTTAGAATTTCATGCTGGTGCAGGTGGAACAGAAAGTCAAGACTGGGCTGAGATGCTTAGAAGAATGTACATGAAATGGGCATCAAATAAGGGATATTCTGTTGAACTAATTAGTGAGCACAGAGGAGATGAGGCAGGAATTAAATCATCTACAATAAAAATATCGGGCAACTATATTTATGGTTATCTAAAATCAGAGTCAGGTATTCATAGATTGGTGAGAATTTCTCCATTCGATTCAGGGGCACGAAGACATACGAGTTTTGCTAGTGTTTGGATTTATCCAGTTGTAGATGATAAAATAGACATTGAGATTATTGAAAAAGATTTAAGGATAGATACTTATAGGTCAAGTGGTGCTGGTGGACAGCATGTAAACACAACCGATAGTGCAGTAAGAATAACGCATATCCCAACTAAAATAGTTGTACAATGTCAAAATGAAAGATCACAACATAAAAATAAAGAAACATGTATGAATATGCTGAGAGCCAGACTTTATGAACATGAGCTTCAAAAAAGAGAAAAACAAAACGAAAATATAGAAAGTTCGAAATCAGATATTGGGTGGGGACATCAAATTAGATCTTATGTATTGCACCCATATCAGATGGTTAAAGATAATAGAACTAATTTTGAAAGCTCAAATCCTGAAAAAATACTCGATGGCGAAATTGATAATTTTCTTGAGAGCTCATTGTATAAAATAAATGCGTAAATACTTATTTATAATACCAATTACTATAATATTTTTATTTGCATCAATTATTACTTATTTAAATTTTTTTGGTATCAAAACAGATAAATTTAACAACTTAATTTATTCAAAAATAAGTCAAATAAACCCAAAACTATCATCTGAAATTAATGATGTATTCATAAAATTAGATATCAAAGAACAGACAATAAAGCTTGAGACTTCAAACGTTAAATTACAAATTGCAGAAGAATATCTCTATTTAGATAAAATTATTTCAAAACTCAGTATATCTAATTTGTTTAATAATAGATCAATTCAGAGTTTAGAAATTCTACTAAGGGAAGATGAAATATCAAATTTTAAAAGTTTTATTTCAGAGTATGATTATAACTTCTCAAGAGAATTAATTTTAAGTCAAATTAAAAAAGGCAAGATTAAAGCATCAATTGTTCTAGATTTTCAAAATAATAACAAAACATTTGATTATAGTATTTTAGGAAAGGTAACAAATGCACAAATAAACCTTTTAAACAAAGGTGAATTAGAGAAAATTTCTTTTAATTTTATATCAGATCAAAAACAACATTTCATAAATGATTTACAATTTATTTATGAAGATATTAATTTTAACTCAGAAACTATATCAGTCAAAAAACATGACAATAGTTTTATAATTAACGGTGATATATCAAATAAAAAACAGGTTTTTGATATAAAAAAATTACAAAGAAATTTAGATTATAACTTTGATTTTATTGAAAATTCAAAAGTAAATCTTTCATCAAATAATAAGTTTTCATTCAGTCTAATTAATAAAAAAAAAATTGATAAATTTGAATTAAAATCAAAAATAAATTTTGACGAAATAAAATTTAAGAAGAATTTAAATTTACCAATTAATATTAATAATGGTGAATTAAAACTTGATTATAAAAATCACATATTTGATATAAATGTAAATTCAAAAATTTATTTTCTAAGTGATGAAAAGAAACAACCAAATTTAGGAGATGCTAAATTTTTAATTTCAAAAAAAAAAAATGAAAATATAAAATTTAAGGGAAATTTTTCTAACAGAGGAAATAAAATAAATTCTGATCAAATTAAAGAAATAATTAATATTGATAACAAATTAATACCTAGTCAGGATTTACAATTTGATTCAAATAACTCAATTGAATTTGAATTTAATAAAAAAAATAAGATAGAAAAATACAAATTAAATTCAAATTTAAAAATTAGTAAATTAGAGATCTCACATAATGGTAGCAATTTAAAGAGGTTTTTGCCTGAATATAAAGATATAATAATCTTCAAAGATAATTTAATTGAAATAAATATAAATAAAAAAATTAAAGATATAAAATTAAAAGGATTATATTCGTTAAATAATAATTTATCTGACAGTTATAAAATTGATTTAATCCAAAACTCAGAGACTTTAGATTTTGATGCTAATATTAATTTAAACAATCTCTTTTTAAATTTTAAATCACTTGATTATAAAAAAAATAAAAAAATTAATTCTAATCTAATCATAAAAGGTCGATATAAAGATGATTTAAAATTTAACCAAATTGAATATAAAGAAAATCTGAATACTATACAGGCAAGTAATATAACATTATCAAAAAAATATAAAATTAAAAATATTGATTCTGTAATTTTGAATTATGAGAATTTAAATCAAAAATTAAATAATATTAAATTTCAAAAAAAAAATGATAATCGATATAAACTTTCAGGTAGTGAGTTTGACGCTCAATTACTCATTTCAAATTATTTAAAGGGCGAAAATACTAATAACATTTTTGAGAGATTTGAAAATATAAACGCAAACATATCAGTTGAACTTAATAATATATTTATAGATAAAAACAGTAAACTGACCAACTTAGTCGGTGAGATTTTATTAAAAAAAAATGATGTTATTTTTGCTGAAATTCGCTCTAAAATTAACAATAAAAATGATTTTTCACTATCTATAAAAACTAATTCTAGAGATGAAAAAGTTACTAATTTGTTTATTGAAGAACCTGAACCATTTATAAAAAACTACAAGTTTATTAAAGGCTTTACTGAAGGTAAGCTTTCCTATGGGTCTATAGAAAAAAATAATGAAACAAAAGCAAATCTAAAAATATTTGATTTTAAAGTTCAAGACGTTCCTGTTCTAGCAAAATTACTTACACTTGCCTCTCTTCAAGGTATTGCAGATATTCTTACAGGAGAGGGTATTCGATTTAATGAATTTGAAATGAATTATGAATCAAACCAGTCACTTACTAACATAAATGAAATGTATGCTATTGGACCAGCAATTTCTATTTTAATGGAGGGCTATATTAATAGAAATAAACTAACAAGTCTTAGAGGCACTCTGGTCCCAGCTACCACAATAAATAAAACAATATCAAAAATTCCCTTATTAGGAGATATTTTGGTAGGGAAAAAGGTTGGTGAAGGAGTTTTTGGCGTAAGTTTTAAAATCAAAGGTCCACCAAAAGATCTAAAAACTTCTGTAAATCCTATTAAAACTCTTACACCAAGATTTATAACTAGAACTTTAGAAAAGTTAAAAAAAAATTAAATAATAATTTTAAAATGCTTTTTCTTTCCAACTGAAAGTTTAATAAAACCTTTATTTTCAAACAATTTTTTACTTATTAATAATTTTCCATCTTCAATTTTCTCATTATCAATTTTAATTCCATTGTTTTGAATTAATCTTCTTATTTCACTTTTTGATAACTCATTATTTGTATATTCTATCAAGCTAATTATATCTTTTCCTATTAAGTCACTTCCAATTTTAACACTAGGTAAATGTTCTCCAGTTGAATTTTCTTTAAACGTAGATTTTGCTAATTCTTCAACTTTTTTTGTTTCAATTTCCCCATGCAACATCTTTGTAGCTTCATTAGCTAATAAAATTTTCAAATCGTTAATATTTTCATTTTTGATATCTTCTATTTTTTCTAAAGATAAATCTGTGAACATTTTTAGAAACTTGATAACGTCCCGATCATCTGTGTTTCTCCAAAATTGCCAATAGTCATAGATAGATAGTAGATTTTTATCCAACCATACTGCTCCACTTTCAGTCTTTCCCATTTTGGCTCCTGAGGCCAGAGTTATAAGAGGGGTCGTCAATCCAAAAACTTCTTTTGATGAATATCTTTTGATTAAATCAACACCATTAACAATGTTTCCCCATTGGTCTGATCCTCCAATTTGAAGAAGACAATTATGTTTTTTATTCAATTCAAGAAAGTCATATGCTTGAAGTATCATGTAATTAAATTCCATATAACTTAAAGACTGTTCTCTATCCAAACGAAGTTTTACACTATCAAAACTCAACATTTTATTGATTGTAAAATGTTTCCCTATATCTCTTAGAAAAGAAATATAGTTTAACTCTTTTAACCAAGAATAATTATTTACAAATATAGGAGATGTCGCCTTATTTTCAGTATTAAGATATTTTTTTAAAACAAGCTCAATACTTTTAATATTTTTTTCAATTTCACTTTCATCTAAAATTTTTCTTGTTTTATCTTTTCCTGATGGGTCTCCTATCCTAGTTGTTCCTCCACCTAGCAAAACTATTGGCTGGTGTCCATGCTTTTGCAATTGCCTCAAACACATGATTTGTAACAAACTGCCCACATGCAGACTTTGAGCGGTACAATCAAATCCTATATACCCTTTGATACTTTCTTTATTTAATAGATTTGAAAATTCTACTTCATCTGTACACTGATAGAAAAAGCCTCTGTCTTTAAATTCTCTTATAAAATCATTCATAATTTAGTATTTTCAATATACATATTTATTTAAAAATAATAATCAATAATGGACAATTGCATTACTTCTTTGGGTTTAATGAGCGGCACTTCTTTAGATGGGATTGATGCAAGTATTATTAATTCAGATGGAAATTCACACCTAAAGGTAAAAGTAAACCATTTTTATGAATATAAAGCTGAGTTTAGACAAAAATTAAGAGATTATATTAAAAATATAAATTCAATAGAGGATATAACAAACAGTATTTCTGAATATAAAAATCTTGAGAAAGAAATCACTCTTCTTCATTCAGATATATCAAAAAAATTAATATCCAAGCATACTACAGAAGTTGATTTAGTGGGTTTTCATGGACAAACAATTATTCATAAACCTGAAAAAAAATATTCAATCCAGATGGGAAACCCAAATTTATTATCTCAATTAATTCAAAAAAAAGTTATTTTTAATTTTAGAAAAAAGGATATTGAAAATAATGGAGAGGGCGCACCTCTAACACCAGTATATCACTCTTTGCTATCAAAAAAAATCTTTCCTAATGAGGAATGTATTTTTTTAAATATAGGAGGAGTGTCCAATTTTACTTACTGTAGTAATGTAGAATTAGTTGCTAGAGATATAGGACCAGGAAATGTTTTATTAGATGAATATTTAAAAAAAACAAAAAATATAGATTTTGATAAAAACGGTGAAATTGCCTCAACAGGTCAAATCAACATGGATATTATAAATCAATTTATCGAACATGATATTTACAGTTCAGAAGACAGACATTCCTATGATAGAAATGAGTTTGATTTTAATTTTATTAAAGGATTAATTTTTGAGGATGCTGTTGCAACTCTTAATTATTTTACTGCCTTAATTATTTCAAATTATTTAAATGATAATTTTATAAATTGTTCTAATGTAATTTTATGCGGGGGAGGAAGAAAAAATAAAACATTAATTCAAAATTTGAAAAGTTTATTAAAAAAAAATATTTTTGATATCGATAAATTTAATTATGATGGAGATTTTATCGAGTCCCAAGCATTTGCTTATTTAGCAATAAGATCATATCTTAAAAAAAATATATCTTTTCCTTCTACAACAAAAGTAAGTAAACCAATTTCAGGTGGAGAGACTTTTAAAAATTACTAATATAGAGCCGTTTCTTTTTTAATATATTTATTTAAGGATTTAATAAGAGCAATATCAGCTTTTGAGAAGAAATGATTTGCTTCTGTAATAGAATCAAATTCTACTTTTATTCCTTTTTGAGCACTTAGTCTTTTGTTTAAATCGTTAATGTGCTCAACGGGAACCAATTCATCTTTTTTACCGTAAATCATTATTCCTGATGTAGGACATGGTGATAAAAATGAAAAATCATAAACATTTGGTTGGGGTGAAATTGCAACAAATCTATTTATTTCTGGTCTTCTCATAAGTAATTGCATTGCAATTAATGATCCAAAGGAAAATCCTGAAATCCAACATTGTGAATTGTCAAAGTTTTCTCGCTCCAACCAATCTAGTGCAGCGGCAGCATCTGCTAGCTCACCCTGACCATTATCAAATTCCCCATCACTTTTACCAACTCCTCTAAAGTTTACTCTACAGACTGAAAAGTCGTTATCCATAAAAGTTTGAAATGTATCAACAACAACTTTATTATTCATAGTTCCACCATATTGAGGGTGGGGGTGCAAAACTAATGCAATTGGAGATGTATTTTTTTTACTTTTATAATATTTTGCTTCAAGCCTTCCTGCAGGTCCAGGAATAAATATTTCAACAATTTTGTTATCTGTAGTTGTCATTGATAATTAATCTCAAAAAAAAATTTTATTTTTCTATCAAAATTGAGCGACAAAATGCAAGTTTTAAAATTTTTCAGAAACTTGACTATTTTAGTCGGGTATATATATAACCCGCATAAAATAATAATAATATGAAATTATCAAGTAAAGGAAGATATGCAGTTATGGCACTTGCCGATCTTGCAAAGTTTGATCCTAATGAACCAGTTTCTTTAAGAGATATCTCTTTAAGACAAGGAATATCTTTAGATTATCTTGAACAACTATTTTTAAAGTTAAAAAAAAATAATATCGTAAATAGTGTTCGCGGGATTAAGGGTGGATATATTCTTTCTAAAGAAGCTTCTAATATTAAAATTTCAGATATCTTTTTTGCAGTTGATGAAAAGGTAAAAACTATAGGGTGTGAAAAACATTCAAAAAAAGGGTGTAACGGTAAAACAGCAAAATGCATCACTCATGATCTCTGGGATGAATTAGAGGATTATATAAATAATTTTTTTGAAAAAAAAAGTCTTAGAGATTTACTAAATCAATCAACAAATAGATTATAGATGAGAGATAAACAAATAGAAGATTTAAAAGAATATAAATATGGATTTACAACTGATATAGAAAATATCAGAGCACCAAAAGGTTTAAATGAGACAGTAATAAAATTTATATCTAAAATAAAAAAAGAACCAGATTGGATGCTAGATTGGAGATTAAAAGCATTTGAGAGATTAAAAAACTTAAAAGAACCAAATTGGCAAAAACCGAAATATCCAAAAATAGATTACCAAGATTTATATTATTATTCAGCTCCTAAAAGTGCTTCTGATAAACCAAAAAGTTTAGATGAATTAGATCCGAAGCTTTTGGAAACTTATCAAAAACTTGGTATACCACTTCAAGAACAAAAAAGATTAAATGGAATAGCAGTAGATGCTGTTTTTGACTCTGTTTCAGTTGCAACAACATTTAAAGATAAATTGACTGAAAAAGGAATAATATTTTGTTCAATGTCTGAGGCTATTCAAAAACATCCAGAATTAGTAAAAAAATATCTTGGTTCAGTTATACCAGTTACTGATCACTATTTTGCAACTTTAAATTCTGCAGTGTTTACTGATGGTTCATTTGTTTACATTCCAGAGGGTGTAAGATGTCCTATGGAATTATCAACATATTTTAGAATTAATGCATCTGAGACAGGTCAGTTTGAAAGAACTTTAATCATCGCCGACAAAGGAAGTTATGTTAGCTATCTGGAAGGATGTACTGCTCCTATGAGAGATGAAAACCAATTACATGCAGCAAATGTTGAACTTGTTGCATTAGATGATGCAGAAATAAAATATTCAACTGTCCAAAATTGGTACCCAGGAGATAAAGATGGCAAAGGTGGGATTTATAATTTTGTAACTAAAAGAGGATTATGCAAAGGTGTAAATTCTAAAATATCTTGGACGCAAGTAGAAACTGGTTCTGCAATTACTTGGAAATATCCTAGTTGCATTTTGCAAGGAGACAACTCTGTTGGAGAATTTTACTCAATTGCAATTACAAATAACCACCAAAAAGCAGATACTGGTACTAAAATGATTCATATTGGCAAAAATACTAAAAGTAAAATAATATCCAAAGGTATTTCAGCTGGATACGCTGATAATACTTATAGAGGTCTTGTAGATATTTTTCCAAAAGCTAAAAATGCTAGAAACTTTACACAGTGTGACTCACTGTTAATGGGTAACAAATGTGGCGCACACACTGTTCCTTACATTAAAAATAGAAATTCAGACTCAAATATAGAACATGAGGCAACAACATCAAAAATCAGTGAGGAACAATTATATTATTGTCAACAAAGAGGTTTAAATTCAGAGGAAGCTGTAGGGCTAATAGTTAACGGTTTTTGTAAAGAAGTTCTTCAACAATTACCAATGGAATTTGCTGTTGAAGCGCAAAAATTAGTTGGAATTAGTTTGGAAGGAAGTGTTGGATAATGTTGGAAATAAACAATTTAGAAGCAGGTATTGATAATAAAGAAATTCTAAAAGGACTTAGCTTAAAAATAAATCCTGGAGAAGTTCATGCAATAATGGGTCCAAACGGATCAGGAAAAAGTACTTTATCAAATATTTTATCTGGAAAAAAAGGTTATGAAATCAAAGGGGATGTAAAATTTGAAAATTCCAACTTACTCGAACTTGAAATTGAAGAGAGAGCACATAAAGGAATATTTTTAGCATTCCAGTATCCTCTAGAAATTCCAGGTGTAAACACTAACAACTTTTTAAAAACTTCATTAAATGCCGTGAAAAAAGCAAAAGGTGAAAAAGAATTAGATGCAATTGAATTTCTTAAGCTTGTGAAAGAAAAATCTGCACAATTAAAATTTGATCAAAATATTCTGTCACGACAACTAAATGTAGGATTTTCAGGAGGAGAAAAGAAAAAAAATGAAATTCTTCAAATGTCTATCTTAAATCCAAAATTATCAATATTAGATGAAACAGACTCTGGTTTAGATATTGATGCACTTAAAATAGTTTCCGATGGAGTAAACTCATTAAGAAATACAAATAATTCTTTTTTAATAATAACGCATTATCAAAGATTACTTAATTATATAAAGCCAGATTTCGTTCATGTTTTGAAAGACGGAAAAATAATAAAAACTGGGAATTTTGAACTAGCACTAGAATTAGAAAAACAAGGTTATGAGAGCTTATAAATGTTAAAAGAAAATTTAGAATTTGAAAGTTTAACTTATAAAACTTTAGGAAACACTAAAGAGCGTAAAGAGCATTTTTTTAAATTTGTAGAAAGTGGGTTTCCCTCAAAAAAATTGGAAGATTGGAAGTTTTCAGATTTAAAATCAATTATAAATAAAAACATTAAAGAACTTAAATTTGGCTTTAATACCATTGAAAATAAAAGTTACAATTTAAAATATATAAAAAATTTTGAACATTCAAAAATTGTTATTTTAAATGGAGAGTTCCTATCAGCAGATATTTTAGATATAGATAAAAATAAAATAGAGATAAAAAATGAAAACTTAATTTTTAGTGAAAGTTTGAATGAACCTTTAAATAATTTGAATAAGGCTTTTGCGATCCGATTAATTAAATTAAATGTTTTAGAGGATAAAATTGTAGAAAAACCTTTAGTTATTTATCATATATGTGATTTAGATAACAAAACAAATTTAATTAATACAAGATTTGAGTTAACACTTCATAAAAATTCATCTTTATCAACTTTGAATTTATTCGAAGATAAATCAGTTAGTGGTTTTAATAATCATAACTTTAATATTCTTATCAATAAAAATTCAAACCTTAAAAATTATATTTTTGATTTAAATAAAAATCAAAATCTAAGATACAGCTTCACTAATATTGATATTTATGAAAACAGTAATTCAGAAAACTTTATTTATTCATCTGGATCTAAATTTTCAAAATATGAAATAAATACTAATTTAAAAGAAAAATATAGCTCTGCTTTTATTAATGGGATTATAAATTTAGACAAGAACAATCATCATGAAATTAAAACAAATATTAACCATTTGGCTGAAAATACAAAAAGTTATCAATTAATAAAAAGTGTTTTAAACGATAAGTCTACTGGAGTTTATCAAGGTAAAATTTTTGTTAACGATCAAGCTCAAAAAACAGACGGATATCAATTAAGTAAAGCCTTACTTTTAAACGAAAATACAGAATTTAATGGTAAACCAGAATTAGAAATTTACGCAGATGATGTAAAATGTTCTCATGGTTCTACTTCAGGCAATTTGGATGAAAACTCCATATTTTACCTAATGTCTAGAGGTTTAAATTACGATCAGGCAAAAAAGTTACTAATAGATGGTTTCATTAATGATGTAATTGAAAAAATAACAAACATCGAAATACAGAAATATCTAAAGGAGGCGATAAATTAATGGATATAGATAGCATTAAAAAAGAATTTCCAATATTTGATAACAAAGTTCAAAATAATGATCTTGTATATTTAGACAGCGCAAACTCCTCACAAAAACCAAGAGTAGTAATTGATAGAATATATGATTTTTATTCTAAAGAGTTTTCTAACGTAGGTAGAAGTGTTCATTATTTAGCTGTTGCTGCAACAAATCTTTATGAAAATACAAGAACATCAGTTCAAAGATATATTAATGCCAAAGATAAGAATGAAATTGTATTTACCAAAGGTGCTACAGAAGCAATTAATTTGGTAGCAAATACCTTTGGGCAAAAGTATCTAGAAGAAGGTGATGAAGTTTTATTAACAGAACTTGAACATCATTCTAATTATGTTCCTTGGCATTTCCTAAGAAATTCAAAAAAAATTAAAATTGAATTTGCTGAGATTAATGAAGCAGGTGAGATAACTATTGAAGCAATAAAAAACAAAATAACTAATAAAACAAAAATTATAAGCGTTACTCATTTATCAAATGTAACTGGAGCAATATTACCGATTAAGGAAATTGTAGAACTTGCACACTCAAAAAATATTCCTGTTTTAGTGGATGGTTGCCAAGGAGCACCACATTTAAAATTAGATATGCAGGAATTAGATTGTGATTTTTATGCTATATCAGGACATAAAATGTATGGGCCAACAGGAATAGGGGTTTTATACGCAAAAAAGAAATGGTTAGATGATCTACCTCCATACCAAGGTGGTGGAGGAATGATAAATGAAGTTAAAAAAACTGGAATTTCTTATGGTGAACTACCAAATAAATATGAGGCAGGCACAATGGCAACAGCTCAAGTAATTGCATTTAACGAATCTATAAAATTTATGGAAAAAGTTGGTATTGAAAATATAGAAAAGCACGAGAAAGAGTTATTGGATTATGGATTAGATATTTTGGGGAAAAATAATTCAATAAAAATTGTAGGTAATCCAAAAAATAAAGGTGGAGTGATTTCTTTTACCATTGAAGGTGTTCACCCACATGATATTGCAACTATTCTTGATGAAGATGGAGTAGCAATCAGAGCAGGACATCATTGCTGTCAGATATTACATGAAAAGCTGAAACTCCCGGCCACTGCAAGAGCATCGTTTGGTATATATAATACAAAAGATGATATCGATCAATTAAGCCAATCAATAGAAAATTGTAAAAAAATATTTAACATATAATGGACCTAAAAGAATTATATCAAGAAATTATTTTGGATCATGGTAAAAATCCTAGAAATTTAAGAAAAACTGAAAACTTTAATAAAGACGCTAAAGGGCATAATCCTTTATGTGGAGATAACGTTCATATCTATTTAAAATTAAACGAAAATAAAAAAGTTGAGGATATTTCATTTGAAGGACATGGGTGCGCTATATCAATGGCATCAGCCTCTATAATGACTGATTTAGTTAAAGGTAAAGAGGAAGCTGAGGTAAAAGAAATTGTAAACGATTTTTTAGATATGATTAAAGAAAAAGAGGAACTTCAAAATAAAATCTTAAATGAAGATGAAAAAACTAAATTAATGTGTCTATCAGGTGTAAAACAGTACCCAATGAGAGTAAAATGCGCTACTCTTTCTTGGCATACTCTAACATCAGCAATAGATGATTTTCAAAAAATAGTAAATACTGAAAGCTAAAAATGGATTTAAAAGAAAAAGTAATTACAGAAATAAAAAAAATATATGATCCTGAAATTCCGGTAAATATTTATGAACTTGGTTTGATTTATGACATTAAAATTAAAGATAAAGACGTCCAAGTTAAGATGACGCTTACAACACCTAACTGTCCAGTTGCAGAAAGTTTGCCTAAAGAAGTTAAGGATAGTATAATGGAACTTAAAGAAGTTAATAAAGTTGATCTTGATTTGGTTTGGGATCCTCCTTGGGACAAATCAATGATGTCAGAGGCAGCAAAATTAGAACTAAATTTATGACAAAACAAATAATAACTCTAAGCGATAATGCAGCAGCAAGAATAAAAGAAATAATGTCTAAAGATCAGCAGAATTCTCTTGGTGTAAGAGTTGGAGTTAAATCAGGCGGATGCGCAGGGATGTCTTATATTATGGAATACACAAAAGAAATTAATCCTAATGATGAATTAATTGAAGATAAAGGGGTTAAAGTTTTTATTGATTCTGCAGCGGTAATTTATCTGCTTGGTACAGAAATGGATTATAAAAAAGATCAATTTTCGTCCTCATTTGTGTTCAATAATCCCAATGAAACAGAGCGTTGTGGATGCGGAGAGTCATTCAAAATCTAGTATTAGTTTAGTGCATACCAGAGTTGTTAAAAACACATATCTATTGTATAAGCAAGATATGAATAAATTTGAGTTTAAAAATCTTGTTAAAGACCTTAAGGATAACTTGAAGGAAAGATCATTCTTTAAAGTTTTACGTAAAGAAGTTGAGACTGGAGCTAATGGTACTCAAGATTACGTTGTTAAAAAAGGTGTTAACAAAGATTCAATTGCATCAACCAAACAGTAGTTAATTATTAACTGCTATAATACATCTCAAACTCAACCGGGTGAGGTGCATGCTCAAACTTATGAATTTCCTCGAACTTAAGTGCAATATAGGCGTCTATTTGATCGTCACTAAATACTCCACCTTGAGTTAAAAACTCTCTATCTTTATCCAAAGCTTCCATTGCTTCTCTTAAAGATCCACAAACTGTTGGAATACTTTTTACCTCTTCCTCAGGTAATTCATACAAATCTTTGTCAAAAGAATCCCCAGGATGAATTTTATTTTTAATACCATCTAAACCCGCCATTAACATTGCCGCAAAAGTTAAGTAAGGGTTTCCAGCAGCATCTGGAAATCTAATTTCACACCTTGCGCCTTTTTTGCTTAAAGTAATTGGTATCCTACAAGATGCAGATCTGTTACGTGCTGAATATGCTAATAATACTGGTGCTTCGAAACCAGGTATTAATCTTTTGTAACTGTTTGTTGTAGAGTTAGCAAATGCATTAATTGCTTTAGCATGTTTTAAAATTCCACCAATATAAAACAATGCTGTTTCAGATAATCCTGAATATGCATCACCAGAAAAAACAGGAGTATCACCTTTCCAAACTGATTGGTGTATATGCATACCCGAACCATTATCTCCTGCCACGGGCTTTGGCATAAACGTAGCTGTTTTTCCAAATGAGTGTGTAACCATTTGAACAACATATTTATATAACTGAACATTATCCGCTTGGTTTACTAGTGTACCAAAATACATACCTAGCTCGTGTTGACTTGGAGCAACTTCATGGTGATGTTTTTCAACTTTAATACCAACATCCTTTAATCCTTTTAAATATTCGCCTCTCATATCTTGAGCACTATCAACTGGTGGAACTGGAAAATATCCTCCTTTGATACCAGGTCTATGTCCCATGTTTCCATTTTCATACCTTTTTCCAGAATTGTAAGGACCTTCCGTGCTATCAATAGCAAAACTAGTTTCGTTCATATCGTTTTTAATTCTTACATCATCAAAAACAAAAAATTCTGGTTCTGGTCCGAAAAAAGCTTTATCACCAATACCTGAGGATTTTAGATATTCCTCTGCTCTTTTAGCTGTACCCCTTGGATCACGTTCATAAGGGTTTTTCTTTACAGCATCTAAAATATCACAGAATAAAACTAATGTATTATGAGAAGTAAAAGGGTCCATAAACATTCTTGATAAATCTGGTTTTAGTATCATGTCAGACTCATTTATTGCTTTCCAACCAGCTATTGACGAACCATCAAAAAAGACACCTTGATTTAACATGTCTTCATCTACTACAGTAGAGTCTATTGTTAAGTGTTGAAGTTTTCCTCTTGGGTCTGTAAATCTAAGATCTACAAATTCAGCCTCTTTGTCTTTAATCATCTTAAGTACATCACTAGCGCTCATAATTTACTCCTATTAATTTTGTAATCTGGGGTCATTAACATTAAAAAAATGATAAATAATGCATATAAAATAGATAACACGTATGCATTTTTTACATATATATATGCTCAAAAAATTGATTTTTTTAACAACTTTAGATTGATATGAACATAATAGACAAAGAACCAGTGCTAAGAGCAAAAAAAGCACTTAAAGATTTTGATGGCTCCCTTGATGTAATTGAATTAAAAACTTCAGCTAGAACTGCAATTGATGCTGCAAATTCACTTAACTGTGAAATAGGTGCAATTGTAAAAAGTCTTCTTTTTAAAACAGAGAAAAATTTCATTTTATGCTTGGTAGCAGGAGATAAAAAATGCTCTTTAAAGAAATTAAAAAAAATCACTAATTTAAAAGATATAAAAATGGCGTCTCCTGATGAGGTAAAGCAACATACTGGGTATACAATAGGAGGTGTTTCACCTGTAGGACATCTTACAGACTTACAAATTTATATTGATACAACTTTAGAAAGATTTGCAAAAATTTTTGCAGCAGCGGGCCATCCAAATTGTGTATTTGAGATTAGTTTTAATAATTTAATAAAACTTACTAACGGAAAAATTGAAAATTTAATAGAATGAGACAACCAAATTTAATTGATTATACTTTATTAACTCTTCTAGCTTTAATTTGGGCATCAGCTTTCTTTAATATTAAGATAGCCACATATTCATTTGGGCCTGTAACCATTGCTTTATTAAGAGTATTTTTTGGAGCTATTCCAGTTTTAATTTTATGTTTTTATAAAAAAATTAAAGTAGAGGCATTTTCAAAAGATTGGTATTGGTTTGCAATAATTGGTTTTATAAACTTGGTTGTTCCTTTTTTCCTTATTTCTTATGGTGTGAAATCTGTTCAAAGTAATTTAGCTGCAATTTTGATGTCTACAACACCTTTATCCTCAACAATCTTGGGGCATTATTATACGAAAAATGAAAAATTTAACTTTACAAAAACTATTGGAATTTTAATTGGTTTTGCAGGAATAGTATATTTATTTTCTGATAATTTATTAATTAACGAAAGTAATTTTTTCTCAGCAATACTAATTCTAGTTGGGTCTACTTGTTATGTAATTGGTGGTGTACTTACTTTAAAAATAAAAGAAAAAAAAAATGAGAATGTTACTGGTTCCATATTAATTTGGGCAGTTATAATTTTAATACCTCTATCTTTTTTTATTGAAAAACCTTGGACATATAATCCATCAATTCAGTCAACTATTTCTGTAATATATCTAGGATTGGTATCTACAGGTATAGCTTGGTTGTTAAGATTTAAAATTTTAGTAGATAATGGTTTAATTTTTCAGTCGCAGGTATCTTATTTAATTCCTATATTTGGGACTATACTTAGTTATATATTTCTAAAAGAATTAATTACTGTAAAAGTATTAATATCTCTAATAGCTGTTGTAATTGGTATTTACTTTGTAAGACGAGCGGGTGGTAAAAAGGTTATTTAAGAGTTGAAATTTCTTTTATATGCTCTGGTTTAGTTTCACAACAGCCTCCTAAAATTCTTGCACCTTTTTCAACCATTCTTTTTGTAAATTTATAAAACTCTTTTGCACTTAGATTTCTTGAACCAAGTGCAATGTTAGGATTTGTTCCTATTTCATTATGTTTTGCTGAATTAAAAGTTTGCACTGGAGTTGGTTCTTCAATGCCCCATAAATTTACCTTAAATCCGAAAGGAAGTTTTAAATCAGAAAAAAAATCAGATGTTCTATCAACTATTTCAGGAGATACACAAGCAAAAACTAGACCAATCCAATTGTTACATTTAAATTTTTCAATTATATTTTGAACACTTTCACCCGAAGGTAATTTGCAATTTTTTTTTAAATGCATGCCTACAACCACCTTTTTTCCAAGTTTTTCTACAATATTTGAAGCAATTTCGATTTCTCTACCACTGCTTACAACATCAAGATAAAAAAAATCAACATAAGGACTTATTATTTTAGCCTGCTCCTCAAAATCAGATTGA
>LUMI01000177.1_pt1 | contig 22069 bp, 33 predicted proteins | sample 729681 | NCBI WGS metagenome assembly LUMI01 (sample SAMN03860267, study PRJNA289734) | marine metagenome | biome: seawater column; feature: ocean; material: water; isolation source: Red Sea water column Station 34 - depth 10m | place: Saudi Arabia: Red Sea | collected 2011-10-15 | depth 10 m
GGGTTGAGGAGGACGACGACGGCCTGTGGAGCTGGCAGGTGTCTTACAACAGGGACCCCACCGCGGAGGAGAGTGCTGGGGTTCACGCCGTCCTAGACTGCCTCACGGCTATGGCAGAGGCCGCAAGGGAAGAAGGTGGACCATTGCACTAGGACAACCCCAGGGCCGTAGACAAGCCCTCACAGAGCCTCACAGAGGGACACACAGGGAGAGAGACACCATGAAGCACTTCTATCGCCTCCTGGCTTTTCAGGATTACAGGGACACAGGGAAGGCCAGAGACAATATGCCCCAAGCCTACATGGACGCTTTTGCCGAGGCCTATGCGTTAGGGGAAATATCGGCATATACTTCACGCATTCTTGAGCCACAGGAATGCTTTAGCGATGAAGAGAGGCCGACAAGGTGAAGGCGGAGGACGCCCGCCCTTAGAGTTCAGCGAGCAGCAAATAGGCTTGATTGAGGGCCTTGCTGGCTTACTCACAATCGCGCAGATTGCAGACCGCCTCGGAGTTTCGGATCGGGGCTTTCGGAATGCTATTGAAAGATTACCCGACGTTAAAGACGCAATAAAAAGGGGCAAGGCTCAGAGGATCGAGCAAGTAGCGGAAAGCCTCTTCCACAAGGCCACCAAAGGCGGAAACGTGGTGGCTGCTATTTTTTATCTCAAGGCTCAGGCTGGCTGGAAGGATGACGGCAGCGCCCAGGAAGAAGCGCAACCCCTCACGATTAACCTCGTGCAACCTGACGGCACCACTCGCGAGCTGCAACCCATAGACGACAGGGCGTCTGTCGCGGTCTCTGAGGCTGAATGACGGACCTTCGGCCTACGGCTCCCCAATGGGACTACATCAATAGCACAGCGCCTTTCCCGGCCTTTGTGGCGGGGTTCGGTGCTGGTAAGACTGAGGCCAGCGTACTCCGCTCCATCTTCGGCCTGCTGCGTAACCCTGGGCTCATCCGGGGTTACTACGCGCCCACCTATGACTTGATCCGGGTCATCGCATGGCCCCGCTTTGAAGCCATCCTGTCCGCGCTCAACATCCCCTATCGGCTCCAAAAGACGCCCATCAACTGCCTCACGGTCGAAGGTTATGGGCAGGTTTACTTTCGGAGCCTAGAGAACCCCTCCCGCATCATCGGCTACGAGCACTCCGACGCTGACATAGACGAGCTGGACACGCTCAAGCGGGATGACGCTGCCCATTGCTGGCGGCAGGTACTGGCCCGGAACCGGCAGCACAAGACGACAGGCCCCAACAGTGTCGGGGTCACCACAACGCCCGAGGGGTTCCGGTTTGTGTACGAGATGTGGGCTAAGGAACCACGCCCAGGCTATGAGCTGGTGCAGGCCCCCACCGAGTCCAACCCCTACCTCCCGGCGGGGTACGTCCAGAGCCTGCGCGACAGCTACCCAGCGCACCTGCTGGACGCCTACCTACAGGGTCGCTTCGTCAACCTTACCTCGGGCTCGGTATACGCCTCCTATGACCGGACACGGTGTGGCTCGTCGGAGTCCATCATTAAGGGCGAGCCCCTCCATATTGGCTGTGACTTCAACGTCACGCAGCAGGCGGCGACGGTGTACGTGGTCAGGGGGGAGACATGGCATGCGGTGGACGAGCTGTCGGGGATGTATGACACGCCCGAGATGATTGACACCTTTTTGGCTAGGTACCCCGACCACCCCATCTATGTCTACCCGGACGCCTCGGGTCGGGCCCGAAAGACGGTCAATGCCTCCATGTCGGACATAGCCCTATTGGAGCAGGCGGGGCTATACGTGCGGGTCAACAAGCGTAATCCAGCGGTGCGGGATCGGGTCATGGCGATGAATGCAGCGCTTGATAACGGCATGGTGCGGATCAACGCCACGAGGTGCCCCACGGTCGCGGCCTGCCTAGAGCAGCAGACCTACAAGAACGGGGAGCCCGACAAGACCTCGGGCAATGACCACCAGAACGACGCCACCACGTACCCCATTGCGTACGCTATGCCGGTCATCAGGCCAGTGGCTAACGTCGCGTTCTCTTTTGCTTTATGATATAGCGCAATGGAATAAGCGAGGGCTCGGCGATGCCTGTAGACACAAAGCACCCCGAATGGGAAATGCACTACCCTATGTGGCAGAAGACCCGCGATGCTGTCCGGGGGTCCATCTACGTTAAGGAAAAGCGCCAGGAGTACCTGCCCGTACCTGATGCCGAGTCCAATGACGATACGGTAGGAAGCCAGACCCTACGCTATCGCCAGTACCTCAAGCGAGCCCTATACACTAACTTTACAGGTCGGACGAAAGCCGCGCTCGTAGGTGCAGCCTTCCGCAAGAATCCAATTTTTGAGCTGCCTAACGGCCTTGAGTATCTGGAGGAAGACGCTACCGGAGACGGCCTAGGGCTAGTCCAGATGGCGAAAGACGAGCTGTCCAACCTCCTAGAGACTGGCCGTGCTGTCCTCCTAGTGGACTACCCCCAAACAGAGGATGGATTGACTGCCGAAGAGGTGGCCCGACTAGACCTCCGCGCTTCGATCATCCCTTACACTGCGGAGCAGTGCTGTAATTGGAAGACCGAAAACGTCCGAGGCCGTAAGCTGCTCACCCTTTGCGTTCTCTCCGAATACTATTTGGAGGGCGGGGACGAGTTTGGGCATGAGCAGAAGACCCAATATCGGGTGCTGCGCCTTCGGGAGGACGGATACAGCCAGCAGATTTACCGCGACGAGGAGCCTTACACGGACGAGTTTTACCCGAAGAAGGCTGATGGCTCGGTCTGGGACTTTATCCCCCTAATGTTCGTAGGATCGAAGAACAACGATTCGACCGTTGATGATGCGCCTCTTTCGGACATCGCGGACGTAAATATCGCGCACTACCGGAACAGTGCAGACTACGAAGAATCCTGCTTCATTACGGGGCAACCTACCCTATTTATTACCCATAACCTGAGCCCAGAGCAGTTTTTTGAGTACAACCCGGACGGGATCAAGCTAGGATCACGCGCTGGGCATATTCTGGGGGATACGGGATCGGCAACACTGCTCCAGCCTAACCCTAACAGCCTTGTGATGGAGGCCATGAAAGCCAAAGAGGGGGCTATGGTGGCGATTGGGGCCAGGATTATCACCGACAGGGGCAACAATGAGACGGCAGAAGGGGCGCGGATTCGCTTTGCGTCCGAAAACTCGGTGCTAGGGGATATTGTGCAGAACCTGTCCATGGCGATTCAGCAATGCCTAGACTGGTGCGGCGAGTTTATGGGCACGGCAGAAGATGCTCGCTTTGACATAAACCGAGAGTTTTACGATAAGACCGTTGACCCTCAGTTGGTTATGTCTATGGTTACCCTGATGGATCGGCAAATTATTTCTGATCGAGACATCTTTGAGCGCCTCAAGGCTGGCGGGATTATTGATGCTGCCCGCACTCTTGAGGATGTACGCGAGGAGCTTGGCGATTTCAGCCCACTAGGGAGCTAGCCAGCATGGTGAAAAAAGTACGCACCCCAGGGGGTTTCATGGTCCCAGCACGATATGTGTCGGGCCTAACTGGCGAGGAGCGCCGTAAAAGACTCTTACAGCTTGAGAGAATGCGAGAGAGGGGGCGCCTACTAGGCCCCTTGGCTGGCGACAAAACGGCTTCCGGTAAGAAGCGCAAGCCACCGAAAAGCAAATACACCAAGCTTTACGAGAAACGATATGGCAGAAATCAATCCTAGAGCAGAAAAAGCCCTCAAGCGTAAAGCCAAAGAGGCCAACGCACCTTATAGCGCTCTTAAAGCCATCTACATGAAGGGCTTAGGTGCTGCTGTTACTTCGGGCCGTCGCCCAGGGGTGTCTCCAAGTCAATGGGCAATGGCGCGAGTCAATTCTGTGCTCACGGGTGGCAAGGCTCGCTCAGTAGATGCGGCGCAGTGGAAGAAAATCCAAGAGCACCGCAAGAAAAAGAGGGCAAAGTAATGGCTATGGGAGTCAAGCACTACACAAAGAGCGGGAAAGAGCATAAGGGCGGCACTCATAAGATGCCTGATGGCTCTCTACACTCAGGGAAAACCCATACGAGCACTAGCGAAAGGCTTTTTCACTACGGCGACCTGAGCAAGAAAGCAAAGCAAAAGGCGCGAGAATCGTGGAGGACCTCTCGCCGTGGCTAGAGACCCCCGCATCAAAAGGCTAGGTGTTGCGGGATACAACAAGCCTAAGCGTACCCCCAACCACCCTACGAAGAGCCACGTAGTCCTGGCGAAGGTAGGGGACGAGATCAAAACGATTCGCTTCGGTCAGCAGGGCGTAAAGGGTAGCCCTCCGCGAAAAGGTGAGTCAGATGAGGCAAAAGCTAGACGCGCATCGTGGAAAGCTAGACATGCCAAGAACATCGCCAAAGGCAAGATGAGTGCCGCTTGGTGGGCAAACAAGGTAAAATGGTCGATAAATTAGGGACTTAGATGAGCACGAACGACATCATCTATGATGCCCTAACTCGCCATCAGGTTTTCCTTCAACGTTATGCCAAGGGTAGAGAGCGGGAAGCGTCCCTGTTCGTCCGTAACGTCCTTGAAAGTTCCATAAGGTTATTAGATTTAGACCTAACGGATATTCCCATATCCTCCATGGATCGTCTGACTCAAGACCTCATGGATGTAGGGGTTAGTCGGTACGGAAACTATAGCGATTCGTTCATTGAGGAAATGACGGAGTTCGTCGAGTACGAGGTGGACTTTAACTATCGGCTCTTGCAGGACAATGTGAGAGCCAACATCAGGCGCCCCACTACGGCCCAGGCGGTAGGGACAACGCTTACCAAGATTATGCAGCTTGAGCCCCGGAAGGGTTACACGATCCGGGACTCTCTTAGAACTTTTGGTTATAGAAAGAGCTATCAGATAGCACAAATAGTTAGGGACGGGTATTTATTCGGGGACAGCACCGATCAGGTGACCGAAAGGATCATGGCCCTAACGGGTACCCAGCAGCGTCAGGCGTCCACCCTAGCCAGAACCATCACCAACCATGTCGCGATTAGCGCCAGGAACATGGTGATAAGGGAAAACGGCGGCGTGATCCAAGGATACAAGTGGATTTCGGTACTCGATAGCCACACTAGCGTTATTTGTGCATCTCTCGACGGAACGATCTACGAAGACAACGACAACAACCCGAAACCACCCGCCCACTTCAACTGCCGCTCAACTATTGCCTTCATCGTTGATGGGCAGTATGACTTGGGCCCTGATAAGACCTCCAGACGGCCTGCTGACGGCCCGCGAGGGGGAAAGACGGTCAGAGACACTACTACCTACGAGAAATGGCTTAGACGGCAACCTGTGGCGTTTCAGGAGGAGGTATTAGGAAAAGCCAAGGCAAGACTGTTTAGGCGCGGGAATCTTTCGATTGGTCGCTTCGTTGATGATAGCGGTAAAGTGTTATCATTGAAGGACTTGCGAGAGCTAGAGCCGCTTGCATTTGAGCAGGCGGGTTTATAACGCGGCAGAGCCGCACCATGTAACGCCAGGGGTGACGCATGAGCGATTTATTGCAAGATATTGAGATTGATGACTCTGTAAAAAGCCAGATTGCGGAGCGCTTAGACCAGACCGTACAAGAGCGCATCGAAAAAGAGACTAAAGGGCTCAAGTCTAAGGTAGACGAGCTGCTATCTGAGAAGAAGAAGGTGCAGCAAGAGCGGGAAGAAGCCCGCACCCAGGCTCGCCTAGAGGCCGAGGAAAAGGCCCAGAAGGAAAATGACTATAAGCAATTGTTTGAGGCGCAAAAAGAGGAGTCAAATACTCTTCGTCAAACTATTGATAAAATGAACGCAGACATCAAACAGCAGAAGGTATCGACAGAGGCCGCTAAGCTTGCGTCGCAGTTGACAAAAGATACCGGGCGCGCACAATTACTACAGAAAGAGATTAGCCAGAGGCTGACTCTAGTTGATAACGAGCTTAGAGTGACGGATGAGTCAGGGCAACTGACTGTTTCGTCTCTTGATGATTTGACTAACGCTATTAAGACATCTTATCCGTTCTTAATAGATGGAAGTCAAGCTAGTGGCGGCGGGGCCGTCAAAGCGCAAGGTGGAGCCGAAGCGCGGAAGGAAGTTAGCAGGGCCGCATTTGACCAAATGGACCAGCGCCAACGGCATGAGTTCTTTAAGTCAGGCGGTAAAATCTTTGACGAATAACGTGGAGGCCGACCATGGCTAACGTTTTGACGAACCTCGCAGCCGACATCTACGTCGCTGCTGATGTGGTTGGGCGGGAGCTAACCGGCTTCATCCCTGCTGCTACCATCAACGCAAACGGCTCCGAGCGTGTTGCAAAGGGCGATACCGTCCGCGCCGCGTTCACCCGTGCAGCAAGCGTGGTTGATGTATCCGAAGCTATGACGATCCCTGAAGGGACCGATCAGACCGTGGATAACAAAACCTTGTCCATCTCTAACAGCCGTGCTGTCCAAATCCCGTACACGGGTGAGGATATGCTGCACCTGAACAACGGTGTGGGCTTTGAGACCGTTTATGGTGACCAGATTGCCCAGGCAATGCGGGCCCTTGTAAACGAGATGGAAGCCGACCTAGCAGAGGAAGCGTATAAGAGCGCATCCCGCGCCTTCGGCACCGCTGGCACCACCCCGTTCGGCTCTAACTTCTCTGAGATCGCGGAGCTTCGCCAAATCTTGGTAGACAACGGGATGCCGTCGAACGATGGGCAATGCTCGCTCGTTCTCAGCACTACCGCTGGTACGAACCTGCGCCAACTGGCTCAGCTTCAGAAAGCTAACGAAGCTGGTGGAAGCGATCTGCTCCGTCAGGGCGTCCTCCTTGAGCTTCAAGGGATGGCTCTGCGCGAGTCCGCACAGGTTCAAAGCCACACCAAGGGCACGGGTACGTCCTACCTGCTGAATGATGCTTCGTCTGCCGTGGGTGATACCACCATTGCAGCAGACGGCGGCAGCGGGACCATCGTGGCCGGTGACATCGTTACCTTTGCGGGAACGACCGATAAGTACGTTGTGAACACTGCCCTCTCCGGTGGCTCGTTCACGATTGGTGCTCCCGGTCTGCGCGCTGCTGAGACGGATAACGACGCCATCACCGTAGGCAACAACTACACCGCAAACGTAGCGTTCCATCGTCGGGCGCTGGAGATCGCAATGCGCGCTCCCGCTGTCCCCGAAGGTGGCGATGCTGCTGATGACGCAATGACCGTACAAGACCCCGTTTCCGGGCTCGTCTTTGAGGTTCGCGTCTATCGCGGCTATCGTAAGTCCATGATCGAGGTGGCCGCTGCTTGGGGCGTTAAAGCTTGGAAGTCCGACTTTATCGCTACGCTGCTTGGCTAAGAGGTACCAGGGGGCCTTCGGGCCCCCTTTCTCTTGGAGTTCCCCATGGAAGAAAAGAAGAAGCCAGGGCGAAAGCCAAAGCCAAAGTTAGTGAAGATGTACCGCGAGCTTGATGGCAAGACCGCAGACGTTCATCCTTCCGAGGTCGAAAACTATAAGCTGGGCGATTTTAAGGTTCTGGAGACGCGCTAATGACTATTGTTGTCGAAGACGGCTCTATCGTTTCTGGCGCCAACTCCTACATAACTGTTGCTGAGTTCAAATCTTGGGCAAACGACCGAGGGATTACCTACGGCACTGATGCCAAGATTACGGAGCAGCTACACCGCTCTATGGATTACTTTGAGTCCCTGCCATTCAAAGGTGTAAAGCATACAAAAGATCAAGCCCTACAGTTTCCTAGGGATGATCTGTACATCGACGGGTACTCGATTGACTCAAACGAGATACCGAAAGAAGTAAAAACAGCGCTCTTTGAGCTGGTAAAAATCGAGATTGATGGCGACTCCCGGCTTGACCCATCCGAGCGAGAGGTTTTAGCTGAGCAAGTTGACAGCATCAGGATTACCTACAAAGACAGCCAGGGCATGAAGCGTTCAACGCCAGCGCTCACCCAGGCCATCCGAAAGCTAATCCAGCCCACTACAATGGTTTCGCGGGCGTGAGCTACAACTACACGCCGCTAACGCAATCGGCAACCCGAATTATCACAAAGTTCGGGGCGGAATATACGTTTACCAGGGTGTCAAAAGGTGCATACAGCGCAGCGACGGGAACAACGACAGACACAACTTCTACCTTTACGGGATACGCTTGTCTTTTTGACTATTCTGATTCTGACCTTTCAGATAATACTATTCTACAAGGTGACCGTAGGATGCTGGCAGAGTCTAAAACGTATGAAGTTGGGGATACAGTTGTTGTGGGGTCGGATACGTTCCGCATCATCTCAATTAGCGACATTGGGCCAAGCGGGGCCGTCGTCGCATCGAACTTGCAGATTCGGAAATGAAAAGCATCAGGGTAGCGGTTAATAAGTTTAAAGATATTCCGCAAGACGTTTTTAGAAAGTCCGCGAAGGAGCTTTTGAACAAGGTAATAGACAGGACGCCTGTCGATACGGGGCTACTGGTCAATAGCTGGATTCCAACTCTACGTAGACCTTCAAAGCGTATAATAAAGACCACGGATAAGACGCGGAAAAAAGCAAAGCAAAGAGTTGAAAAGGTGGTAGACCAAGTGCCGGTACACGGAGGGATGTTCTTTACGAATAACCAGCCGTATTCGGTCATCATTGAAATGGGCAGAAAAGAGGGACCTCCTGCTAGCGGGTCACATCAAGCGCCAGCAGGAATGATGCGAATATCCGCTGCTGAGTGGGAAAGCATTGTCAAGAGGAACCTGCGCGACCGCCCCGTACGAATCCGAGGTCGGAAAAGATGAGTACATTTTTCAATGACATGCAGGCAGCGCTAGATGCTCGATTAGATGGCATGGACTCCACACCCGTCGCATTCCCAAATATTCCTTACGAGCCAACGGCTAGCACAACCTATTTAAGAGCTAGCTTTCTGCCAGGAGACACGCTTCAGGCATCCCTTGGGGACACTGGAAAGGACGAAACGAACGCAGTCTATCAAGTTGATGTAGTGGTTCCACGTGGAACAGGGCGACCGGATAAGCTGGATACAGTAGCAGATCATTTTAAGCGTGGGACGGTTCTCACATATAATGGGACTAGCTTGCGGGTTCGTTCGGTAAGCATCGGTCCTGCAATATTAGAGGGGGCATGGTATTTTGTCCCTGTTTCTATCAACGTGCAGACATTCACAGGGGCACGATCATGACTATCGCAAATGGCGCACAACATAGTCTGCACTTCGTTGCAGAATCGACGTATGGCACCACGCCGAGCAGCCCAACGTGGACGCCGATCCCGCATACCGGAACCACGCTAGGTATTACCAAGGATGGCATTGAGTCGGAAAAGCTGCGCGGTGATCGACAGATCGAAGACTTTCGGCATGGCAACAAGAGCGTGTCTGGCGAAATTACATCAGAGCTTGAATATGGAGCATTTGATGACCTGTTAGAGGCGGCGTTCTGTGGCTCATGGGCCGCCAACGTATTAAAGACTGGAACGACTCGCCGCTCGTTTACTATTGAGCGTGAGTTTAATGATCTGGCGACGGTGGAGTATCACCGGCATACCGGCAGCGAGATCAATTCGGTAGCCCTAAGCGTTGCGCCAAATTCCATGGTAAATGCCACTTTCGGGATCATTGGCAAAGACCTTAGCCTGAACACCTCGCAAGTTGGGTCCAGCACTTATAGCGCAGACGGCAACAAAACCCCATTTGATTCCTTCACAGGGTCAATAACGGAAGGCGGGTCGGCCATTGCTACCGTTACGGCACTTGAGTTCAGCCTAGAGAACGGGATTGAACCGTTGTTTGCTGTAGGGTCGGCTACAACTCAACGCCCCGCTATTGGGAAGAGCAGGCTTACCGGCACTTTGACCACGTACTTTGAGTCTAAAGCGCTCTATGAGAAGTTCCTTAACGAAACAAGTAGCGCCATTGTTCTGACGCTAACTGACGTAGCTGGTAACGATTACATCATCGAAATCGGCAACGTTAAATATAATAGTGGACAGCCTGATGTTTCTGGCGAAGGCGCAATTACTATCGCTATGGACTTCGTTGGTCTATACGACACATCGGATGCTTCAAACATCAAGGTTACGCGCACTCCTGCATAACAATCTAAACCATAAAGGGCGGTTTTATGGAGTTTGATAATCTGGCTACTTCGGTAGCGCACGAGGCCGGGGCAGAGGTAAATATCCTCTCCCCGGTCGATGGCAAGCCTACCGATGTCTTTATTACCATTATGGGCGCTGACTCAAAGGAATGGCGAAAGCAGAAGAAGCGCCATACATCGAAGATAATTTCCGCGAAAGCCCAAAACAAATTAGAGGAACTCGATTACGACGCGATGGATGTCGAGGCACTGGTCGCCGTCACAGTTGCGTGGCGCGGGATTGTGGAAAACGGCAAGGAGTTTAAGCTTACAAAAACTAACGCGAAAAAGCTGTATGAGAACGCTCCTGCTGTAGTGTCGCAACTTCTTGAGTTCGTGAGTGAAAACGCCAATTTTACACACGGCTAATTGATGATTTTGTCCGATTTGGGCGCTGGCAAATGTACATGAGCGCAAGTCCAGAGGGGTCATCAGTTAGCCGGTACGAAACGCTAAAGCAAGTAGAAAAAACGACCGGCAAGCGTCCAGCAGAGTTGGATCAAGAGCCAACGCTTTCGGACGCGCACAATGACGTATTTGAGGCGTACATCTCTCTCGCGGAGTATACTTATAGCGAAATTGATAGCTACATAAGACTTACCGGAAATGAGCTGGCAAGCTGGGAAGTTGAAGCTATCATGAAGCTAGCTAGGTATCGGGGAGTGACGCCAGTATGCCCACTGAAAGACTAGTCCTGCAAATCGACCAAGTTGGCGGAAAGAAGGCCGCTCACGCCCTAGATCAAGTTTCAAAGTCAGGAGACAGAGCTGCCGCATCAACAAAGCGTCTTGGCGGCCAAGTTATTGATGCTCGCTCTAAGTTCCGCGCAATGCGGGGCTCTACTGCTCAGCTAGGGATGCAGCTTCAAGACGTTGCGATTCAAGCGCAGATGGGCACTAACGCGCTGGTAATTCTTGGACAGCAAGGCTCGCAGGTAGCTTCCCTCTTTGGCCCTGGGGGCGCGCTCCTTGGCGCGTTCATCGCAATAGCAGCAGCAATAGCAAACGTATTTATGCCTCGCCTCTTTGAATCCGAGGAGGCGGTAAACGAGCTTGAAGATGCACTAGATACGCTAGGTAATACGTTTGAGCGCACAGAGTCTGGGGCCATGGGCCTTAGCCAGAGGATCCAGCAACTAGCAAAAGATTCACGAGAGCTAGCGGAGATAAACATTGCCCTTGGGATCGCAAGCGCTCGTGTTGCCATGGAAGAAGCCATGCAAGAGATGGTTTCTCAAGTTGGCGAGCTGACTGAAGGCTTTGATCGCGGCGGTCGAGCATTCATCAACTTCCGCAATCAGCTCCGTAGAGGCGGTGACATTGATCCTGGCCTGGAGTCAGTTCGGGACAAAGTCAATGAGATAGCAAAGCAGTTCGGTCTAAGCACAGAGCAAGCGCTTAACCTTGCGGTAGCGTTTACCACCTTTAGGCAGAACCGTAGCGAAGAAACCATAGACAACCTTGCTGAAGTTCTTGCTGGGATGGCAGGCACTCTCGCAGAAAGTGCGAACCCAGAATTTAGACGGCTAGTTGATACGCTCAGCACAAACATGGTCCTTGTGAAGGAGCAAACCGCAACGCTAGAACGGTTTGAAAACATTCTCGATGGTTCAGCCGATTCGGCAGAAAGACTAAACGACGCACTAGCTGGCCGTGATCCAGCACAAGAAGCAGAAGCTCAGCGCGTAGCAAATGAACAGCTGTTGCAGGCAGAACGCGCCTTGATGGATGAGTTCGCCGTTTTAGACATCGAGAGGCTGGACAAGAAAAAGAAACTAGAGCAGGAAGCTAATGAAGAGCGGCTACGGCTAGCGAGAGAGAACACAGAGCGTCTTTTAGAGTTTGAAGATACGTTGCTTTCTGGTAAGTCCGAAAGCACCCGTCAAGCAGCTCGCCTTGCGATTAACCTTGCTGACGCAGAGAAGCGCGAAAACGCCGCGCAAATCATTTCGGATTCATATGCAGCGGCTATGAAAGCCTACAAAGCTTTATCGGGCATCAACATTATTGGCCCCGCGCTGGGCGCCGCTGCCGCTGGGACAATCATTGCTGCCGGGGTGTCCTTCTCCGCCAAGAGCCTTACAGGCCGAGCGCTGGGCGGTCAGGTACGCCCTGGTGAGTCTTACGTAGTTGGTGAACGTGGCCCTGAAGTGCTAACGATGGGGGGTGCTGGCGGACGGATTGCGACGAATGAATCCATGCGCTCCGGTGGAGGGAGCCTAGTGTATTCTCCAACGGTAAACATCACGGGTGGTGCGACAGAGCAAGACCGCGCCATCTTCACTGCACAGTTGAGACAGCAGAAGGCCGAGATTGCTGATCTTCTCGCACGGAGACGTTTCTGATGCCCTTAACGATGCCGACGACTAAACCGACCCAGACAGAGTGGTCTATCGTCTCTAACGCAAGGCAGTTTGTCTCACCTCTGACAGGGGCGATTCAGACGATTCAGAGGACGGGTAATCGCTGGTCCGTAACCCTCACCTACGAGAACCTTTTCGATTCGGAGAGGGCGGTAATGCAGGGCTTTTTGAGCCAGCTTACAGCTACGGCCAATAATTTCTTCCTGGAGGACCACTCGTACACCCGTCGAGCTGATGGAACAGGCACCCCTCTTGTCAATGGCGCATCACAAACCGGTAACCAAATCATTACCGATGGCTGGTCGTCAGGAAGCTACGCGATGCTTATCGGCGACTTCTTTGAGGTAAACGGAGAGTTAAAGATGGCGGTGGCAGACAGCACGATCAGCGCCGGGGCGGCAACTATTGACTTCGTTCCTGAGCTACGGGCATCTCCATCGGACAATGCCGCCATCACCGTCACCAACCCAAAGGGCAAGTTTAGGCTCACCAATCCGGTGACTACGTGGAGCAATGAATCGCCCAGCATCTCAACGTTCACGATTCAGTGCGTTGAGGACGTAATCGCATGAGCCGGGGTCTAAACTCAGCAAATACAACAGCCGTAGATGCTGCTGTTGTTCGCCCTGTTGTGTTCGTAGAGCTTCACTATGCGTCTTCAACCCTATTTCTGCATGACAATATCGGAGAGATCATAGCGGATGACTGGGACGGGGTTTCCCGCACATGGTCGGGCCTTGGCGACCTTGGGTCGATTTCCACAATCGAAGAAGGCAAGAAGATTTCGCCGTACAAGCTTGACCTGATCCTATCCGGGATTGATGCCACGATTGCGGCAAAGGCGTTAGGCAAAGAGACTGGCCTGCGTGAGGTCTATGTTTTAGTTGGATTCATCGGCCTAGATCGCGTTGTCGTCGGTGATCCACAACAGATGTGGGCGGGATTGGCGGACGATATTCAGATGGCGATTGGCGCAGAGTCGGTGATACGAGTCACGTGCGAATCTAAGCTAGCAGCCTTTGAGAAGACGAATGGCCGCTTGCAAAACGACGCAGACCATCAGGCCGAGTTTTCGGGTGATCTGTTTTACAAATACCTCCCCCAGATGGTGGAAGCCAAATTCCGCTGGGGTGGTAGGACACAGGTTTATGGAACGGGCGTTCGGCCAGAAGAAAGCGTAGGCGGCGGCGGTGGCCCAGGCGGTTTCGGTGACTCTGAGCTAAGATGACGCGCTTTGATGCTGTCAAAACGGCTGTCCGTAAGTTTGAGGATTCGCCTTTCCAGTACGGCGCTTTTGATTGTTGTGAGTTTGTTCGGGAAGTCGCGACTATATACCGAGGTCAAGACCCAGCGCCTGATCTTGTGTACGTGAGTGAGCGGGAGGCGATGCAGATTATCGCAGAGGCAGGGGGGCTGTCCGAGCTTATGACGTATGTTTTTGGACCCTCCGTTAGCCCAGAAGAAACAGAGACAGGGGATGCTTTGAAGGTGAAGCTGCCTAAGACCGACGATGTGATGGGTGTGAGAGTCCCTGAAGGCGCCCTTGTTCCCGTGATGAGGGGCCTTATGAAGGTCGATCTTCGCTACGCGCTTGAGGGTTGGAGAATCTAATGCCTAAATCAGCGATTATCGCGGCGATTGCAGCAAAGACCGGCGCCAGCGCGGGCACAGTAATAGCGGTCGGGACAGCAACAGCGGCAGCAGTATCTAGCATTGCAATCTCTAGCTATCAAGCAAAGAAGGCGGAAGCTGATGCCAGAAAAAATGGCGCCCGTGCTGCGCGTGACATTACAGTCAGAAGTGCCATTGAGCCCGCTAGAATCGTGTATGGGCAAGCGCGAACCTCTGGCCCTGTGGTCTATACCAACACAGCCCCGACGCCAGGGACAAGCGATAATTCCACCCTCTGGACCGTGATCAGCCTCTGCCAACATGAGATCGAGGACATAACAGCGATCTATTTGGACGGTGACGAGATTCCATCGTCGGCAATCGACTGGTCAGGGACCGGAGGCGTAACGTCAGGCACCTACGGCCCGATAGGCTCCAACCAAGTCACAAACTTTTATCGCCGCTTTGGAACAGATACGCAGACCCACGTTACGCAGCTAGCCACTACCTTTTCAGATTGGACTAGCGATTACGATGGGAAGGGTATTGCGTACATAGTTTGCGCTTTTGAGCTTGGAACAGCGACGGGGGAAGGGGTGTGGGCACAAGGCGCACCCCAGAACATCCGAGCCGTAGTCAAAGGCAAAAAGGTCTACGATCCGCGCCTAGACTCTACGCAAACAGCTATCTCGGGATCGGGCTCGCATCGTCTAAACGACCCTACGACCTGGGCATGGTCTGACAATCCTGCGCTTTGCGTCGCTGATTACCTGCATGACTCCCGGCTTGGTATGGGCGCAGAGGGGATAAGCTATACCGACATTGATTTTGACATGGTGGCAGCAGCGGCAGACATTTGTGACGCTACCGTCTCAACGCCAGGGGGAAGCGAAAAGCGCTTTACGTGTAACGGCGCACTCTCCACAGAAGAGACGTATGCAGACAACATAAAGCAGCTCTTGTCGTCTATGGGCGGCAGCCTTACGTGGTCAGGCGGCAAGTTCCGTATTCGGGCCCTTGCCTACGAAGCACCCACCTTTTCGTTTACCGGCGATGACATTATCGGGGATGTGGAAATCCAGCCCGAGACTAACCGAAGCCAGCGCTTCAACCTCATACGAGGCACGTTTATCGACCCAGAGTCGGATTACGTGGCTACAGAGTTCATCCCTGTCGAAAATACCAGCTACAAGAATACGCGAGACGGAGGCCAGTCTCTCAATAAGCAGATCAAGCTGCCGTTTACAAATAGTGAATATATGGCACAACGGATCGCATTTAAGCAGCTCAACGTAGCAAACCAGCAAATGCGTCTTATCGTGCCGATGAACTTCAAAGCCATGAAAGTGGCGGCAGGAGATCGTATTCATCTTTCGATTGATGAGCTGAGCTTCAGCAATAAGGTTTTCGTAGTCGAGAACTGGAACTTTGAGCCTGAAGGCGGATACACGCTGACGCTGCAAGAAGACTCTAGCTCGGCGTATGCAGACCCAGCTTCACCGAGCGAATACTCCACGCGCACCCTAGCTGGCACAGTGTCTTTTGCAGACCAAGCTGTCTCCGCGCCTTCCGGGCTGTCTGCAACGTCTGAAGAAGTAGCAAACTTACTAAGCTGGACAGCGCCCCCGCGAGCTTCAGGTTACGACGAGATCGAGGTATATGCCTCCGCAACGTCTGCATGGTCAGCATCCTCAGCAATCGGACGGACCAGGGGAACTACCTTCCGTCATGAGCTGCCGCACGGAACGCAGCGCTACTATTGGGTGCGGGCGATTGATACTGATGGCCGGGAGTCTATTCGTAACCCTGACTCTGACACCTCAACGATTCAAGCAACCTCGGGGCAGATCGCAACGTCACAGCTAAACGACGACGCGAGCTTTGCTGGTGCGGAGCTTGGGGACAATCTCCGGGACGAGGATGGGACGACCATCCTTGGAAAGGAGGACGTGAAGAATAACGAAATCACCGACCTGTTTTTGGAAGATGGCACCATTCTCAACACGGAAGGCGGGAATCCAATTGTCCTTAATACCGTTGGGGATTCGTCCGTCACAGTCCGCAATAGCCTCGATGGGGTCGAAGCAAACTACAGCGTCAAGGTAGATCTCAACGGAAGGGTGTCGGGCTTTGGCTTGATCGCTACGGAAGCAACGGCAACTCCCTTCAGCGCCTTCGCAGTTATTGCTGACCAGTTTGCGGTGGTAGACCCAGACTCAACAGCAGACCAGCCAATCGTGCCTTTCGCGGTTACAGATAACAAAGCTGTGTTTACAACAGATGTGGAGATTAATGGCGACCTGCTAACTACAGGAACGGTTAGCGCTGATCGGATCTCAATCGATGGAGTAATGTTCGATACCGCAGCGGGGGCCTTAATTATTGCCGACGCAGGGGTGGACACGGATCAGGTATCAGGCGGTGCTATTTCGGAGACCTTCACCGCATCGGCAGGCACTTTCTCCACCTCTGGGACCACCTTAGTCGATACGGGGTTGTCCCTGAGTGTAACAATCTCGCCAGGGGCTACGATTACAATCCTAATAAATTATGACTTCCAAGTCACAGGTTCAGCGTCTACAGACAAAGCGAATACCCAGCTGATCGAAAACACTCCAGCGGGAGACGTTTTGATAAGGGGCGCGACCCATGCGGCTGGGAACACCGACCATTCCGGGACCGGGGTCTTTAGTGTGACCCGATCTAATACTACGGCGAACGCCTCTGTTCGAACCTATAGGATGCAGGCGAAGACCGCCAGCGCATCGACGACAGTGCAAATAAGTGAACAAGCCATTTCGATCACGGAGCTGAAAAAGTGAAGAGCTTCATTGTCCATGACGGGGAATGGATCATCCGGGTCGGGCAGTGCAGGGATGCGGATTTTGACCAGCAAGCCAACGAAGGGCAATTCGTCCTAGAGGGTGAGGCAGACCCCGTAAATAATAAGATCGAAGATGGTCAGGTGGTGGCATATACCCCGCCAGCGGTTGATCCGTCAATTGAATTGAGGCAAGACAGGGACGCGCTCCTAAAGGCATCAGACTGGTCACAATTAACTGATGCGCCTCTGACTGACGCACAAAAGACCCAATGGCAAACGTACCGGCAGGCTCTGCGAGATCTTCCGGAGCATGTAAAATGGCCCAATTTAGAAGCGGACGACTGGCCGCAAGTAGGAGCGTGACATGAGCAAGATTAGCGACCTTAGTGACGGCGGGAGCCTGACAAGCACAGATTTTCTCGTAGCAGTCCGAGCAGGCGGAAACGTCAAGGTGCAGGCGGATGGTGCTGTCACTGGGACTACAGGGACGTTCTCGACTGCACTTGGAGTTGGCACGACGAGTCCTGCAACCCTATTTGAGCTTTCTGCAAGCAATAACGGCGCCGCAGCAAACAATACGCTCAGGTTTACGGACACTGATACGGGAACGCAGGCAAATCAACAGATTGGGCAAATTGAGTTTAAGAGTAATGATTGAATGGCAAATTTCTGGTGGGGACTACGACGGCTCATGCGACTAGTTCTACCTTCGCGGGTTTCACACAGCTTTCAGACGGCGCAAGTATCCAAAAGCGTGATGATGGCATAGTTGCTTACTTCGACCGCTTGAATGGGGATGGGGACATCCATGTCTTTCAAAGAGATGCGACCAATATTGGGAGGATTGGAATCAAAACGGCCCGCCCGTATTTTTCACAAGCTAGCGGGTCTGGTATTGCACTGTCTAGCATTAATCTTTTGCCAACAGATGGCACCGGAACGGCTAGTGACAACACTAACGATATTGGTTTTTCGTCATTCCGCTTTAAAGACCTCTACCTCGGCGGCGGCGTCTACCTCGGCGGTACTGGGGCGGCGAATAAATTGGATGATTATGAAGAAACGACTTTCACAGCAACGCTTGTCGGCGGAACAACTAATCCAGGGACACAACTGACAGCGACAGGGAATATCCGAAAAGTCGGCGCAGTTGTCCATTTTAATGTTGGTTTTGAGAATGTAAGCACAACTGGTTACAGCGGGAGCATCGTCATTAATGGCCTGCCTTTTGCCCATAAGTCGGGTAGCCGCTCAATAGTGAATATTGCGATTTATAATGATGGGGTATGGAGTGGAACAGAGCAGATTGTAGGGGTTATTTCAGCGAGCGAAACCCGGGTTCAATTTCGCAGGCTAAGGCAGGGGGCTTCTTGGCAAGCCATGGTGTTTGATACAGCGGGCAGTAGCCGGTATTTCTGGGCAAGCGGAACCTACACCACAGCTTCGTAAACTGGAGAGCAACAATGGCACTAACTGAAGAAACCTTCGTCGATAAAATTGAGGTTGTGGGTGACTACTCCCACGTGCAGGTCCGTACAGCTACCGTAATTAAGCGAGATGGCGAAGAAATTAGTCGCTCGTTTCATCGCCACGTTGTAGCCCCTGGCGACAGCTATGCTGAAGAGGACGCTAAGGTCCAAGGGGTTTGCACAGCGGTACACACTCAAGCAGTAATTGATGCGTACGCCGCTCATCAAGCAGCTCAAGAGGCTTAAACGGACACGGGGCGGACTTGTGGGGGTGAGTCATGCTGGACCCTGTGACCGCCATTGCTACAGCTACGGCAGCGTTTAACGGCGTCCGCAAGCTCGTTGCGGCAGGCCGTGATTTGGAAGACTGCATGGGTCAAATGTCGCAGTGGTACACGGCTGTATCGGATCTCACAGAAGCGCAACGCTCAGCAAAGAACCCTCCGCTGTTCAAAAAATTGACAAGCAGTAAGTCAGTCAACGCCGAGGCTATGTCAATATGGTCGGCGACACGTAAAGCTCAGGCACAAGAGAAAGCCTTACGGGAGATAATAACCTACGCGTACGGGCGCGAAGCTTGGATGGAACTGATCCAGCTCAGGCGCAGAATAAAACTAGAGCGGGAAAAAGCGATCTACGCCCAGAAGCGCAAGCGAGAATCTACCTTCTGGACAGTTGTCACCATCACCGTTTTAAGTGTTGTTTGCTATGGATTCTTTGCTGGTGTGAGCTTCATTCTAAATGATGTGAAGGATAAGACAGAGACAAAGGACAAGTGATGGAATTGGGAATGGAGACTGCGTGGAGCGGTTCGCTTACAGCAGTCATTGCAATTTTAGCGTACACTTTCAAGAGTAAGGCGGACGAGCTTGCTCGGATAGCCATATTGCTTAACAAGACAAGGGAAGAGATTGCGAAAGAGTACCTTACGAAGTCCGAAAGTAACGCTGACATGAACCGTATTATCGACCGATTAGAGGCGCTAGACGCTAAGCTCGACCGCCTCATGGAGCGCTCATGAGCTTTGACGCTATCAAGAATGTCATAGGTGCCGTAGCGCCTACCCTTGGAACCGCCCTAGGAGGCCCTCTGGGCGGCGCGGCGGCGTCAGCCATAGCCCAGGTGCTTGGATGCGATAACGACCCCCAGAGCCTTCAGAAGGCGCTCTCAAAGGCCACCCCGGAGCAATTGACAGAGATTAAGAAGGCGGAGCTAGACTTTGAAGCTCGGATGAAGGAGCTAGACGTTGACCTTTACTCGCTCCAAACGGCTGACACAGCAGATGCTCGCAAGCACTTTGCAAAAGATTGGACAGCTCGCTTTTTAGCTGTCTCTCTATGCCTTCTGTTTGCCGGTTATATCCTTCTTGTGACGATCCTCCCCCATGACCGCAACACCGATGCGATCATCAACCTGATCCTCGGGTCTATTACGGGATCGTTTAGCACGGTTATTGCGTTCTATTTCGGATCAAGCCAGAGGCAGGACTGATATGAAAACTAGCGAAGAGGGAATAGCATTAATCAAACACTTTGAAGGGTGCGAGCTTGAAGCGTACCTTTGCCCTGCTGAAGTGTGGACGATTGGATATGGTCACACTCTTGATGTAAAAAAGGATGATGTCATAGACCAAGAGGCCGCCGAGGCGCTTCTTATTGAGGATTTGGAGGAGTACGAGGGCTATGTTACCTCCCTGGTTGAGATCGAACTCCAGAAGCATCAGTTTGACGCTCTTGTGGCGTGGACCTTTAACCTGGGTCCGCAAAGCCTTAAAGAAAGTACGATGCTCAATAGGATCAATTATGGTCCGCTCAGCGACGTTTCTTTCCAGATGCAGCGGTGGAATCGAGCGGGTGGGAAAGTCTTGGATGGATTGATAAAACGCCGTAAGGCCGAAGCCCTTATGTGGGAGGGGGGCGACTGGCGGGAATTTGAACCCCACTGAAAGGAGATCGTTATGCCGATGAACAACAAAAACAAGAAGACGAAGAAGAAGATGCCACAGCCTGGAATGATGAGGCGGAAGAAGAAAGGCAAAAACACCAAGTATAGCTATTAGCCAAATATAGGTAGGCGGGGCCCCGAAGGGCCCCTACTCCTACTGACCACGGGCGGTTAAATCAGTAGAAGCCCTTATATCCTAACATCATAAACCTGACTGTTTTTATGAAAACACAGTATAAAAACCTTTCCTTTATTAGTCGAAAAACATTGACACCATCAGTCAGTTTGCTATGATGTATATGTCGGTTGACCCCGACGATGTTCTTTAACAACTGAGAGAGAGGAAACCTTATGCAAGTCTCTGATGAGGCAATGCGTACCTATGGCCGTGTGAATAAGCTGTTCAAAGACAACGAGGCCATCCGCCCTTTTAGCTTCAAGACCGCGCAGTCCTTTATCTGCAAGGCTTGGAAGGAAGAGGTAGGCCGAGACTGGCATTATCCCTTCCATGAACGAACCAAGAAGAACGAGGGTAGTTGGCTGGGGTACGTCAGAGAAGACAAATACAGCTCGTGGACGTATACCTCTTTTGGGATAGCTACCAAGGGATATGAAGCGAACTGGAAAGACCTAGTTCATAGCTTCAGTCATTTCATTTGGTGGTATCGGTACAAAGGACGCCGCCACTACCCAAAGTCACATCACAACGCCGACCATGCTTGTCTTGAGCTACGGCTAGCCAAGATGGTCCTTAATGTGTAACCCAACCGGCCCCCTTCGGGGGCCATCCATAGAGAGAGCAAGCTATGCTAGCTAAACATATCTGGGACACCCTGTCCCCTATCGACGTATCCGCGTACACGGAGAAGAAGGGCAACCTTACCTATCTATCGTGGGCTCATGCGTGGAGGGAGATGTGCAATCACTTCCCTGACACCACGTACCGCTTTGAGTACGACACCTTCCCTGATGGGACCGTTGAGTATACCTGCTATCTCACCGTGAAGCATAACGGCCTTGAGCATACGCAGATGATGTGGCTTCCCGTCATGGATAACCGCAACAAAGCCATCCAGAACCCAGACGCTCGGGCCAGGAATGACTGCCGTATGAGGCTGCTTTGCAAGGCCCTCAGCATGTGTGGATTGGGCGCGTACATCTACGCCGGGGAGGACTTGCCCATCGTTGAGCCTGAGAAGATCAGCGAGGAGCAGCAAAAGGAGCTGCATGATCTCATCGTTAAGACTGGGACAGAGATGGATAGATTCTTTGCAGCGTTCAAGATTACCGCACTTGCAGAGCTGCCCATGACAAGGTTTGACAACGCAAAAACTAGGCTTGAAGAGAAACTTGAAGAAGGAGAAAGCAATGGATAAGCACTACCTGTCTGACCAAGCACGAGGCCTCGCCATGGCGGCGAGGTCCGTGGACGAGAAGAACCTGATCACCCAGGCGGCTAACGAACTCGACGCTATGTGGCTTATGTGCAACAACCAAGCCAAGGAGATCACCAACCTCAACGGACGCATTGACTCCATCGTTGCGGAGAACAACGTACTCCGTGAGAGGACGGAGAACGAGATACTCCCTGGCTCCGTGCGTAGCAGCGAGGACCTCAAAGCGCTCATCAAATGCACTGACAGACGCAGCTATCGGGTCCTGTCGAAGCTGTACCGGAAGAACGACACGCCAGAGACGCTGTACAAGCGGATCACC
>LUMI01000445.1_pt1 | contig 22035 bp, 16 predicted proteins | sample 729681 | NCBI WGS metagenome assembly LUMI01 (sample SAMN03860267, study PRJNA289734) | marine metagenome | biome: seawater column; feature: ocean; material: water; isolation source: Red Sea water column Station 34 - depth 10m | place: Saudi Arabia: Red Sea | collected 2011-10-15 | depth 10 m
TTAAGGTTGGAGACCTGATCCAAATAGACAAAATAACATCAAGTGATTTTCAAGATAACTATTATCCGTCACCCTCCGCTTTTAAGAATAATAATATTGAACGCTGTAATTTGATAACAGTCAACAAACCTGAAAAACTTTTTGAAAATGATGGCGCTTACGATATGGAGGGTTATGGTTTCTTTAGCTTTGCAAAAAAAATTGCACCCTATGAGCTTGTATCTGTTTTGAAAATAATTTCAGATGCACCTGGAACAGACTTATCTAAAATCGACAAACATAGGGTGGAAATACTAGTTTCCAAAAAAATTCAATTCATAGAAAAAGTTTTGGAAAATTTACTCGATTTACAGAAAATTCTCTTTCTACAACTAAGAGACCCCAAATATTTTGATGAAATATGTTTGCAGAAAAAATTTACATTTAGTCAAAAGGTAACTCTGCGAAAATACTTGACTCAATGGCAAGCTAGATTTCCGCTGAGAAATCCATTAGAGGAGATTGGACAAAGGATGACAGCTTCTCAAATTTTAAAGAAATTTTCAGATAATCTGTTGAGATGAACCATGGTTGATACTATTTACGTAGAAGATGAAATAATAGGTACTAAAAAAGCGCAAGAAATTATCTCAAAGTTTAGACATGCAAAAGTTACAAGTATCAAAAGATTTGGAGAGGTATTTAATCCATCAAACCAGAATTTCAGGATTCAGAAAACAAACCCTGCTTTAATTCTTGCAAAAAAACAAAAAGGATTTGTTCTTGATGCCCCCAAGGGATTTGGTATCGGAGATCAAAACAATTATTATTTCTCTCACATGTACAACTGCTTATACGATTGCTCTTATTGTTTTTTACAGGGCATGTATAATTCCGCAAATTATCTAGTCTTTGTAAATTTCCATGACTATCAGAATGAAATCGAAAAGACTATAAGAAGACATAAAGAGAAAAAAATGACGTTTTTTACGGGCTATGATTGCGACTCTTTGGCTATGGAACCAATAACTAATTTCATAAATGATTTTATTCCCTTTTTTAGTCGGTATAAAAAGGCCCTATTCGAAATAAGGACAAAAAGTATCAATAACACGGTATTTAGAAAGCATGATCCACTAGCAAATTGTATTGTAGCGTATAGTCTTTTGCCGGAGGCCTTAGCACAGATTTTGGACAAAAAAGCTCCGTCAGTTTCTGCCCGGATAAAAAACATGAAATACTTAGCGAATAAAGGATGGAGGATTGGATTGAGGTTCGATCCATTAATATATTGTAATAATTGGAAGGATCAATACGCTGAGTTATTTGCAAATATCTTTAAAGAAATCAAAGAGGAAAATATCCATTCGGTTTCTTTTGGATCGCTAAGATTTCCTAAAAGTTTTTTCAATAAATTACTCCAATATTATCCAACTAGCGAAGAATTATCATTTTTAAGATCAAATGATAAAGGTATCATTTCTTACGATCAGTCTATAGAAAATGAGATGAATGAATATTGTCGATTAGAGCTTATGAAGTATAGTGACGCAAGAAAGTTCTTTTCTTGTGGCTGAGAAAAATTAGGAGATAGCATTAAAAAAGTCATTGTCATAGGATCGACCGGCACAATTGGAGAGGCTGTATCAACACTTTTGCTTAACAGTGGTTTTTCTGTGATCGGTATAGGTAGAAAAGTTTCTTCTTTGGATGAAAAAAAGAAAAATTATATTCACCATATTCTAGATCTTCAAAATACTGAACTACTAGAGGCGAAACTGTCAAATATTGTAAGGAATCATGAAGAGATTTGTTGTTTGGTGCATTGTGCCGGGGTCGGAGAATTTTCCAATATAGAGAACCTTTCTGTATCAAAAATAAAAGCCATGCTAGATGTAAACTTACTTTCTGTTATCGTATCAGCGAAGGTCGTGTTACCTCATTTAAAGAAAATTGATAATGGAAAATTAATATTAATTGGTTCTGAAGCGGGCCTAAAGGGAGGGCAAAAAGGATCCGTTTATTCGGCTACAAAATTTGGTTTGCGTGGTTTTGCTCAATCAATCAGAGAGGAAACAGCGAAGAATAATATATTCGTTACAGTAATAAATCCAGGTATGGTAAGAGGAAAATTTTTTGATGATAAAAATTTTCGGCCTGGGAAAAGTGAAGATAATGCTATTGAGCCAGATGATATAGCAAAATTAGTAAATTATTTGCTAGATGAAGAGAAAGGCATGGTTTTTGATGAAATAAATGTATCCCAAATGAAAAAAGTTATAGAGTTTAACAATAGCTAAGGGCCAAAATATGGGAAATGAGTTAATAGACAAATATGCTTTTGAAGCAGTGGATTTAATTAGAAAAAAGGAAGTAAGCAGTTCTGAGCTTTTAAAAGCCTCACAAGAAAGGCATTTAGAAGTGGATGAACAAGTTAATGCGCTACCCTACACTTTTTATGATAAGGCTCTCACAAAAGCAAAAAATATCAATATTAATAGTGAGAGGCAAAACAAAAAAAGCCTTTTAGGATTACCTATAGCAGTTAAGGATTATAATGATGTAGCAGGAGTTCCCACTACATTTGGCTCAAAAATATTTAGTAACAATATTCCATCGAAATCAGACTCAACAATTGCCCGCTTAGAACAAAATGGTGCACTCCCCGTGGCTAAATCAAATGTTCCAGAATGGGCAGGGGGACACACCTTTAATCCAGTATACGGGGTTACAAAGAACCCCTTTAACAAAAATAAAATCGCCGGTGGTTCATCTGGAGGTTCCTCAGTTGCTTTAGCTACAAAGCAGGTTTGGCTAGCCACAGGTAATGACTTAGGTGGAAGTCTTAGAACTCCTGCTAGTTTCAATAACATTGTTGGCTTACGACCTAGCATCGGAGTTGTTCCGAGAGGACTACGTTATAATAGACCTAGTATAGGAGTTGTCCCCAGGGGTTTACGTTATAATAGATTTGACCCACTGTGGGTCGAAGGTCCTCTGGCAAGATGTGTGAAAGACATTGGTCTAATGCTTGATGCTATGTCTGGCTATTGCAAAACTGATCCATTATCTTTTGACCATACATGCAGTTCCTTTCTTGAAGCCGCTGATGCTTTTGAATTACCGGCAAAGGTAGCTGTTACGGAAGACTTAGGTTTGGTCCCTGTTGAACAAGAGGTAAGGAGGGTCTTTAGAACTGTAGTCCCTAACCTAAAAACTATTGGGTGTGAGGTAGGAAGTGATATACCCGATTTTAATGGTGCGATAGAAAGTTTTCATACATTAAGAGGTTTATTAATGGCCTATATGTTGGGTGATCTCTATAAGAGTAAAAAAGATGAAATTCTGGTGGATATTGTAAAAAATATAGAGGTTGGTTTTGAGGCATCGAATGATGAAATAATAACTGCAGAAAAAATACGGCAGGACCTTTTTATAAAAGTCGATAGATTTTTTGAAGAGTACGATTTTTTGATCTGTCCAACATGTTCTGTTTTACCGTTTGATATTGAAACTCCTTTTGTAAAAGAAATAGACGGGGTCACATGTAAAACATATATAGATTGGTTTGCAATAACATTTGCACTGACCTTGACCTCGTGTCCAATTATTTCTCTTCCAGTTGGCTTTTCTAGTCATGGATTACCTGTAGGAATTCAAATAATGAGTAAGCCAAGGCAGGAAGACAAACTTCTAGCCTTTGCAAAAGTTTTGGAGGAAAAGGTTTCCGTAAATAAAAATAGTCCTATTTAGACAATATTTAGATTTATATAGGAAAAAACGCGTTAGCGTTATTTAATCTAAACCTTGAAATGGTATTCTTTCCATTGTTAGATTTCAAGAAGGTAACAATTTTTTCAACTGCACTAGATTTAATGTTTTTACATTTCTCGGGGTTTACAGTTGTTATTGCATAAGTATTCAAGTCTTTATTATCATATCCAACTATTTCCGAGTCTCCTTTGTTTTTAAAGGAATACCATGTTGCTGTGTCAGTTATAGTAAATGCTCCAAGTTCCTTTGCAATCATCAGAGTAGCACCTTGCCCAGAGCCGGTTTCTAGATACCAGGTTTTCGGAAACTCCTCAGGCACAAGAGCTAGCTCTTTCCAAAGAGACAACTCCTTCATATGGGTCCCAGAATTATCGCCACGGGAAATGAATTTCTCTTTTTTATCATAAATTGTTTCCATTATTTCTCTTATTTCATTACCCCTAATATTTATCTCTGTTTTAGCTTTTCTGGGACCAACAATTACCCAGTTATTATACATAAACTCAAACCTTTTTAATCCATAACCAGTTTTTAAAAACTCAAGTTCTGCGTTTTTGGAATGCGTAATAAGAACGTCTCCATCACAATTTTTCATATTTTTAATTGCCTGTCCTGTACCAACAGCGACAACCCTAATTTCAACACCCGTATATTGTTTTAAAATAGGAGCAAGGTACCGATAAAATCCAGAATTTTTTAATGAAGTAGATGATTGAATAATAATATTATCCGCCAAAACATTAGAGCTTGATAAAGCTACAAAAACTGAGAGCAAAAAGATGCGTGAAAGGATATTTTTCAATTTATTTTTCCCGATATGTATTTTCTTGCTTCTCTGGTTTTTGGATTTTCAAAGAAATTTTTAGCTGACGAATGTTCAATTACTCTACCATTGTGAATGAAAACAATTTCGTCTGCTAATCTTCGAGCTTGATTTATATCATGAGTAACAAAGAATATCTTCCGAGATGATCTTACTTTTTGAATTAGATATTTTTCAATTAACGTGGTTGAGTTTGGCTCAATATTGGCGGTTGGTTCATCTAATAATAAAATTTCAGGATCAGTTATTATTGCTCGTGCCAGACATAATCTCTGTTTCTCACCAGCCGATAGAGTCAATGCGTTCTGATGCTCTTTTTTATCTAATCCCATGAGACTTAGTAATTCTTTTGCGAGCGTACTTTTTTCAGATGTTATTTTTTCCAAAACAAATAACATGTTTTTTAAAACTGTTCTCCGCAGTATAACTGGCTCTTGAGATACGAAAGCGCGTGTTTTAATTGATAGATTTCCACTCTGGAAAGTTGTGGATCCACTAGATGGAGTCAAAAGTCCTGTTAATAGCTTTAGAAAAATTGTTTTACCCGCTCCATTAGCGCCGAGTAAAACTGTTATCCCATCTCCATTTAAAGAAAGATTGGTATTGTGTAAAAGGGTCTTTCCTTCAATATTAAAAGAAAGGTCATTTATGTTTATTTGAGTATCTTGGGATGCCATCAAATGGTACTCCCAGGAGTTTTGAGATATTTTCCTCGCAAAAACAAAATGAAACCATTTAGTACTATTGCGGTGGCTAACAAAATAATTCCTAAACCCAAAGCCAAATCAAGATTGCCCTTGGAGGTTTCTAATGCAATAGCGGTAGTCATGACCCGAGTAATATGATCTATGTTTCCTCCTACAATTATGATTGCGCCAACCTCAGAAATAGAGCGTCCAATACCAGCAAGTACCACAGTTGTAAGTTCAAACCTGCTATCAACAATATAAGCTATCACTGATTTTAATTTTGCTATCCTGTATGAACGGAAAAACTCATGATAACGGGTATGTAAGCTTTCAATTATTTGAAACGTTAGACAACACACTATGGGTAAAATAAGGATTACCTGAGCAATTATCATTACCGTTGGTGAGTAGAGGAGCCCCATCCATCCTAACGAACCTGAACGAGAAAATATTAAATATACAAATAAGCCAACAACTACTGGAGGTAAGCCCATCATTCCAAAAAGGATGGAAACAACGGAATTCCTGAATTTAAAATGTGTGCTTGCTAAAAATGCTCCAAGAGGTATTCCAAGTATGCTTGAAATCAGTACGGCATAGAATGTTATCCTGAACGATAGAAGTATAATCTCTAGTAATTCAGCGTCTAAAAATAAAATTAGACCGAGAGAACTAACGAAAGCTTCTGATATATCATTCACGTTTTATAGCGATATGTATTTTTGTAAGTGGAAGTCTTCATCTCCAAATTCATGATCAATTAAGACCAATCTCTTTGCGTAATGACCAAGGTCATATTCCCAAGTCATTCCCATTCCACCATGCAATTGAATACTTTCCTCTGCTACCAAAGTTCCTATTTTTCCAATTGAAAATTTTGCCGCAGAAATTGTTTTTTCTCTTTCTGTTTCGTCGTCAAAATAAATTGTAGCATTAATAACCGAAGAACGAGCCTGCTCTATTTCAACTAATAACTGTGCCATTCTATGTTGAATAGCTTGGAACTTACCGATAGGCACACCAAATTGCTTTCTGGTTTTAAGATATTCAAGAGTTAATTCCTTTATTCTTTCCATAATACCGAGGGCCTCGGAACAAATTGCAAGAATACCAGTATCTATCGCATGGGAGACTATTGAATAGCTCATTCCAAGTTCACCAACCAGTTCTTCTGATGAGATACTTACATTTGTAAAAGTCAAATCAGACACTCGGCCCCCATCTATAGTAGCGAAGCTATCAATTTTTATACCTTCTCGATCAGTTGGAATACAAGCAATTGAAATACCTTCTTCGCTAGAAGCATCCCCGGTATTTCTACAGGTTACCAAAAAGTGTGTTGCCTCAGCTGCATGCTTTATCATTCGCTTCGCGCCTGAAATCTTATAACTTCCATCAGCTTCTACAGATAGTTTCGTTTCTACAAAACTTTTCGAGTACTCTGTATCTGTCTCGCTGTGGGCTAAGATAGGTAAACACTCGTTTTTAAGAATCTTTTTAACAAGCGATTTTTGAACATCATTTCCTTTTGATAGTACTTTGGCAGCCAGTATCCCGACCTCTAGAAAAGGCTCTACGACGAGACCTCTTCCTAAAGCTTCAAAAACGGTTGAAATATCTAGTGCTGTGCCTCCAAACCCATCTAATTCTGGGTCTATAAGAGATTCGAGAATCCCCAGGTCTCTCATGGCTTCCCAAGCTTTTTTTGAATATCCAAGGTCAGAATGTGCTGCGATATTGCGATCAGAAAGACTATATTCGTTTTCGAAATATTTCTTAAGAGTGTCGAATAGAATTTGTCTCTCAGGACTCGGTTTGAAATCCATTAGTTTCTCTTTCCTATAAATTGAGCATTAGTTTTGAAATGATATTCTTTTGGATTTCGTTTGACCCTGCATATATAGATTTTTTTCGGTGATTGAAATACTTTCCTGACGCGTATGCAGCAGCCTTAGGAAAAACTTCTGCTCCGTTGTAACCTGCAGAAAGTGCATCTGGTTCATTAACAAAAGCGCGTTTCCCAAGTGATTTTCTCGTTAGGTTATCTATATCTTGCTCTATCTCGGATCCTAAAATCTTTATTATGGAGCTCTCTGCCCCAGGTGCCTCACCATTTTCTACAGAAGCCAGTGTCCTTAAATTTGTTATTTCTAGATTTTGCAGATCAATTTCTATCTGTGCTAATCTGGATGCGAACATTGGGTCGTTAGACAATGGTTGCTCATTCTTTTTTGCATCATCTGCCAACTTCTTAAGCTTTTGGATTTTTCGTTTTGACACTGCAACATTTGCATTGCCAGTCCTTTCATGCGTCAATAAATATTTGGCATAGGTCCACCCTTTATTTTCTTCCCCTACAAGGTTTTTTGCGGGAACTTTTACGTCAGAAAAAAATATTTCGTTAACCTCATGACTACCATCTAATGTAATAATAGGCCTCACTTCGATTCCCGGAGAGTTCATGTCAATCAGAATAAATGATATTCCCTCTTGTGGTTTTCCCTCGTTTGAGGTTCTAACTAAGCAAAAGATCATATTGGCGTGTTGTGCAAATGTCGTCCAAGTTTTTTGACCATTTACGATGTAATGGTCACCATCTCTCACAGCACTTGTCTTTAAAGATGCTAAGTCTGAACCAGAGCCAGGCTCAGAGTATCCTTGGCACCACCAGTCTTCACCGGTCAGCATTCTAGGCAGCCAATAATCTCTTTGTTCTTGAGAACCAAATTTCATTAAAACTGGTGCGAGCATGCCAACTCCGAATGGTACAATTCGAGGTGCTCCTGCAGAACCACACTCTTCTTCAAAAATGAATTTTTCAACAACATCCCATTCTTGGCCACCATACTGTTTTGGCCATGTGCCTGCTAGCCAACCTTTTTCATTTAGCTTTTGATGCCACCTTTCGGAGTCCTCTTTAGTGATAGGGATTCCATTTTTAACCTTTTCAACTACTTGGGGTTCTAAGTTGTCATTCAAAAAACTACGTACTTCAATTTGAAAATTTTCCTGTTCTTTAGTAAAATTTAAGTCCATTTTTTTCTCCAATTAGTTCAAGCTGTTAAAATCCTTACCTTCTTCTACAAGCTTTACGATTAGTTCTGCCGGCTTCCAAAAGTAAGGGTCTTCTTTTTCAAATTCTTTTAAATCATTAAGTATATTTTCAATGCCATAAACATCTGCGTATCTCATTGGTCCTCCCATATGTCTTGGGAACCCATATCCGAATAGTTTTGTTACATCTATGTCGGATGGTCTCAAGGCCATCTTTTCTTCTAAAACTTTAGCACCCTCGTTAACCATGGCTGCAAAGTAGCGTCTTCTTATTTCATCTGAGGATAGGCTCCTAGCTTCTATGCCCTTAACTTTTCTTTCTTCTTGGATAATTGATAGAACCTCAGGATCTTCCTCTCCTCTTCGTGCTCCAGGTGTATATTTATAATAACCGCGTCCAGTTTTTTGTCCAAACCAACCCTTTTCACAAATACGGTCAGCAATAGAAACATATCGTTCTTCATTTGATCTAAATGCAGCTTTACGTTTTCGATCAGCCCATCCTATATCTCCACCTGCTAGGTCAAACATTTGAAAAGGTCCCATAGGGTATCCGAATTCTACTATCGCTTTATCTATATCATATGGTGAGGTGCCATCTTCCATCATGTAGTTTGCTGCCTTTGCATAGTTTTCAAGCACCCGGTTCCCGATAAACCCGTCACAGTTCCCTGCTCGCACTGGCACCTTCTTAAGAATTTTTGCTAGTTGAAAACCAGTAGCCACAACATCGTCTTTCACATTAGTTGGAACAACTATCTCTAACAGACGCATAATGTTTGCTGGAGAAAAGAAATGAAGACCAATCACATCACCAACTCTATCTGTCGCCGAGGCAATTTTGTCGATATCTAGATATGAGGTATTTGATGCCAACACGGCTCCCTCTTTTGCGATATCATTAAGTTGTGAAAAGACACTTTTCTTAACTTCAAGTTCTTCAAATACAGCTTCAATTATCATGTCCTTATCCGAGAGGTCTTTTAGATGAGTTGATGTGGAGTAGTTAGATAAAATCTTATCCGCTTTCTCTTGGGACAATCTTCCTTTTTCTACGTCACGCCTATACACCTTCTTTACATTCTCAATACCTCGCTCGAGACTCTCTTGATCCCTTTCTACCATGGTAACAGGTAGACCTGAGTTTAGTGCAGCGATCGTGATACCTGATCCCATAGTACCCCCACCAATAACACCTAGTTTCGATATAGGTCGGGGTTTTGCACCTCGTTCTAACTCAGGGATTTTATTGCTCTTTCTTTCAGCAAAAAAGGCGTGGATAAGGCTTTTACTCTGGTCGCTATCCATTAACCCCTGAAAGGTCTTTTGCTCGAAGTTCATACCACCTGCGTAATCGAGCAATACTGCTTGCTCTACGCAGTCAATAATTTTCTGTGGAGCATTTAGGTGAGGACTATTTTTTTTCCACTTTTCCCTTTCTTGTGCGATTACTTCTAAGTTCTCGGAATTGTTCTCAACTCTTTCTTCACTTTTACTCACTCTTTTTAAAGGGGTAGCATTTTCAATGACTTTATTTGCGAAAGCGATAGCACCGCTCTTGAGGTCATCAACGATTTCGTCAATTGCACCAATTGCGAGTGCTTTTTCCGCTTTAACAGGTTTCCCTGTTGTCATGATATCAATTGCACTTTTTACTCCCACTAACCTAGGCGTTCTTTGCGTTCCGGCAGATCCTGGCAGCAAGCCTAAATGTACTTCTGGAAGTCCAACTGAAGCATCTTTAGTTGCTATTCTAAAGTGGGTTGATAAAGCAATCTCAAAAGCACCACCCAGAGCGAACCCATGAATTGCACAGATTACGGGTTTCTCGCTTTGTTCAATTAAATCACATACATCAGGTAAATGGGGTTCTATGGCAGGCAGATGAAATTCTGAAATATCAGCACCTGCTGAAAACACATTTCCATCACCGTGAATGACAATTGCTTTTATCGTGTTATCACTTAATGCTTCTTCAACACTCTTTCTTAAACCAGCTCTTACACCTTGGCTCAGAGCATTCATAGGAGGGTTAGATAGAGCTATGAAAGCTATTTCATTTTCTTTTGATAAATGCGCTGTTTTTGTCATAAATTTCCCCCTGACGATGTTACACACATATAGAATAGTGTTGAAAAATAAGAAATCTAGTGAAATGATACATCTGGAAAGTCTCTAGTCAAGAGATTGGAAAAATTATTAAAGTTAATTAGGGAGAGTATTATGAGAGCGGTAATTTGTTCTAAGTTTGGGTCGCCAGAAGATTTGGAAGTTAAAGAAGTTGAGGAACCAGTTACCGGCGCCAATCAGGTGAAGCTTAAAGTAGAGGCGTGCGGTGTAAATTTTCCTGATACTCTAATTATTAATAATAAATATCAATTTAAACCAGATCTGCCTTTCTCACCAGGTGGCGAGGTTGCCGGTATTGTTGAGGAAGTGGGAGAAGGAGTAAAAAATTTTGTAGTTGGTGACAAAGTAATGACGACTACCATACACGGAGGCTTTGCAGAAAAACTTGTTGTGGGCACCGAGATGTTAATGAAAAGGCCAGAAAAAATGAGTGGCGTTGTTGCCTCTGGCATTCAGATTACCTACGGCACTTCGATGCATGCGCTTAAACAAAGAGCGTCATTACAGAAGGGCGAAACTCTGTTGGTGCTCGGAGCAGCTGGAGGAGTGGGCATCTCTGCAGTAGAGATAGGTAAAGCAATGGGCGCTACTGTAATAGGGGCTGCAAGTACGGATGAAAAGCTAGAAGTAGTGAAGAAGGCTGGAGCGGATCATTTAATTAATTATGGAAAAGATGATCTGAGAGAACGACTCAAAGAAATAACTGGGCAAAAGGAGTCATATGATGTTTTGTATGATCCGGTTGGAGCTGATCTATTCGAACCAGCACTAAGGTCTATTAGGTGGAATGGTCGTGCTTTAGTCATTGGTTTTGCTGGTGGAGACGATAAGATACCTAGGGTTCCTATGAATTTGCCTCTACTTAAAGGTTGTGCAATTGTAGGGGTTTTCTGGGGTTCTTTTAGAGTAAGAGAGTCAAAAGAGGAGCTTGCTAACTTTCAGCAACTATTTGAGTGGTTTAATAACGGTGATATTGATCCTTTAGTTTCAGACGTATATCCATTAGAAGAAGCTGCTGTTGCTCTCAGAAAACTTATGAACCGGCAAGCAGTGGGAAAAATCGTTTTAACTACTGAGTAGTTTTAATATAACCAATAGAACTGTTAGTAACCCATTTGTCGCACAGCTAAATCTCTCATGATTTCCTCGGAACCACCTCCGATAGCCATGACCTTCACCTCACGGTAAATCCTTTCCACTGGATTTCCTCTGAGATATCCAGCTCCACCCATTATTTGCATTGCCTCACTTGAGCAATACTCAAGCTCTTTAGTAGCAAAAAACTTTGCCTTCGAGATTTCTGCGACCGGAACTTCTCCATTATTCATATTCCAGCAAATATTATTAACTAACGCTTCAAGAGCATCAATTTTCGAGGACATGTTTGCTAGCTTATGACGTATAACTTGATGCTGAATTAGGGGTTTTCCAAAAGTCTCTCTAGTCTTTGCCCATTCTATGCTTTCCTCAAGGCAGACTTTCATCATCCCTAAAGAACTAGCGCACATGCACATTCTCTCTATATTGAAATTCTCCATTATTTGTATGAAGCCCTTGTCCTCTTCCCCCATCATATTTTCAGCAGGCACTCTGACATTATCAAAGTACAAGGTTGCCTGATCAGAGCACCACCAACCCATTTTTTTATCAAGTGGTACCCGTGAAAAGCCATCCCTGTCGGCCTCCACGAAAAAAAGAGAAATTCCTTTCAATCCCGATCCACCAGTTCTAGCTCCGACAACAAAATAGTCAGATGTCATTGCTCCCGTTATAAAAGTCTTGCTGCCATTAATAACAAAATGGTTCCCGTCTCTTTTTGCTGACGTTTTCATATTTGCAACATCTGAGCCCCCACCCGGCTCGGTTATTCCCAAGCTTGAGCCTTTTTTCCCAGTGACTATATCTTTAAGAACTCTATCTTTTATTTCCGATGAACACAGTCTTTGTATCGGTTCAAGTGAAATCATTCGCCCACCCATGGCTGCGCCAACTCCTCCAGCTCCGCATTTCGCAAATTCTTCATTGTATATTGCTCTTAGGAAATTATCGTCTTCTCCTAATCCACCATACTTTTCATCAATTCCAAAACCCCAGACACCTAGCGCGCCAGCTTTCTGATGAAGATCCCAAGGTATCTTTCCTTCTTCATCCCAATCGTTGACATATGGCTTGATTTCTTTATCAACAAACGCTTTTAGCTGGGCTCTGAATTCTTCTCTCTCTGGTGTATCAAATGGGTTCTTCATAAATTTTCCTAATCTGTTATCAAAATTCAAAAAAAGGACTTTTATTAGTATCACATATTTATGTAGACTTAAAAAGACACAAATGAGAGCTGGAACGTTGAAAAAAGATTTATTGAAAATTGGGGGCGCATCCGGTTATTGGGGGGATGCGTCACAAGCTACTGAGCAACTCCTTAGACATGATGATCTTGATTTCATTGTATATGATTATTTAGCCGAAATTACTATGGCTATAATGGCGCGTGTAAAGGCAAAAGACCCTAATGCAGGATATGCTACTGATTTTATTTCAGAGGCTATGGTTCCAAATTTAAAAAGGATATCCGAAACCAAAACGAAGATAATTTCAAACGCTGGAGGAGTGAACCCATCGGCTTGTGCTGTAATTCTAAGAGAGAAAATTGAGGAGCAGGGATTATCTCTTAGAGTAGCAGTAATCGAAGGGGATAATCTACTTCCAAAAATAGATAATATTAAAAGTTCGAACCCAATCGAAATGTTCTCAGGCAATGAATTCCCAGAAAAGGAAAAAATTGGCAGCATAAACGCATATTTTGGAGCTCAGCCTATTGTCAGGGCATTAGATAAAGGCGCTGACATAGTGATAACCGGAAGGTGTGTGGATAGTGCGGTGACGTTAGCTGCATGTATGTATAACTTTGATTGGGGCGCAGAAGATTTTGATCTTTTATCTGCGGGCAGTCTTATTGGACACCTTCTTGAGTGTGGAACTCAAATTACGGGAGGCAATTTCACTGATTGGAAATCTATTAAAGGAACTTTTGATCAGATCGGTTATCCAATAGCAGAAATAGAGAAAGATGGAAAAGCGGTTATCTCAAAAGCAAAAGATACTGGTGGAGTTGTAAGCTTTGGCACTGTCGCTGAAGAGAAAAAATTTAGAGCCTTTTATTGAAGAGAGCGTTGAGATAATTGGGTCAGGCAGTCAATTTGGACCACGAAAGAATTCACTGAATTCTAGTGAGGTATTTGCAAAAATTGCTGTTAAACACGAAAACCCAAAAGGAGTTGGAGTTTTTTTAAAAGACGCGACCGGTCTAGGTTTGTCATCACCTCCAGGGCTGAGTGGTTTCGCTGGAGCACGACCTAAGCCATCTCCGATACTTTCATTGTTTTCCTTTTTATATAAAAAAGAAAATGTTGGGTTTACATTGCAATTTGATGATGCACCAAGCGAACCGATTGAAATCGCACATAGGACAGGCGCACCTTCATACAAGGCTGATGTAAATGTTAACGAACCTAATATTTCTACTTTAGATTCAGGATATCAATTAATTGAAGTTCCATTAGAAGCGATTGCTTGGGGTAGGTCTGGAGATAAGGGTAACAAGGCAAATATTGGTATTATAGCGAGACACCGAAATCTACTACCCTATATCTGGGATACTTTCTCTGAAGAAAAAATAGGAGAAATTTTTTCTCATTTTTTGGAAAATGATAAAATTGATCGCCATTATCTTCCTGGAATTTCGGCAGTAAATTATGTGCTTCACGATGTGCTTGGTGGAGGAGGTACTACTAGTTTAAGAAATGATCCACAAGGAAAAGGGTATGCACAGATTTTATTGTCTTGTAAAATTAGTGTTCCAAAGAATTTACTAGTATAGAGGGTCGAAAAAAATGGATTCAAACAAGAGGTCAAAAGAATTTCGTCGTGAGTTAAGAGAAGCATATTTCCCTGCAATTAAAACCGAGGAAATATTGAATACTACGATAGGAGAAGAACTTAAAAAAGCCTCGAACGATTCTGGTAATATGATGGCATTGGTTCAAGTGCAAGACGATGGCTCTATCGGAAGGTCATGGACATATGAGGAGCTTTACAAAGATTGTCTTGAGTTGGCGAAGCGAATGTCTTCACGGCATAAAAAAGGAACGCGAGTTGCAGTTTGGGCACCAAATTACCCTGAATGGGTAATTATAGAATATGCAGCATCTCTCGCTGGATTAATTTTAGTAACGGTTAACCCATCTTTTCAAGAGGATGAACTAAAGTATGTTCTTGAGAAATCGCAGAGTGAAGAGTTATATGTAGCCAAGAGCTTTCGTGGTAATCCGATGTGGGATATTGCCAAGAAAGTTACAGACAAAATGCCGTCTGTAAAGAGGATGGTAGATATACAAGATTGGGATGAACTATTTGGTTTAAATGACAGTGGGAGTGAGTCACTTACTAATTCTCTCCCAGAGGTCGCTCCTAGAGATCCTGTTCAAATACAATTTACGTCTGGTACAACCGGATTTCCCAAGGGCGCAAAATTACACCATATGGGTTTATTTAATAATGCAAAAAGTTTTCAAACTAGAATGGGTTTGGAAAAGGGTGATCGTTGGTTAAATTGCATGCCAATGTTTCATACGTCTGGTGCAGGGATGGCTACACTAGGTTGCTTAGCCATGAGAGCGACACATTACATTATGGAGAGATTCGATGCCAAGAACTGGTGTGAAGTAGTTGAGAAGGAAAAAATTAATTTTCTAACCGCAGTTCCAACTATGTTTGTGGAAATATTGGAAGAGTGGAAAAAGGGTAATTATCAAGAATCTAAACTAAAGGGTATGACCTCTGGAGGACAGTCTTGAAAACTTGACTAACTCATTGGGGCAACCCTTGCCAAACTTGGATGTTTCAATACGTGATCCTCAGACAAATAGAGTGATGGGCCTAAATGAAGTCGGTGAAATTTGTAACCGAGGTGATAACACTATGCTCGAATATCATCAAAATCCTGATGCAACATCTGAAACTATTGACGATGAGCAATGGTTGCACACCGGTGACTTAGGAACAATGGATGCAGAGGGCTATGTTCGCATAGCTGGTAGAGTTAAGGAGATGATCATAAGGGGTGGAGAGAACATTTATCCCAAAGAGATTGAAAATAGTTTGCTTGAGCATAATGATATTTCTGAGGTGGCGATTGTAGGACTGCCTGATGAAAAGTTTGGGGAAATAGTTGGGTGTTTTTTAAAGTTTGAAAAAGGACAGAAGCTTACATCTACAGATCTCAAGTCTTTTATTAGAGAGAAAATATCACCACAAAAAACCCCAGCGGTCTGGATTGAGATTGATGAATGGCCGCTCACCGGATCAGGGAAAATTAAGAAATACGCTCTCCGTGAACAACTCTCGGACGGCTTGCTAAATGTTTTGACTTAAATTCGAAGGAATTGAATAAATTAAAAATATACTAAAATAGGTGTTAAGTGTTCGTAAGTAAAATTGATATTTCCTCTCCTTCTTTTGAAACTAATACAAAAGAAAATAAGGCTCTTTTAGACAAAATGAATTTACTTCTAGAAAGGGCAGCTCAGACTTCTGAAAAACGCAGAGATATATTTGAGAAAAGAAACCAATTATCTCCTAGAGAAAGATTGGGTGCGTTGTTAGATCCAGGTCTTCCGTTTTTAGAACTTTTTAATATGGCAGGGTATTGTGTAGATGACCCAGACCCCGAAACTAGTATTCCTGGGTCTAGTCTAATTGGAGGTATTGGATACGTTTCAGGAGTCAAGTGTTTAATCTACATAGACGATAGTGGAATAAATGCGGGAGCAACTACTATTAAAACTATAGAAAAAGGGCTGTTACTTTTAGACATGGCAAAAAAACACAAGCTGCCTCTTGTTCATTTGGTGGAAAGTGCGGGTGCAAATCTGATGCAATATAAAGTTGAATTATGGGCATTGGGTGGAGGAGCTTTTGCAGGTCTGGCGGAAATGAGTGCAATGGGTATCCCAATAATTACGGTGCTCCATGGCCTGTCAACCGCAGGCGGTGCATACATGCCAGGTATGAGTGATTATGTAATTGGTGTAAAAGAAAATGGTATGGCGGCACTAGCAGGAGCTAACCTGTTGAGGGCTGCTACAGGGGAAGAGTCCTCAGATAAAGATCTTGGAGGAGCGGAAGTTCATTCAAAAATTACCGGATTAGTTGAGTACTTAGCAGAAGATGATAAGCACGCCATAGAAATTGCAAGAGAGGTGGTCAAGTCATTGGGTTGGGACAGAGATTTTACTGGTGTAAGTGCAAGGAACTTTTTGCCCCCAAAGTATTCGTCAGAAGAAATCATAGGTATTGTTCCTACTGATTATAGAAAACCCTATGATGTAAGAGAGCTGGTATGCAGGGTCGTTGATAATTCGGATTTTATTGAGTTTAAACCTGATTACGGAGTTTCAACCGTGTGTATTCAGGCAAATATTTTTGGAATACCGTGTGCGCTAATAGGTAATAATGGTCCAATTGATCCAAACGGTGCAACAAAAGCTGCTCACTTTTTCCAATTATGCGATCAAGTAAACAGACCAATAATTTTTTTACATAATACCACTGGATATATGGTTGGAACTCAATACGAGCACGCTGGAATGATTAAGCATGGTGCTAAAATGATCCAGGCCGTTATGAATGTTAATGTTCCCAAAATAGCGCTTTATATCGGTGCTAGCTTTGGCGCGGGAAACTACGGTATGTGCGGATATTCATACAACCCAGACTTTCTCCTGACTTGGCCCAATGCACAAACAGGCGTGATGGGAGGTCAGCAGGCCGCAAAAACAATGGAGCATGTGCTCAGAAATTCAGCCGCTCGGAAAGGCAAAGAAATTGATGAAGATAGTTTTAGTACTCAAATCAAGGGGATCCAAGAGCACTTTGACAGCCAGTCCGACGCTTTTATAACTTCAGGTAGGTTAATTGATCATGGAATGATTGATCCTAGAGATACAAGAAAAGTTTTAGGTTTCTGCCTAATAACTTGCCTAGAATCAAAAATAAGAAAATTAAGGCCGAATAATTTTGGAATAGCGAGGATGTAAAAGTGAAAACTCAGTTTGAGACAATTCTGGTTAAAGATCACGATAGGTGGGTACGTCTAATATTAAATAGACCAGATGTAAAAAATGCTTTATCGGAAAAAATGACTACTGAATTATTATCTGTTCTTGAAAAGATAAAGGAAGATAAAAATATTAGGGGAGTGAGTATTGAAGGTTCTGGTGACGCATTTTGTGCAGGAGCAGACCTTAAAGACTTTAGAAAGAATTTTGTTTTGCAAACTCCCGACTTCGATCAAGTACGAACAATGAATTTAGAAGCAGGAAAGTTGTTTAAGATACTATCACAGCTTCCCAAAATAGTTGTTGCTCTGGTACACGGACCAGCGTTTGCTGGAGGATTAGGAATGGTTGCTTGTGCAGACATTGTGGCCGTGACAAAAGAGGCGCGTTTTTCACTTTCAGAAACAGCAATTGGACTTCCTCCTGCTCAAATCTCGCCGTTTTTGATAAAAAGGTTGGGGCTGAGAGTAGCTAGTAAACTGATGTTAACTGGCATGGAATTTAATGCGACGGAGGCTGTAGAGTTCGGGCTCGCGGATAATTTAGTCGAAAATAAAGATGCACTAGATGATTTTTTTATAAGTTTTGATAAAGCAACAAAAAAGTGTGCTCCAATGGCTACCGCTGCTACGAAAGAAATACTGAGCTATTCAAGAGACTCGAGCTTGGAAGAGCTTTCTGAATTTGCCTCTGGTAAGTTCGCAGAGTGTATGCTGGGTGAAGAAGCAAAGGAGGGCTTAGCCGCTTTTGCAGAAAAGAGAAAACCCTATTGGTATGGAGATTAGCTTTGAGTGAGTTGCGTTCATTAAGGAAACTACTTGTAGCTAATCGGGGTGAAATAGCTTTACGAGTAATGAAGACAGCAAAAAAAATGGGGCTTTTAACGGTTGCTGTCTACACTGATGCTGATGAGCAATCACCACATGTAAATTTTGCAGATCAAAGTGTTAATATTGGTAAGGGTCCAATAGCTGAGTCTTATCTTTCAATTGAAAAAATCATGGAAGTCGCCTTGAGTACCGGATGCGATGCAATACATCCAGGCTACGGATTCCTTTCCGAAAATAGCGATTTTGCGGAAGCGTGTGAAAAAGCAAAAGTTACTTTTGTAGGACCTTCGTCAAAAGCTATAGAGGCTATGGGAAATAAAGCAAAAGCAAAAGCGATTATGAAAGAAGCTGGGGTTCCTTGTATCCCAGGAGCTGAGGTGGCAAATAAGAACGATAGGGAACTTCAATTGGCGGCTGAGAGTGTTGGATTTCCCTTAATGATCAAAGCTGCGGCTGGAGGAGGAGGAAGAGGAATGCGGCTCGTTAATAATATTTCAGATCTGCAGAAAAGCTGTGAAATTGCGAAAGCAGAAGCCTTGAGCGCTTTTGGGTCATCTGAGATAATTTTGGAAAAATCTATAGTTGAACCTCGGCATATCGAAATTCAAATTATGGCTGATAACTTTGGAAATATAATCTCACTTGGTGAGAGAGATTGTTCAGTACAGAGACGACATCAAAAGATTATCGAGGAAAGCCCATCCCCTGTTGTTGATGCTCAGTTGAGGACAAAAATGGGAGAAGTTGCATGTCTTGCGGGAAAAGTGATTAACTATTCAGGAGCAGGAACAATAGAGTTTCTTCTAGATAAAGACAAAAATTTTTATTTTCTTGAAATGAATACGAGACTTCAAGTTGAGCATCCTGTAACTGAGATGGTAACTGGACTTGATCTAGTTGAGTTGCAACTGAATATTGCTGATGATCAGGAGCTACCACTTTCTCAGGAACAAGTTCAGTTATGTGGACATTCTCTTGAAGTTAGGCTGTATGCCGAAGATCCTTGGAAAAACTTTTTACCAAGCACAGGAAAGATAGAGGTTTGGAGAAAACATAAATCACCTGACACTCGCTATGACGATGGAATTGTAGAAGGTCAGGTTATAAGCCCTTTTTATGATCCAATGTTAGCTAAAGTAATATCTAATGGAAAGAACAGAGAGCAAGCTATCGATACATTGAAGCAATCTTTGCAGAATACAGCTCTCTATGGAGTAAAAAACAATCGAGACTTTCTTATTGCTATTCTTTCGAGTGAAGTCTTCAGACACGAAGATGTTAATACCTCTTTTTTAGAGACCTATGATTTTAGTGCATCAGGTAATAAAAATATAGAGTTTGATGAGGTAGCAGTTTTAGGTGCTCTCTTGATGACAAAGTACTCTGAAACACTTATCGATGAAGCTATTGGTTTTGAAGATGAGCTTTATGGTTGGTCTAATTCAAAGACAATATATTACCCTCTTTCCTTCAAAGCTAATGATAATATTTACTCAGTTCATATTGAGCTTAAAAAACCTAATTCAATTACAGTTAATTTTGAAGGAGAAAAAATACAAATAGTCTTAAACGGAGATCACATAGAATTGAATGATGAAAAAATAAAACTCGATTTTATTGAGTATAAGGAAAATAAATTATTCGCTAGCTACCAGGGAAAATCATTTAGAGCCGAAATTATAAAAGAAGATTTAAAAATTGAGGATATAGATAAAGGCGGGAAAATAAGAGCTCCTATGCATGGCGTAATTCGTGAACTATTTGTGACCGTGGGAGAAAAGGTGAAAAAGAATCAGGTAATATTAATTTTAGAGGCAATGAAAATGCAGCATGAAATAACAGCATCTATAGATGGAGAAGTCTCGGATATTTATACTAATATAGGTAACCAGGTTTCCGTAGATGAGGATTTGCTAAATATTAAACAGGAGGGTGAAAAATGAATTCTAAATTGTGTGAGGAACTAGGTATAGAATTTCCACTATTTGCTTTTTCGCATTGCAGAGATGTAGTTGCTGCAGTTACGAAAGCTGGAGGTTTCGGGGTATTTGGGGCCACTAACCTTTCGGGACCCGAATTAGAGATTGAGTTAAATTGGATAGACTCCCAAGTTAACGGAATGCCTTATGGGGTTGATCTGATTGTTCCAAATAATTTTGTGGGAAAGGGAGAAAATCTATCCGATGAGGAAATGCTTGGAAAAGTTCCTCAGAGCCATAAGGATTTCGCGCATAACATACTTGAAAATAATGGTATTGACGTAGATCCAAATGAATTAGAAGAGGACCGAAAAAATCATTTACGATTTGGAAAAAACATGACTCCAGAGGGCGCTCATGAGTCATTAACAGTTGCCTTTAACCATCCAATTAAAATGATTGTAAATGCACTTGGCATGCCTCCAAAGCAAATGGTTGATATGGCAAAAGACGCAGGAGTTAAAGTTGGTGCGTTAGTTGGGGCAAAAAAACATGCAATTAACCAAATTAATGCGGGAGTAGATATTTTAATAGTAGCTGGTGGAGAAGCCGGAGGGCACTGTGGTGAAGTATCATCAATGGTTCTCATTCCAGAAGTGTATAACGCGATTAAGGATATAAAAGATGTACCTATATTGGCAGCAGGAGGTATAGCTTCTGGAAGTCAGATGGCTGCCGCTATGGCTATGGGAGCATCGGGCGCATGGTGTGGCTCCGTTTGGCTCACAACAACGGAAGCCGAGACGAATCCAATTGTCAAAGAGAAAATGCTGAGTGCTTCTTCTGCTGATACCGTAAGATCAAAAAGTAGAACTGGAAAGCACTCTAGACAATTAAGATCGCCCTGGACTGATGCATGGGAAAACAGTGACCAAGTTCAGCCTCTACCATCGCCAGTTCAACCTTTAGTGGCTGAGCCAGCATTGCGAAAGCTTGACAAGCTTTCATTAGCTGGAAATAAGCAAGCTGCTGACCTTGCAACCTATTGGGTTGGCCAAGCAGTTGGTCTGATGAATGAAACGAAGTCTGCTGGGGAAGTAGTACAAGACTTTAAGACAGATTTTATCGAAGCTTATGAGAGACTAAATGGTGCGCTAGAGGAGGCATAAGGTGGAACAGGCAAAAGATTTTTTTGACGAGAGTAAAGACTTATATGAGTTACTGAATGCTGAGGGTGTGGCTTGTTTGTCGACTACGACATTGTTCAAAAACTGGACAATAGAAGATGTAATTGGACATTTATATTTATTCAATGTCGGCGCGGTGGAAACACTTAAAGGGGGAGATCATTATGAAAACTTTTACAAACCAATTAATGATCAACTAATTAAAGGAAAATCACTTGTTCAGGCTCAAGTCCCATGGTTGGACGGAGTAACTGGTCAACGATTAATAGATGATTGGTGGAAAAGTGTTGAGGATGTTTTCGATGGCTACAGGGATGCTGATCCTAAAAAAAGGGTAAAGTGGGCTGGTCCTGAAATGAGTGCTCGGTCTAAGATAACGGCACGACATATGGAAACCTGGGCACATGGTCAGGAAGTCTTCGATGCGCTAGGTAAAGACAGAGAAGAAAAGGATAGAATAAAAAACATAGTACATATGGGCGTTATTGCGTACGGATGGACTTTTGTTAATAGGAAATTAGCAATCCCTGAGCCA
>LUMI01000268.1_pt1 | contig 22022 bp, 23 predicted proteins | sample 729681 | NCBI WGS metagenome assembly LUMI01 (sample SAMN03860267, study PRJNA289734) | marine metagenome | biome: seawater column; feature: ocean; material: water; isolation source: Red Sea water column Station 34 - depth 10m | place: Saudi Arabia: Red Sea | collected 2011-10-15 | depth 10 m
GGTCAATTATCTGGTGGACAACAACAAAGATCTGCTATTGCAAGAGCATTATGTATGGAGCCAAAAATAATGTTATTTGATGAACCGACATCTGCATTAGATCCAGAGATGATTAAAGAGGTTTTAGATGCAATGGTAAACCTTGCAAAAGGTGGAATGACAATGATTGTAGTAACACATGAAATGGGATTTGCTAAAGAGGTAGCAGATGAAGTAATTTTTATGGATGAAGGTATGATTGTTGAAAAAAATACGACTAAAGAATTTTTTGCAGATCCAAAAAGTGAGCGTACAAAGCTATTTTTAAGTCAAATTTTATAATTTCAACTATCAAATATAGCTTATTTTTTATAGCAATTTTTTAGATTTTTCAGATTGTCAAGCCCCATAATTCACCAAAAAATAATTTTTTTTGTGCTTGCATAAACCCTCAGGATAGAGTTCAATTATCCTTTTTACGAGGGGTCTTAATGGAAGATAATTTTAATAAACACTTAGGTAGCAAGCTTAAGTTAAGACGCTTAGCATTAGGTTTAACTCAAACCAAAGTAGCTAAAGCAATCAACGTTACATTTCAACAAATTCAAAAATACGAAAAAGGAACAAATGGTGTTAGTTCAATGAGATTATTACAACTTTCTAACTATTTAAAGGTTCCTATAAGTTATTTTTTTGAAGATTTTTCAGAATACTTAATAAATGCTGAAAAAATTAAAGAAGGTCATTTAAGTATAAATTATAATTTTTTATTAAAAGTTTATTCAGAACTTTCTAGTGATCAAAAGATTAAATTTACTAAAAGTTTGGATACTGTAGTCAACAAAGTAGCTAAGACAGGATAGTCTGGCTCCTCGGGCAGGACTCGAACCTGCGACCAATTGATTAACAGTCAACTGCTCTACCAACTGAGCTACCGAGGAATGTAAAAATCAAAAATGTTTATATATGAAATATTCTATCAAATTCAATCTAATTTTGATTGTTGTTTAATGTGTTTATTGAATTATAAACTATAAATCACTAATGAGTTCAGAAAAATATATACATACAAAGGTAGAAAATAAGATTTATTCCTATTGGGAAAAAAAACAACTTTTTAAACCAAAAAAAAATAAAAAAAAATATTCAATTGTAATACCACCACCTAATGTAACCGGAAGCTTACATATGGGGCACGCTTTAAACAATACGATCCAAGATTTGTTAATTAGATATCATAGAATGAATAATTATGAGACCTTGTGGCAACCTGGAACTGATCATGCAGGTATTGCAACCCAGGCCTTAGTAGAGAAAAAGTTAGAAAGCCAAAATATAAATAAAAAATCCATCGGAAGAGACAAATTTGTAAAAAAAGTTTGGGAGTGGAAGAATGAATACGGCGGAATAATTATTAATCAACTTAAAAAACTTGGATGTTCTTGTGATTGGTCGAGGAATGCATTTACTATGGATAAAAATTTATCCTCATCTGTAATCAAAGTTTTCATAGATTTGTACAACAAAGGATTAATTTACAAGTCAAAAAAATTAGTAAATTGGGATACTGTTCTAAAAACAGCTATATCGGATTTAGAGGTTGATCAAAGAGAGGTTAATTCAAAGCTATACTATATAAATTACCAAATAGAGAATTCGTCAAATTTTATAACAATTGCTACAACTAGGCCCGAAACTATGCTCGGCGATACAGCAGTAGCTGTAAACCCAAAAGATGAAAGATATCAAAGTTTAGTTGGAAAAAATGTTATTTTACCAATTACAAACAGAAAGATTAAAATAATAGCTGATGATTACGCAGATCCAGAGCAAGGTTCTGGAGCTGTTAAAATTACACCCGCACATGACTTTAATGATTATGACGTTGGTAAAAGAAATAAATTAGAGATTATAAATATATTCACTGAAGATGGTAAAATTAATAATAATGCACCAACTGAGTATGTTGGATTAGATAGATTTGAGGCTCGAAAAAAAATACTTAATGAATTAGGTGACAAATTAATTAAAGAGGAAAAAATAAAAAATAAAGTTCCATATGGTGATAGATCAAATTCTATTATCGAACCTTATCTAACTGAGCAATGGTTTGCAGATGCAAAAAAATTATCTGTAAAAGCAAAGAAAATAGTTAAGAATAAAAAAACAAGTTTCTTTCCGAAAAATTGGTCTAAAACATATTTTCAATGGATGAACAATATAGAGCCTTGGTGTATCTCAAGACAGTTATGGTGGGGCCATCAAATACCTGCTTGGTATGGTCCAGATAAAAAGATATTTGTTGCAAATAATTTAAACGAAGCAAAAAAACTTGCTAAGAAAAAATATAAAAAAGATGTTGAATTAGTTAGAGATGAAGATGTATTAGATACATGGTTCTCATCAGGTTTATGGGCATTTGCAACTTTGGGATGGCCAAAAAAAAATGAATATTTAAAAAAGTTTTATCCAACATCCGTATTAGTTACAGGCTTTGATATTATCTTCTTTTGGGTTGCAAGAATGATGATGTTTGGAATGGAATTTTTAAATAAAGAACCTTTTAAAGATATTTATGTTCATGCTTTAGTCAGAGACGAGAAGGGTCAAAAAATGTCAAAATCTAAAGGAAATGTTATTGATCCCTTAGTGTTAATAGAAAAGTATAGCGCTGATGCATTAAGATTTACTTTATTATCAATGGCTTCACCCGGACGTGATGTGAAACTTTCTGAGGATAGAGTAAAAGGCTATAGAAATTTTTTGAATAAGCTATGGAATGCAAATAACTTTTTATCTATGAATAAATGTGATTTTAAAAAGTCAAAAAAATCACCAAAAATCAAACTTAATATAAATAAATGGATAATTTCAGAGTTAAATCAAACAACAAAGGAAATAGAAAAAAACATAAAAGATTACAGATTTGATGAAGCTGCTAGAAATATCTATCAGTTTGTTTGGCATTCTTATTGTGATTGGTATTTAGAGCTTTCAAAAACCATTTTAAATTCTAAAGACAAAAAATCTATTAATGAGGTAAAATTAACAACTTCGTACGTTTTCAAAGAAATCTTAGTTTTATTACACCCGTTTATCCCGTTTATAACAGAGGAACTTTGGCTAAAGAATAAACTCGATAAATTGAATAGTAGTTATTTAATGCACACAAATTGGAGTTTAAATAAAATAAAAAGTGACAAAAATATAAAAGAAGTACAAAAAATAATTGATCTTATAAGCCAACTAAGATCTTTTAAAAATGAACTAAATGTAAGTCCTGGCTCTTTTGTTGATATGTCATTAGCTAATTTACCAAAAAAAGATCAGGATTTTATTATTAAAAACGAAATTGTACTAAAAAGATTAGGTAGAATTAATAACTTCTTTGATAGTGAAAAAAACAAACCATCTGCAAATCTTGTGATTGCAGGTGATATATTTAAAATTTATTTTGATCAATCAGTTGATTTGTCATTAATTAAAGAGAATTTACTTAAAAGGCAGAGCAAATATGAGGCAGAATTAGATGTAATATCAAAAAGATTATCAAATAAAAGTTTTGTCGATAGGGCACCAAAAAATATTGTTGATCAAGAGAAAAATAACTATAATGAGTTGCAGAAAAATATTGATAAAATATCAATCACAGTTAAAGGTTTGTAATGAAATTTAATAAGAAAAAACTACCAAGTAGACACACTTCGCTAGGTCCAGATAAGGCACCTCAAAGATCTTTTTATTATGCAATGAAATTGACAGAAAAAGATGTTGCAAAACCCTTTGTTGGAGTAGTTTCAACATGGAATGAGGCTGCACCTTGTAATATTGCTTTAATGAGACAAGCTCAATCAGTTAAAAAAGGTGTTAAATCATCGGGAGGAACACCAAGAGAATTTTGTACAATCACAGTTACTGATGGTATTGCAATGGGCCATGAAGGAATGAAATCTTCATTAGTTTCAAGAGATGTAATTGCTGATTCAACTGAGCTTACTGTGAGAGGTCATTGTTATGATGCTTTAGTAGGTGTTGCAGGTTGTGATAAATCTTTACCTGGTTTGATGATGGCAATGGTTAGATTAAATGTACCAAGTGTATTTATTTATGGAGGCTCTATACTTCCTGGAAGATTTAACGGTAAAGATGTAACCGTTGTAGATGTTTTTGAAGGTGTAGGAAAATATTCTTCAGGACAAATGAATGCACATGCTTTAAGAAAATTAGAATTAAAAGCTTGTCCAAGTGCAGGTGCTTGTGGAGGTCAATTTACAGCAAATACTATGGCATGTGTCTCAGAAGCAATGGGATTAGCGCTTCCTTATTCAGCAGGAACTCCAGCACCCTATGAACAAAGAGATAAATTTGCATTGCAAAGCGGAAAAGCTGTAATGAATTTATTAGCAAAAAATATTAGGCCAAGAGACATTGTTACAAGAAAAGCATTAGAAAATGCAGCAACAATTGTTGCAGCAACTGGAGGATCAACTAATGCTGCATTACATTTACCAGCTATAGCAAATGAAATAGGAATTAAATTTGATTTAATGGATGTTGCTAAAATTTTTAAAAGAACTCCTTATCTTGCTGATTTAAAACCAGGTGGAAGATATGTTGCAAAAGATATGTGGCTAGCAGGTGGTGTACCAATGTTATTAAGAACTTTGTTAGATGGTGGATATATCCATGGTGACTGTATGACAGTAACTGGAAAAACTATGAGACAAAATCTTAAAAATATCAAATTTAATCCAAAACAAAAAGTTATGAGAAAATATAACAATCCACTTTCAAACGATGGCGGTGTTGTAGGTTTAAAAGGAAATCTTGCACCAGAAGGAGCAATTGTAAAAGTTGCAGGATTAAAAAAATTACAATTTACAGGAACAGCAAGATGTTTTGATACAGAAGAGTCTGCTTATAAAGCTGTTAAGAATAAAAAATATAAAGATGGAGACATAATTATTATTAGATACGAAGGTCCAAAAGGTGGTCCTGGTATGAGAGAAATGTTACAGACAACTGGTGCAATTTACGGTCAAGGAAAAGGAGAGAAGGTAGCACTTATTACAGATGGTAGATTTTCAGGTGCAACAAGAGGCTTTTGTATTGGTCACGTTGGTCCGGAAGCATCTGTTGGAGGACCAATTGCATTACTTAGAAACGGAGATGTAATAGACATTGATGCTAAAAAGGGAACTATTAATGTTAGATTGTCCAAAAAAGAATTGCAAAAAAGACGTAAAAAATGGAGACCTAAAAAGATTAACTTTGGTAATGGAACTCTTTGGAAGTATGCACAAACCGTTGGACCAGCATATTTAGGAGCGCCAACACATCCTGGTGGTAAAAACGAAGTTAAAGTTTACGCTGATATTTAATGAAAATTAGACCGGTTATTTTATGCGGTGGGGCAGGTACTAGACTTTGGCCCAAAAAATCTAATCATCAAGCAAAACAATTCATAGATTTCGGCGGTTGGACTTTAATTAATAAAACTTTTGAAAGAATTAAAAGTAAAGTTTTTGATTACCCAATTATAAGCACTAATTCAAAGTATATTAAGGATGTAAAAAAAGCTTTAAAGAAAAGTAAAATTAAAAAGTATAAGATTATTTTAGAACCAGCAAAAAAGAATACTGCTCCTGCAATTTTAGCATCGGCATTAATAAAAGAAATTCCAAATAATCAGCCATTAATGTATTTTACTGCTGATCATTTGATTGAAAAGCCGAACAAATTAATAACAGCTATTAACAAAAATAAGTCAAATTTAGACGAAAAAAATGTATTTATATTTGGAATAAAACCAACAAGCCCGTCTAGTGAGTATGGATATTTCATTACCAAGAAAAAAAAGAGTATTAATAAGGTCACCAAATTTATTGAAAAACCTAAAGTATCGAGAGCAAAACAAGTAATTAGACAAAAAGGATATTGGAATTCTGGGATGTTTTTTTTGAGAAAAGACTCAATTATTAATAATTTTAAGAAATATCAGCCTAATATTTTTCGAAACTGTAACAAAGCTGTAATAAAAATAAATATTTTAAAAAGAAAAACGGATTTTATAGACCATGGGGCAGCTACACAAACTTATTTAAAGGCAAAGAATTTTTAATTAAAGAATTATTTGTTAAACCTAAAGGCATTTTAAGTCTTCAAAAACATTTCCATAGAGCAGAACATTGGGTGGTTACTCATGGTATTCCAAAGATTACCTTAAATAAGAGTAAATTCCTAAAGAAACCCGGTGAAACTATATATATTCCACTAGGAGCTATTCACAGAATTGAAAATCCATTTAAAAAACCGGTTAAGATTATAGAAGCACAAATAGGCTCAATACTTAAAGAAACAGATATTGTTAGATATCAGGATGTATACGGCAGAGTAAAATAGTTCTATGGAGTTACTTACTATAATCTTAATTTTCATAATTGGAATATTGTCTTTTTTATTACTCAAAAAGGAAAGGGTTCTAGGAATAAATTTAGAAGACAACCAAAAAGAAGTTAAAATAATTGAAAACAAAGATTATCAAAAAAATATTTTATCTTTATTAAATTATATACCAGAAGGCATAATAATAATAAATAAGTCAAAGGAAATTCTATATAACAATTCCTCAGCTCAAAAAAGATTTGAAACTAAATTGAATGAAAATATAAGCTCTTTTCTTAGGAATCCTGACTTGTTAATTTCAATAGAAAAAGCATTTAATAATCAAAAAGTAAAAGATTTAGAAATTGAGATTAGAAATCCATCTGTTCTAAGAATGAATATCAGTTTATTTTACGATAATAATAATTTATTTTTCGACGAAGAATCTTGCATGTTATTTATAAGAGATTTAACTGAATTTTATAAATTTCAGCAGCTTAAATCTGACTTTGTTGCTAATGTCTCACATGAATTAAGAACTCCATTACAATCAATTAAGATGGGATTGGAAACATTTGATAAAAATTCAGATATAAATAAGAATTCTGAAGTCAATAACTTATTACCTGTAATGATATCTCAATCTGAGAGAATGGAAAATTTGATCAGGGATTTACTATCTTTGTCAAAAATTGAATTACAAGAACATATTAGACCAACCCATGAAATTAATCTTATTGAGGTTATTGATTATGTGATTAAAACTTATGAAAACATTGTTAAAAAAAACAACGTAAACATTGAATTTCAAAAGACAGAAAATTTTAAGATTATTGGTGATAGAGATAAATTAATTGAAATATTTACAAACCTTATTGATAATTCAATAAAATATAGTGATAAAAATAAAGAGATTAAAATTACAACTAAGAAAGAGGGAAATTTAAATATAGTTTCTGTAGAAGATCAAGGTATAGGCATACCAAAAGAATTCATCCATAGGATCACAGAAAGATTTTATACAGTAGATCCAAGCAAAAGTAGAAGCGTCGGTGGAACAGGACTTGGGTTAGCTATAGTTAAACATCTTGTATCTCAGCATAGAGGTGAAATGGATATTTCAAGCGTTCAAAATCAAGGAACTAAAATAAGTGTTAAATTTAACTCTTTATAATTCAACTAAAAAGTTAGTCTTTGTCATAAAACTTTAACTTTATTTTAACAAAACTTTTAAAATTTGAACTTAAACATTTGTTCATGAAAGAATCTAAACAAGGAGAAAATATGAATAGATTGTTAAAATTAATGTTAGGATTTCTAATAGTATTTAGTTTCGCTACTAATAGTTATTCAAGAGATCAAATTAAAATCGTAGGATCATCAACTGTTTATCCATATGCTACTGTTGTAGCAGAAAAATTTGGTAAAGGTGGAAAATTCAAAACGCCGGTTATCGAAAGCACTGGAACAGGCGGTGGAATGAAGTTATTCTGTGCTGGAGTTGGTGCCAATCATCCGGATATAACAAATGCCTCAAGAGCTATTAAGCCAAAAGAAAAAGCATTATGTGAAAAAAATGGTGTTACTGATATCATTGAAATAGTTGTTGGTAATGATGGTATCTCATTTGCACATTCAGTAAATTCACCTGATGCTGATTTTACCAAAGAACAACTTTGGAGGGCTTTAGCTGCAAAAGTTGACGTAGATGGAAAGCTTGTTGAAAATCCATATAAAAAATGGAGCGATATTGACACAAGTCTTCCAAACAAAAAAATTGAAATTTTAGTTGCACCACCGACATCTGGTACAAGAGACGCATGGAATTCGTTGGTTATGGCTAAAGGATGTACTAAAACTGCTAAATCAATTTATGAAGCAGATGGTAAAAAAGCAAAAAAAGAGTGCGTAAAAATTAGAGAAGATGGTTATGCAGTTGAAGCAGGTGAAAATGACACTTTAATTGTTCAAAAACTTAGTTCGAATCCAGACGCATATGGTTTTTTTGGTTATAGTTATTTAGTTGCTAACAAAGATAAGATAAAAGCTTCAGCGGTTAATGGAGTAAAACCATCTTTACAGGGAATTCAAGATTACTCATATCCGATTGCAAGACCTTTATTTTTTTATGTAAAGAAGGCTCATGTTGGAGTAATTCCAGGTATTGAAGAATTTTTAAAAGAATTTACTTCAAAAAAAGCAATGAGTAACAGGGGATACTTAGCTCAAATAGGATTAGTCCCTTTGGCTTCAGATAAGTATCAATCAACAAGAACAGCTGCTTTAGAGTTAATTACAATTAACTTAAACTAAATTCTACTTTCCTCAAAAAAGGCCAGTTTTACCTGGCCTTTTTTTTCTTATTACAATTTAAAGTTTAGTTTGTAACAATTCTGTAACATTAAAAAGTTATCAATCTGGCGAATGAACCTAGTTCTTATTTTTTTAATTATCATATTCTCATCGTCATTGTTTTTTTATGGTAGGTCAAAAACTAAAAGTTTAGCCATATCAGGAAATATAAAACTAAATGCTTTACCTAAATTCTATGGATATTATCTTGTTTTATGGTGCTCAATTCCTGCATTAGTGTTCTTATTGATTTGGTCATTATTCGAACCAGTTATTATAAAATCAATTATAATTGATACTGCAGCAAAACAAGGTGCAATATTTAATGATAAAAATGAAGCGAATTTAGTATATGAAAAAATTAAAGCTATTCACTTAGGAACTTATTTAGGGGAGTTGGATAGTATATTAAAAGAAAGCGCACTAGCTTATGCTAAATTTATTAATATATTCACAAACTCAAAAGTAGTATTGATATTTGGAATAATCATCGCTTCTACACTTTACTCCCTCAAAAAGATAAAAAACAATAATAAAGCAAGAGATGACGTTGAGGTTATTTTAAAAGGATTATTATTTGTGTCGTCATTAATAGCAATACTAACGACATTAGGAATAATATTGTCCTTACTTTTTGAAAGTATAAAATTTTTCTCTGTAATTAATATATTTGACTATTTATTTGGCACTAACTGGAGTCCGCAGAGAGCATTTGTAAGAGATGCTTCTTCTATTACTCTTGCTGAGTACCAAGATTTAAAAGACGCATTTGGATTTGTTCCATTAATAGCTGGAACTGGTTTTATAGCTTTCTTAGCAATGCTTGTTGCTGTGCCGGTTGGTTTATTCTCCGGTATATATATGGCAGAATACGCATCGCTTAGAGTGAGAAGATTTTCAAAACCTGTTATTGAGATTTTAGCTGGGATTCCAACCGTAGTTTATGGTTTTTTTGCAGCATTAACAGTTGGGCCATTTTTTAGACAAGTGGGTGAAAATTTTGGACTTACTGTTTCCTCTGAAAGTGCTTTAGCAGCAGGGTTAATAATGGGTATAATGATTATCCCATACGTTTCATCTCTATCAGATGATGTAATTAATTCTGTACCTCAGTCATTAAGAGATGGTTCATACGCTGTGGGTGCCACAAAGTCAGAAACTATAAAAAAAGTTGTAATACCTGCTGCATTACCAGGAATTATTGGATCCATATTATTAGCTGTATCAAGAGCAATAGGGGAAACAATGATTGTAGTTATGGCTGCAGGTCTAGCAGCAAATCTTACAATTAATCCTTTAGAGTCAACCACAACAATTACTACTCAAATTGTAATGATACTTGTCGGTGACCAAGAGTTTGATAGTCCGAAAACTCAATCAGCTTTTGCGTTAGGATTAACATTATTTATTGCTACACTAATTTTGAATTTCATTGCTCAAAGAGCAGTTAAAAAATATAGAGAAAAGTATGACTAAAGAAGAAAGATTAAAAAAAAGACATAGTGCTGAAAAAAGATTTAGATTTTATGGATTAGCATCTATTTTTGTTGCTTTACTTTTTGTACTTATATTGGTTCAAAACATATTTTCCAAAGGAAGTTCAGCATTTAAAAAAACAGTTATAAAAACTGAAGTTTTTTATAATCAAGAGCTACTAGAATTAAAAAATGGAGCCTCAGAAAAAGATATTATAAATGCAGATTTTTATGAGGTTATGATTGAAAGTCTAATTAAATCGTTTCCTGCAAAAAATATAGATGAAGAAAATGAACTAATAAGATTATTCAGTGCTGATGCTGAATATGAAATCAAAAAAGCTTTTTTAAACAATAATAATCTTATTGGTGAAAAAATTATTCTTGATTTAACAGCTTCGGATGACATCGATCAGCTTCACAAAGGAAACTACCCAAGAGACCTGCCAGAGGACAGAAGAAGAATTTCAAATTTTCAATTAGCTATTTATGACAATTTTGTAGAAAATGGTAAAATCGGTAAGAATTTCAATAATTATTATTTTACAAAAGGGGATTCCAGAGACCCAGAACTAGCTGGTATAGGCGGAGCTATAGTTGGATCGATTTATAGTATATTAATCTGCCTTCTTTTAGCTTTTCCAGTAGCTGTTTTAGCTTCAATTTATCTTGAGGAGTTTGCTCCTAAAAATAAAATAACTGATTTTATTGAAATAAATATTAATAATTTGGCTGCTGTCCCTTCAATAGTTTATGGTCTGCTTGCTTTACAAATATTATTAGCAACTATTCAATTGCCAAGATCTACGCCATTAGTAGCTGGTATCACTCTTGCATTGATGACATTACCTCGAATAATTATACCATGTAGAGCATCATTAAAAGCAGTACCACCATCAATAAGGGAAGGTGCCTTAGCCGTTGGAGCTTCTAAATTCCAATCGGTATTTCATCATGTAGTTCCATTAGCAATGCCAGGAACTTTGTCTGGTACAATAATTGGATTGGCCCAGGCATTGGGTGAAACTGCCCCTTTAATTCTAATTGGAATGGTAGCATTTGTAGTAGATATACCTTCAAGTCCAATAGATCCTTCGTCATCTTTACCAGTACAAGTTTACTTATGGTCTGAGTCTGCCGAGAGAGGTTTTGTTGAAAAAACTTCAGCAACTATTATGATACTGCTAACATTTCTTATGATTATGAATTTCTTAGCAGTATATTTAAGACAAAAATTTGAAAAAAGATGGAATTAGATGAATAAAGTTAAAATAAAATCAAAAAATTTAAACGTTCATTACGGACAAAAACAAGCATTGTTTGATGTTAACCTTGATTTGAATGAGAAAGAAGTAACTGCTCTAATTGGTCCCTCAGGATGTGGTAAGTCTACTTTTATAAGATGCATTAATAGAATGAATGATGTTATTGATATATGTAAAGTTACCGGTAACATTGAAATAGATGGAGTAGAAGTTAATGACAAGAATTTAGATGTAGTATCATTAAGAGAGAGAGTGGGGATGGTATTTCAAAAGCCCAATCCTTTTCCAAAAAGTATTTATGAAAATATATCTTATGGTCCAAAAATTCATGGCAAAGGTGATACAAAAAGTGAATTGGATGAAATCGTAGAAAACAGTCTTAAAAAATCAGCATTATGGGAGGAAGTTAAGGATCGTCTTGATGAACCAGGCACAAGTTTATCTGGCGGACAACAACAAAGACTTTGTATAGCAAGAGCGATATCAGTAAATCCTGAAGTCATACTTATGGACGAACCGTGTTCAGCTTTAGATCCAATAGCTACAGCAAAAATCGAGGAATTGATTGATGATCTTAAAAAAACATATACAATAGTTATTGTTACTCATTCTATGGCGCAAGCAGTTAGAGTTTCTCAGAAAACTGGCTTTTTCCATCTTGGAAAGCTTATAGAAGTAGGCAAAACTGAAAAAATTTTTAAAAACCCTGACAATAAAATGACACAAGATTATATTACAGGTAGGTTTGGATAGATTATGAGTAATGAGCATACAGTTAAATCATATGAAGAGGAGCTTCAAAATTTAAAAGACTCACTCATTAAAATGGGTAGTTTAACCGAGTCTCAAATGAGCGACTCTATGGATGCAATTATTAAAGTTGATAAAGATTCAATTGATAAGATAATAAAAAGTGATGATGAAATTAATAAATTTAGATCAGTTATTGATATTCAAATAATGAACCTTTTAGTTAAAAGAGCTCCAATGGCGATTGATTTAAGAGAAACAATAAGCTCACTCAAAATTTCTCAAGATTTGGAAAGAATTGGAGACTTATCCAAAAGTAATGCAAAAAAAATAAAGCCACTTCCTCTTGATTTACCAGAAGAACTATTATCAAATCTTAAAAGATTAGGTGATTTAGTTATTAAACAATTAAACGACGTTTTAGACAGTTATATCAATAAAAACTTTGATAAGGCTAAAACTGTATGGGAAAAAGATGAACAAGTCGATGATCTTACAAACATAGCTATGCAAAGTGTCATAGACTTTCTTTCAAAAGATAAAAAAAATCTAGATTTTTCAACACATCTTATTTTTGCTACGAAAAATTTAGAAAGAGCCGGAGACCATGTAACAAACATAGCTGAAACTATTTGTTATTTAATAAAAGGTGAATATCTTAAAGGTAGCAGACCAAAAGGTAAGCAAGCTCAAGAATAATTGATGAAGGGAAAAATTTTTATTATTGAAGATGAGACTTCAATAATTCAACTGGTACAACATAATTTAGAGAAAGAGGGGTTTGTTGTATCTTCGTCAACTAATGGTAATGATGGTTTAAAAGAATTAAAAAAATTTGAGCCCAATCTACTATTACTTGATTGGATGTTACCTGATTTATCTGGAATAGATGTTTGCAAAAGTCTTAGAAGAGACAAAAATTTTAAAAATTTGCCAATAATCATGTTAACAGCCAAAGGGGAAGAGGAAGATAAAGTTAAAGGATTGGAAAGTGGTGTAGATGATTACATAACAAAACCCTTCGGTTTTAATGAGTTGATGGCACGTATAAAAGCTTTACTAAGACGATCAGATCCTAAGACTGTATCTGATGATCTTATTTTTGAGGACTTGAAATTAGATAGAACTGAAAAAAGAGTTTTTAGAGATAATAATGAAATTCATCTTGGTCCTACTGAATTTAGACTTTTAGAATTTTTTTTATTAAATCCAAAGAGGGTTTTTTCAAGAGATCAAATTTTAGAAAGTGTGTGGCCAAATAATATAAATGTAGAAAGTAGAACAATAGATGTTCACATCAGAAGATTGAGACAATCTATAAACCTTTCTGGTAAAAAAGAACTTGTAAGAACGGTAAGATCTGCAGGTTATTCTTTGTCTTAAATTATAACTTTATAAATTCCAACTAAAAATAAAGGGACTTGTAATCCAAAGTTAGTAAGTATTGCTTTATCTTTACTTATAAACCCAGCAACTGTCCATCCAACAACTCCTAATCCATGAAAATATATATTAAGTGGATATATATTTAGATTTGTTAAAAGAATGCCAACTAAAACTAGAAATGTACTTATCCATTTAAGGTATTTTTTTACAAACATATTTTCCTCCTTAATTTGAAATATATAGATTTTTTGATTATTTCTTAATGTTTACTTACACTTTTTGCACAGACCGAAAAATTCAAGATTGTATTTGTTGAATTTCATACCTTCTTTATCTTGAAAATTTGATAGGTATTTCGACAGCTTTGAGCTACTAATTTCTTTTACATCTTCGCATGACTCACAAATAGAAAATGCTGTAGCATTTGTAATTGTACAAGCCGAATTTCTACAGGCAATAAATGCATTTCTACTTTCAATTTTATGGATTTTTCCTATTTCTACCAATTTATCTAATGCTCTATAAACCTGAGGAGGTGCTTTTAAACCTTTTTTTTGGACATTAAACAATATTGAATACGCTTTCATAGGTTGTGCAGATTTTTCAATAATATCTAAAACTATTTTTTGATTTTTTGATAAATATTCTTTTTTTTGAGCCATATTATATTTTACTAATTTCCATTTAATTGTTCAATTGAGTTTTCTTTTTTATTCTACTTAATGAAAGTATAAATAATAACAATCCAGCTGTAATTATAGATGGTCCTGATGGTGTATTAAATTCTAAAGATGCAAACAGACCAATTAAAACAGATAACAAGCCTCCAATTACAGAAAATATCACCATTTGCATCGGATTATCCGAAATATTTCTTGCCATTGCCGCAGGAAGTATAAGCATTCCTGTTATTAATAATAAACCTACCATTTTAATGGATATCGCAATTATTGCCGCTAACAATATTGTAAATATTGCATTATATTTTTCAGGTTTCATTCCCTCTGCCTCAGCTAATTCAAAATTAACAGTAGATGCAAACAAAGGTTTCCAGATAATTTTTAATACAATAAGAATTATAGCTCCACCAATCCATACAAGAATAATGTCGTTAACATTAACTGCAAGTATATCCCCAAATAAAAGCCCCATTAAATCAAATCTAATTGTTGCTAAGAGACCAATAACTACTAAACCTATAGCTAAAGATGAATGCGCAAGTAATCCTAGTAAAGCATCTGAGGGTAAATTAGTAGTTTTTTGTAATTTCAATAAAATTAATGCAACTATAGATGATGTAACAAAAACCGACAAAGCCATATTAATTTCAGTTGTGTACGATAAAGTTATTCCCAATAAAGCAGAGTGAGCTAATGTATCCCCAAAAAATGATAATCTCCTCCAAACTACAAAGCATCCAAGAGGGCCAGTTACTATTGCCATTCCAATCCCAACCAATAAAGCTCTTATAAAAAAATCATCTAACATTATTTTTTCTTTTCTATTGATCCATCAATATTATGAATATGATCATGGGTGTGTTCATAAACAGATAATATTTTAGAAATATCTTTACCAAATATTTCTTGATATTTTTCATTGTTAGCTACATCAATCGGTGTACCAGAGCAGCAAACATGTCCATTCAAACATACAACGTGGTCTGTTTTAGACATAACCACATGAAGGTTATGTGAGATTAATAAAATTCCACAGTTTAATGTATCAGATATTTTTTTTATCAATTCATATAATGCTATTTCACCATTAAAATCCACACCTTGCACAGGCTCATCAAGAACTAAAAGCTCTGGTTTTTTTGCGATAGCTCTTGCCATAAGTATTCTTTGAAATTCACCACCAGATAAACTTTTTAGATCTTTATTTATTAAATGATGTGTACCTGTTATTTCTAATGCATCTTTTATCTCATCATTAGTGAGTGTATTTGTGAGGTTCATAAAATCATTAACCCTAATAGGCAATGTCCAATCTATGTTTATTCTCTGAGGTACATAGGCTATTTTTTCTGTAAATTTTTGCACCTTACCTTCAATATCTTTGTATAGTCCTAGAGTTATTTTAGCTGTTGTAGTTTTTCCAGATCCATTCGGGCCAATGAGTGTAACAATCTGTCCTTTATTTATTTCAAATGTAACTCCTTTTACTAACCATTTGTCATTAGCAAACACCCCTACATTTTCTAATTTTACGAGAGAATTATTTATTTGTGTCATAAAAAAAATACTTGTAATTTCCTGTTATATTATTACACTGTTATAATATAACAATAAAAGAAAAAGGTATTTATCATGAAAAATATTAGCAAAAATTTATTATTAACTCCATTTATTAGCATGCTTTTAGTCTTTGCGCCTGTTAAAGCAGATATTAATGTAGTTACATCTATTAAACCTCTACATTCACTAACAAGCTATATAATGGAAGGGGTGGGCGAACCTGGTTTAATTATCGATGGAGTTGCATCACCACATAATTTTCAAATAAAACCTTCACATGCAAAGATGATTCAAAAAGCTGATTTAGTTATTTGGGTAGGTGAGGATTTAGAGAGTTTTTTACCAACAGCTTTGAAATCCATACCAAAAAATTCTGTTGTTTTTCCTTTATTAGAACAAAGTGGATTAAAGAAATTAAAATTTAGAGAAAAAAATATTTTTGAAGGTCATGATGATCACGGACACGATGAACATGGTAAAAAAGAGGATGATCATGATGAACATGCAGAAAAAGAAGAAGGTCACGATGATCATGGACATGATGAACATGGCCACGCGCATGGAGAGTATGATCCACACATTTGGTTAGATCCTTTAAATGCAAAAGTTATTGTTAAAAAAATTACAAATCAGTTAGTTAAAATAGATGCTGATAATAGCTCCGCTTATAAAGCAAATTCTAAAAAGCTTTTAAAAGATTTAGATAATTTAACTAGCACTATAAAAAAAGATTTAAATAAAAATGCAAGCTTTGTTGTTTTTCATGATGCTTACCAATATTTTGAAAAAAGATTTGGTCTATCTGTTATAGGCGCTTTAACAGTTAACCCAGACGTCATGCCAGGTGCCGAACAATTATCAGAAATTAGAGAAGTTATCGAAGAGAAAAAAGTAAAATGTATATTTTCAGAGCCTCAATTTAACCCAGCGATAATTAAATCTATTGCAAGTGATACAGGTGTTAAAACTGGCGTTCTTGATCCGTTAGGTGCCAATATAAATAAAAGTAAAAATATGTATTTTAATTTAATTGAAGATATGTCTAACGCATTAAAGGATTGTTCTTAATTAAATTTAATCGATTGTTATTTCTATAGGTGTATGATCTGAGGGTTTTTCTCTTCCTCTTGGATATTTATTTATCTTAACATCTTTAATACTATCTATTAAAGAGCTTGAGACTAAAAAATGATCAATTCTCATACCATTATTTTTTTGCCATGCTCCACTCATATAATCCCAAAAAGTATAACCTTCTTTATCGGGATAAATGTACCTGTAAGTATCAAAGAAACCTAAATTAATAATTTCTCTAAATCTTTTCCTTATTTCTAATCTAAACAGGGCATCATTTTCATATGACTTTGGATTATGAACATCTTCAGCAGCAGGAATAATATTAAAATCTCCACCTATAATAATATTACTATTTTCTTTTAAATTTTTTTTTATTGTTTTTATAAAACTATCTAACCAATATAATTTATAATCATATTTTTCTGTATCTACTGGATTTCCATTTGGAGTATAGATATTTATTAAATTAATTTTTTTCTTTTTATGAGTTAATTCACCTGAAATTATTCTCGATTGTTTCATTTTATCTTTAAAGATATTTTGTTTTATATTGTTTAATTTACTCTTTGATAGGAGGGCAACACCGTTGTAACTTTTTTGTCCAAAAACATAACTTTCATATTTAAGGCTTTTAAATTCATCAAAAGGATAATTTTTTTCTTCAGTTTTTATTTCCTGCATCATTACAATGTCAGGAGAAGATTTTTTAAGATATTCTTTAATATTATTTATTCTAGCTCTTACAGAATTAACATTCCACGAGCTTATTATCATTATAGAGAGAAAGAGACACCACAACCACAAGATGATTTACTTTGTGGATTGCTAATTTTAAATTGTTCACCAATTAATTCTTTAACAAAGTCAACTTCTGATCCTTTTAATAAATCAGCTGATGTTTTATCAATTAGAATATTGTTATATTGAATATCATCATCCTCTTTTTCAGTATCAACTGAAAAATTGTATTGGAAACCAGAACACCCACCACCCTTGATAGCGATTCTAAAAAAAGATCCTTTTTCCTTTTTGGATAACAAATGGTTTATTTGTTTTATCGCATTATCAGTAAATTTAATTTCTTTAATCATCTCGTAAGGCTGTTAATAGTAATATAATTATAATTTACCTTTTTTAAAGTATGAATAATTTCAAAAAACTTGGACAATTTAAGTCAACTGGAAGATTTTTTAATGAGAAAAATAGCTCATACAGAACGCCATTTCAAAGAGATAGAGATAGAATAATTCACTCTGCCTCTTTTAGAAGACTTAAGCATAAGACACAGGTTTTTGTTAATACAGAAGGTGATCACTTTAGAACTAGAATCACACACTCAATTGAGGTTTCACAGATAGCAAGATCCATTTCAAAGTATTTGAAATTAAATGATGATCTTGCGGAAACGCTAAGTCTTGCTCATGATCTTGGTCATACACCATTTGGTCACGCTGGAGAAAATAGCCTAAAAGAATGCATGATTAATCACGGAGGTTTTGATCATAACTTACAAACTTTAAGAATAGTAATGTTTCTTGAGAATAAATATTTAAAATTTAAAGGTCTTAATTTAACATTTGAAACTTTAGATGGCTTATTAAAACATAATGGACCTATATTAAATGTCAGTAGAGTAAATAATATAATAGGTATTAAAAATTTAAAAAATAAATTTAATTTTAATCAATATTCATCTTTAGAGTCACAAATTTCAAATATCTCTGATGATATAGCTTACAATAATCATGATATTCAAGATGGATTAAACGCAAATTTATTTAAACTTGAGGAAATTTTAGAGATAAATTTTTTTAAAGAAATTTTTAAAAGATATAAAAATGTTAAAAAAAATAAAATTTTGATTTATCAAATAATAAGAGATTCAATAGATTTAATGGTAAAAGATATTATTTCTAACAGTAAAAAAAATCTCAAGAAGCATAAAATTAAAAATTTGAGAGATATTAAAAAAAATAATTCTAAAATAATAAATTTTTCTGAAAATTTTCAACAAATCGATAGTGAAATTAAAAAATTTTTGAGAGTTAAAATGTATAATAATAAAAAAGTATTATCTAAAAATACTAAAGGCCAAAAAATTATAAAATATTTATTTGCTTATATCTGTAAAAATCCAAAAAAATTTATTAAAAACCAAAAAATAAATAAGGATAAGTTTAGATCTGTTTCTGATTTTATTTCAGGAATGACAGACAGATATGCTATAAACCTTTACAATAATTTAAAATGAACATTTTCGACATTTATCTTAACAAAATTAAAAATATAGTTACTAATAATTCTGCTAATTTAAAAATTCCTCAAAATTTATCAGGTATTAACGTAGATACAGCTCCTGCAAAATTTAAAGCTGATATATCAACAAATGTCTGTATGGTTCTTTCCTCATTAAATAAATTGCCACCAACTGAGATTTACAAACAACTTAATTTAGATGATCTAAAAAATGATAAAGATATTGAAAATATTGAGTTTGTTAAACCAGGTTTTGTTAATATAAAATTTGTTAAGAAATTTTGGAATACTTTTTTAACAAAAATGCTCAATGATCAAAAATATGGAGCAAGTCTTAAAAATGATAAAAAAAATTATTTACTGGAATTTGTTTCTGCTAATCCAACAGGCCCCTTACATGTAGGCCATTGTCGTGGTGCTATATATGGAGATGCTTTGTGCAATCTTTTAAAATTTTGTGATCATAAAGTTACAAAAGAATATTATGTTAACGATCACGGTAATCAGATCAAAAACTTTTCTTTATCTGTATACTTTAGAATTAAGGAAAAACTATATAATGAAGAATACCCTAAGGATGAAAATTTATATCCAGGAGATTACATAATTGAAATAGCAGAACAAATTATTAGTAAAAATTCTATTAAGAATTATGAAAATTATGAAAAAATTTCAGATGAACTCTCTAAATTGAGTGTTGTTGCTTCTTTAGAAATAATAAAAAAAAATCTAAATTCTTTAGGTGTTGTTCACGATAATTTTGTAAGTGAAAATAATATTATTAATTCAAAAGAAGTTGATGAAGCTATAGATAATTTAAAAAAAAATAATTTAGTATTTAAAGGCAAGATAGAGGCCCCTGAAGGTGAAGATAAGTCTAAATGGGTTGAAAGAGAGCAACTACTTTTTAAATCTACAAATTATGGTGACGATAAAGATAGAGCTTTAACAAAAAGTGATAATTCTTGGACATATTTTGCCGGCGATATTGCTTAAAAAGAAAAATCTAATTTGTAAAGTTACTCAGCTTGTAAAATTGATTAAAGAGGGCAAACCCTTCAAAATGTCAAAAAGAAAAGGTGATTATATAATTGTTGATGACTTAGTTAACGAGGTAGGTAAGGATGCAACTCGTTTTATAATGTTGAGCAGAAGTAATGATGTCCAATTAGAGTTTGATTTTGAAAAAGTTAAAGAAAAATCAAAAGACAACCCCCTGTATTATGTTCAATATTGTTATGCAAGAATTTGTTCTGTTTTTAAAAATGCTGATGAAAAAATAGAAAATGACCTAACTGAAGTTGAAAAAAATTATGAATTTAATGATGAGGAAATAAAAATAATAAATAAAATTTCTGAATGGCCCAAATGTGTAGAGGTATCCTCACAAAAACTAGAGCCACACAGAATACCTATCTATTTATATCAACTGTCAGCTTTATTTCATTCATATTGGAATATGGGAAAAGATAATGAGGCTATGAGGTTTTTAGATAAAAGTAAAAAATTAAATAAAAACAAAGCGGTTCTATTAAATAGTGTTTTAAAAACTATTGGCACTGGAATGAAAATATTAGATGTAGATACGCCGGAAACCATGTAATGATTAAAGAAATTAAATATATTTTTTTCGTATTTATAATTTCTTTATTTATATTTTTTACTGTTAAATACTACATATCTGATGAGTTTGAAAAAAAGTATTATAAATCAATTAACAATCTAGACTCTAAATTAGATTTAAAGAAAAATAGTTTAATAAAGTTAGATAGTGATACCGATAATATTATTGAATATATTGACGAAAAAGAAAATAAGGAAAAAAAATTATCATTTTGGGACCTGATCAAAAATGAAGATTAGTCAAAAGAGGGCATTTATATCTGGTTTGAAATCTACAAATTTGTCAAATAAAGAAATTTTATTTCTTAAAAAATATAAACCATGGGGAATAATATTGTTTGAGAGAAATATTAGGAGTTTAGATCAGACCAAAAAGCTGATCCAATCAATTAAAAAGATATTTAAAGATCAAAACTATCCCATTCTTATTGATGAAGAAGGAGGAAGAGTTAATAGACTAAAAAAAATAATAGACACCAAATTACATTCTTCGAAATTTTTTGGTGATATGTATAAAAAAGATAAAAAAAAATCACTTCTTTATTATAAAATTTACATTGATCAAATAAGCTATTTATTAAACAACTTAGGCATAAATATAAATACTGTGCCTGTTCTGGATATAGCTCGAGAAAAAACTTCTAAAGTAATAGGCGACAGATCATTTTAGTAATCAATATTTACTAAAAAATGATTTTTTGACTTTTAAAAATAAAAACTCTCTTTTTGCTATGACTGGTCATTTACTTTTTAAAAAAATTGATAATCTAAATTCTGTAACTCATTCAAAAAAAATAATTAAATTAATAAGAAATAAAATAAATTTTAAAAATTTAATAATGTCAGATGATATATCAATGAAAGCTCTACCATATGGTATTAAAAATAATGTTATTAAAGCATTTACCGCAGGTTGTGATTTAGTTTTACATTGTAATGCTAATTTAAAAGAAATGCATATAGTTGCAGAAAATTCACCAAAATTGAGTAAATTTATAATAAAAATTACAAATAAATATTATAAACTATTGTCCAATGGAGAATCAAGATTCAACTAATAGTTTTCAGGTAAATCTAGATCAATTTAATGGTCCTTTAGATTTACTTTTAGATTTAGCAAAATCTCAAAAAGTTAATTTAGAAAACATATCAATTACTTTATTGGCTGATCAATTTTTAGAATATATTAATAAGGTTAAAGATATTAATTTAGATATTGCATCAGAATATTTAGT
>LUMI01000154.1_pt1 | contig 21918 bp, 19 predicted proteins | sample 729681 | NCBI WGS metagenome assembly LUMI01 (sample SAMN03860267, study PRJNA289734) | marine metagenome | biome: seawater column; feature: ocean; material: water; isolation source: Red Sea water column Station 34 - depth 10m | place: Saudi Arabia: Red Sea | collected 2011-10-15 | depth 10 m
ATATCCCAGGATTCTCCTGTAGAAAATCCGACTTCTGGAGGTTTTGTTTGGACTTCACCGATGGACCACGAGAATACATTTTCCCATCCGTCGTGCGTCCTCCATGAGGCGGTTCCAGTAATTGGTACCTCCACCCCATCACATGAAAATTTCAGAGCCCTCCTTTCTCTAATGGAATTGGACATTTGGCTGGCAGCAAACCTTGACCAAATTAGTTTATACAATTTTTTTTCATCTGTATCCTTACCTGCATTCTCAATCTTTGGATCACTGGGTCTAATTGCTTCGTGAGCGTCCTGAACATTGCTGCCCCCCTTCCCTGACTCTCCTACGCCTTGGCCCAGATATTTTTCTCCTAGTTTATTCGAGATGTGGTCTCTGATGCTCTCTCTGGCCTTTGAATTAGTTCTTGTTGAATCCGTGCGAATATAGGTTATGTGCCCTTCATTATACAGGGATGAAGCGACACCACTGGTCTTTGATATGGACCAACCTAGAGTTGAGTTAGCAGTCTGAAGCATAGTATCAGTCGTGAAAGGTGGTTTTGGTTTTCGATTAACCGTACCCTCTTTAGATTCTGTCAGAATCAATTTTTTTGAGGAATTTATCTGTTCAACAGTTTGTTCCGCGAGTCTAGTATTTGAGGTTCTATTTGGATGATGTTTTCCATCATCATCTAACCAAGCATCAGGATCATCAGATTCGTGGAATCTAACATTCATCTCGATCCCATTAGAAGGAACCGAAACCGAATGGTACTCTTTGGGCACATGGTTATCTCTCTCCAATTCCTTCTCTACAATAAAGCCAAGTGTTGGAGTCTGTACCCTCCCCATTGATTTCAATTTCCATGATTTGCAGAATTTTGAGCATCTCCAGCCCACCAATCTGTCTGTCAGCCTCCTAACTATGGCTGCATTGACAAGATGCATGTCTACATCTCGCGGTTCGGAAATTGCAGACATTACCGCGTCCTTCGTAATCTCGTTGAACGAGATTCTCTTGACCGAGTCGAAATCGGAAAGAATCTCCTTGAGTCTCCATGCAATAAATTCCCCCTCCCTATCAGGATCCGTAGCGATAAATATCTCGTTCACGGAAGATTTGGATGCTTTGTTCATTATCGCAGATAGTTTCCTCTCCGCCTTCTCATCTGTCCAACTCCAAGGGGGATTAGGCAACTCCCCCTCCTTGTATGCCCACATTGCTTTGTTGTTAACTGGTAAATCCTGAACATGACCATTGCAAGCATCTACGATCCACCCCTTTCCAAGATACTTTTTGATGGTCTTAGCCTTAGCGCCAGATTCAAGGATTACTAGTTTCATATGATGCCTCTGGAATTGTTTGGCCGTAACATGCCCTGTATAAACTAGGTGGAGTTGTGGATACTTCAACGCACGCACACGTTCAAGCGCGCGCGAAACCGAAGTTGTTTGACAAAGGCGATATTTACTAGATTTGAAACGTAACGATTGAAGAATGGGTGCGTATGGCCCAAGTGATGGGAATAGCGTGGAGTGTTTTGGGAAGTCCTGCACTGAGGCTCATTGATTCCGAGACTGCTCACTCTATTTCTATGAGAGTAATGAGAGGTTTTGGAGAAACTAGCGCGGGTCAGAACATGCTGAACGCCCTATATAAGCCCCCAGAAGTTCCAATTGAAGTCTTTGGGAAGATGTTCCACCACCCACTGGGATTAGCGGCTGGTTTCGATAAAGGTGCAGAGGCGCTCATGGCCTGGTCTGCTATGGGATTCTCATGGACAGAGTATGGCGGAGTTACAAGATATCCGCAGGATGGGAATCCAAAGCCTCGCATGTTCCGTGCCAATAGGCATAGAGCGCTGGTGAATAAGATGGGATTCAACAATCCCGGTGCATCTGAAATTAGGAAGAGGTTAATTTCACGAAAATCCGAAAAAAAATGGCCAAAGACACCAGTTGCTGCCAACATTGGTAGGTCTAAGAAGGTACCAAATGAACACGCAGCAGACGATTATGCATCTACACTTGATATTCTATGGGATCACGCGGACATGTTCGTACTCAATGTCTCTTCACCCAATACCCCAGGACTCAGAGATCTTCAAGCTCAAGAGCATCTATCTTCGATTCTAAGTTCATGTAACAAGGTACGGGAAATGAAGGCAGACCACAAGCCGATTTTGCTGAAGCTTTCTCCGGATAACGGTGATGAGGAGATACTGGAAACCGTTTCTCTTTGTTTAGCATCTGGTGTTGATGGCATAGTTGCAACTAATACGACCATAAAGAGGCCAGCACCACTATCCACTCAGTCTAGAAAGGCTTTCTCAAGTGAAGGTGGGCTGTCTGGACGCCCTCTAAATTCGCGCTCTCTTGAAGTGATAAATATGGCCTATGGAGAAACTCAGGGTAAAATTCCCATTGTCGGAGTGGGAGGAATCGAATCCAAAGAAACTGCATGGGAGGCAATAATTTCTGGATCATCGCTCATTCAACTTTATTCGGCACTGGTATTCAATGGTCCTACCAATGGTCCTACAGTGGTGTCAAGTATAGTCAGAGGAATAAAGAGTAGAGTGAGAGAATCCGGTTTTTCGTCTTTATCTGAAGCAGTTGGATACAAACACATTTAGAGATTCGCTCCCAGAAGGTGTCGTGCAACTCACTAGGCTTTCACGTCTTCTGATCGTTTTCGGAACATCCATAGCCATTTTTGGTCTAATGATGGTGACTGTGGACCCACAGGTACAATACAGTGTTGACGAGGTAATGAGTGAGCCTGAGAGATTCGAGCAGGATAATATCTTTGTTCGTGGAATAGTATTGCCCGGATCAATGGATTATGATGAGCTGGTGTTTACTTTGAAAGGAACCACAGAGGAATTGATAGTCGATTTCAACAAATCCCCCATTCCAGATGGCTTTGATGAGGGCAGGACTATTGCTGTCAGAGGGGTGCTAAATTCCGAACGTTCGCCTGATGGGCCACTAATCTGGATAATCGAGTCTTTTGAGATTCAAACAGGCTGCCCGTCAAAGTATGAAGCTTGATTGACTGGGCATATTCATAGGTGTCGTCATTGCGCGATAATCGGGCTAGAGGGGGAGTTGACGTGCTCTATTTTTCACAAATCGTTGATAATGGTGACTCGAAGTCCGAGGGCGGCGCAAACGAGCCTTTGGGATTACACCAGCTGACTGCGATGTCTCGCCCCCAAGAGATCCAGGTTGGCGTTAGCGGAATCCGGAGGGATTCTGTAAGCGTCTCACGCCCGGGAACCAGGTCAGGCGCGGAAGCGAGCAGCCCGACCGGGGATGCTGGATGCCTTGGGACTTCGGGACGGAGAAGGCTGGTGCTGCACTCTCACTGATGACGAGCGTCCACCGAGGACACGCCCACTACTCGGGTATTCCGGGTAGTCCGCCCATTTTGCATACAATTTCGAAATGCTTTCTATTTACAGGCTGAACTGAAAGCCTCTGGCCCCTTTGCAATAAGGGCATTCCCTCGAGATCTCCATTGGATCTGAGTTCAGGCAGGCCCACTGGGGTCATAGCTGACACGGGTTCAATATCTACCATGACCCACCTAGGATTATCTGCCGAAGCCTTTGGATCGAAGTATTTTGATTCTGAATCTTGTGCTGTATGGTCGGGATACGCCCCCTTGCAAACCTTCGCTACCCCAGCAACATGTGGGGGTTTGCAGTTTGAGTGGTAGAACAGTACCATGTCACCAACAACCATATCATCACGCATGATGTTCCTTGCCTGATAGTTCCGTACTCCGTCCCAATGAGTGGAGCCATCGGAAACCAGTTGTTCCCAAGGATAGACATGGGGCTCGCTCTTCATCAACCAGTAGTTTACCATGAAGGTGCTAGTCAGAACATAGCAATAAATTTGATTCACCAGGCATCGTCTGTTTGAGAGTAGGATATTCTTGACTCCAAGGCATCAATGTTGGAATTTTGCGATTGCGTGTGCAATCCAGCAGTCCTCACCATCGCTGTCATACCGCCTGTAAGGCCCAAATTGGAAGTTACCATGAACGAGTAAATCGCTGGCAGTAAAAGAAGAGCAGAGAGAGCAGCCACAATAAGTAAGACAATAATGACTGTGACGAAGGGGCCTATTGCGGGAATTTCTATTCCAAAAGCACATGTCATGCCCATGGCAGTTACTGTGGTAGCCTCGAACAGGCTCATTCCAGTGCTTGAGCATGCAGTGCGTATTCCATCCAATGTTCCGCCCATCTCCTTGACTCTATTTGCAATGTGTATTGAGAAGTCTATACCCACACCAACAAGGATTGACCCGATCATAACTGTCACAAGAGATAGTGATAGGCCCCACGAATCCATTACTAACCACTGCATGGCTACGGTGAATCCTACTGGAATTGTGGTAAGGAAAGCGTACCTAATGTCTCTGAAAACCAGAGCGAGGGTGATTATCGTGAATCCCAGTGCAAATGCCAGAGAGGTCCATTGAGAGTCCACTATCAAATTGTTAACTTCTATCGTTATCGAAGCAACACCGATTAGTGAGTCGCCCAATACGTTGATTGGGTTTTCAGAGTCTCCAGCAGCCTTTGCCCAGTTGTTAATCTGCTCCGTGGTTATCGCAGTACTCTTGACATCCATGAATGGCATATCTATGTAAATCAGAGAACGTTGATAATCCGGAGAAATAAATAGCTCCCTCATTTCTTCTGTCATACTATTGTAAAACACATAGAGTAGGAAATTCTGAGCCTGTCTACCCCCATCATCCTCCTGTGCATCTAGTGTATCCAGAATAGTCCAGAAGGAGACATTTCCAGATTGGTCTCTGTCGAAGATTAGCTCTGCAATCTCCTTGATGGGCTCTGGAAGGGGCGTATCCTCGATGAAATCGTTAATTGGGGTGCCAGAAACATTGACTCCCACAGCGATCGCCTTCATCAGGAAGACTATCGAGACCGCAGTAGCATTCTCAACATCATTGCATCTAGACTCGAGATTCTCTATGCCCTCAAGATTAGCGTATGGGTGTTCTGGGTTTATTGACCCTAGGCCAATATCAGGCTCAGCCTTGATGTTTGCATCGATAAGAAGGAACCCCGGTTGACCTGCTTCAAACTCATCCGAGTAAACACCCATCTTCTGTACCGCCTCCACTTCACTGGGTGCCATTTCTAGGAGGTCGATGTTCTCCTCTACGTTTTGCCTGTTGTAACCAGCAGAGATGACCATCAATGCAATGAATAGGGCAAGTGTGATTCTAGACCACTTGACAGGCATATTCACTGCAGCAACGAAAACCTTCGGAGGGGGATGTGAAGGCTTTTTGAGGTCTAGAAGTATTGTAAGATTGGGGACCATTATCATGGTGAGGATGTACACTACGACAATGCCCGCGGCCAACGCCCATCCAACCGTCTGAATGGGTTTCATCGGAGCAAATGTTAGAGAGATGAATCCAATAATCGTGGTCATAGCAGAGAGGAATACCGCGCGTCCTGTTGATTGTAGCGCTGCGGACATCTTTTCTTGGGGGGTTCCCTTAGATTCTGCGTATCTATTCGTAATATGCAGTCCATAGGAAACTCCCAATGAGAGTACGATTGGACCTACTAGTATTACTGTCATAGTTACTTCATAATCAGTAAGGCCAATGAGCCCCAAAGTTACCCAAACTGCGCAAAGCGTGGGTAATCCAGATATTATGACAACCTTAACACCTTGGACAAATCGAATTCTCCCTGTCTGTAGTAAATCGCAATGGAATAGGAACAGCATAGCTGCAACAATTACAACACCTACTGGAAACACTTGCCAGAATAATTTGAATGACTCTTCAGTGACTGCGTTTGTAAGTGGTGCAGGGCCAGTTAGAGTCATCCTAAGGCATAACGAACCATGGTCGGTTTCACACCCTTCTGAACCAGGGGTGCCCCAGTTATTATTCACTGCAATTTGATCAATAGTGCCTTGGGTTTCTGTGACGATATCGCCAACTGTCTTGTTGCCTGTGTCATCAGATATTCCTATTATGATCACGGCTCGACTCCAACCGTATGAGGTCTTGATTTGATTACCTGTACCTATATTCCTGACCAGCTTGTTAAGAGCATTCTGAGGCATCTCCTGTAGTATTTGATCTACCCGCTGTTGTTCATCTGGTATTGCGTAATTACCAATAAGATCGCTTTGCGAGTCTATTGTCTCATTTATTTCATCCGAGAGTTGTTGATTTCCAGTTGCCTCGGCAAGGCCCGAGAAGAAGGCCTTTACGACGCGACCGCCGCTTGAATTCACTTCCTTGATTACTGTAGAGATGGAAAGTACATATTCCACGTCATCTTCTACGCCCTTGTCGTTCCTGGCATAGTTGATAGCTCGCTCAACGTTGTCTATCTGCTCTAGGATGTTTATCTGGCCGTTTGACCCACACTCAACGCATGTAACATTGTAATCGTAAGACTCTACATAAATGACCATCACATTTGTCGTCCAATCATTCTCAACTTGCGCGATCAGGTTCTTCACACTAAGCGGATCTGAATCCGTTGGAAGGTATACTTCCAAGTCTCCATTTACGTTTAGTGCAGGTTCCTCCTTGCAGTAACTTGGGTTATCGAAGCCATCTCTACAGTCTAATACTCCTGAATGAGGCAAAAGTGATACTGTGAATGCCAGTGAGACCAGGACCGCCATAACAGGAAACATGGTTAGAAAGCTGGAACCCTCATGTTCTCTGACCTTCCTGCGTATTTGGTTAGGGACTCTCTGCAATGAGGGTATTAGCTGGAAATTCTCTGGAACTATGTTGGAAAATCTTTCCTTAGCACCCGCAAAAAAGCGGCCAGTGTTGTTCTGAGAATCTTCCCTAGCCATGCCCCTCCCACTACGACGTGAAACGGCATACCTTCAACCCCTCGGCAAAGATGACTACCTCAATTAGTTTTTACAACTACACGGCAATGGTCAATAACACGACTCTCTGCCAATTATTCGGTGGTGTTCGTGGGACAGCCTAAGATTTCAGACAAGCGATGGAGTGTAGACCTCGAGAAACGAATTCAATCGGAACACTACAACGAAGAGTCTTATCGAAGAAGATATGCATTCAACAAAGAAACAGATAAGGAGATATTCGTTATTGATACGCCTCCTCCATATCCCAGTGGAACATGGCACATTGGAGCTGTTGCCCAGTACAGCATGATCGACGTTATTGCGAGGAGTCAAAGGCTACTGGGTAAAGAAGTAAAGTTTCCCTGGGGGGTGGATCGGAATGGCATCAATATCGAATTCACTGTTGAAAAGAAGACAGGGAGGAAGATGCGGACTTATGATAGGGCTGAATTCCTAGAGCTTTGTTCGGAAACTATTGAAGAATACACCAAGGCTATGCGAAATACTGCAAAGAGAGTCGGGCTATCCTGCGACTATGAGAACGAATATCTCACGGACGCCCCCGACTATAGAGCGGTATCGCAGTCTATTTTCGTTGATCTTTTCAAGAGCGGCGATATTGTAGAAGACCTTAGGCCCAATATTTACGATCCAGTTGAAGGTACCACGATTGCTGATGCAGAGGTCCAAAGGGTTCAGAGAGAGACCAAACTATGTAATGTGAAGTGGCAAACTGAGGACGGAGAAGAAATCATAATTTCAACTACAAGGCCCGAAATGATTTGTGCTTGTGGAATAGTAGTTGTACATCCCGAGGATGAAAGATACGGCCACCTAGTAGGTAAGAGGGTTAAACTCCCCATAGAAGTAGCAGAACGAGACCAATATGTCGAGATTGGCTCCCATCCGTCAGTAAAGATGGATTTCGGTAGTGGGGTTCTGATGGTTTGCTCCTATGGTGACCAGAATGACGTCTCCATTTTCAGAGAGCTCGGATTGAGGCCGTTCGTAGCGATTAATCTTGATGGTGAGATGACAGGAATCGCAGGTCCGTTATCTGGGATGAAAGTAAATGAAGCCCGAACAAGAGCAATAGAAATACTGCGAACAACAGGAAATCTAGTCTCTACGGAAGATCGTTTACAAGAAGTGCCAGTCAGTGAAAGGGGCGGAAACCCAATAGAGATTATTCTACTAAAGGAGTGGTATGTGCGACAGACTCATATTCTGGATAGGCTAATGGAACTCTCAAAGGAAAGTAGATTCGTACCCGAGAGGAACCGCCAGTACTTGCATGATTGGATAAACGGCATATCCATTGACTGGCCCATCAGCAGACGTAGGTGGTACCATACAGAAGTCCCGATCTGGTATTCCGAGGACAGAACCAAAGTAGTCGTTCCTCCGAGAGGATACTATGTTCAACCATGGAGGGACTCACCTCCCATTGACTCTGAAGTTTTAGATAGGGAGAGCAAGGATACGCTTGGGACCTATCAGGAATTGAGCTCGACACTTGGGGAACTGACAGGCGAGGAGAAGGTGTTTGACACTTGGATGGACTCATCAAATTCCAATCTTTATGTCTCTGGCTACTTGACGAATCCGAAATTGTTTGATAGGTCATTTCCCACTTCAATTAGGCCTCAGGGCAAGGAAATTGTCAGAACATGGCTATACTACACACTGCTGAAGAGTGCGCTTTTACTAGATCGTCCTGGCTTTCAAACTATTTGGGTAGACGGACTTGGAATGGACCCATGGGGTAGGAAGATGTCGAAGTCATTAGGAAATGGCATAGATGCAGATAGCGTCCTCGAATGTGGAGCTGGAGGTAGGACCGGTTCATGGAAGATTAAGGGTGCCGATGGCAAGCAAGTAGTGCTGAAGGCAAACAAAATCGGAAGTGAGTGCTTTCGACTATGGAAGGCGTGCGATGCGCAGGTGGGTGATGACTTCCATATCAATCCAGAAGAGATTGAGACTAAGTATTACGGCGTACTTACTAAGATATTCAACGTAGCCAGGTTCGCAAGCCAATTCGAAGCTCCTGATGACTTTTCTTCACCCCCTGAATTGAACATAGAGGACATATGGATCCTGTCTGAATTTGATCAGTCCATGGCCTCGGTGGAGAGTGCATGGAAAGATGTTGATATTTACACTGCAGCACAGACGCTGAAGTCCTTTGGTACGGGGATTTTCCCCAGTCATTGGCTAGAGATGTCAAAGTCTAGGCTCTATGAGGGGGACATCTCGGCTACATGGACAATACACAGGATAGTGCGTGATCTTCTCAGTGCATTTAGCCCGATATGTCCGTTCTTCACACATTACCTAAGTACAACACTTTACGATTCTAGCTCAGTGGATGTAAGAGCATTCCCAAGGCTTCCTTCATTCCCTGGTTCCGAGATGTTTGAAGAACTTAGAGACAAAACTGAGTCATTGGAAGAGTTCAATTCAATGGTTTGGAGAGCAAAGAAGGATTGCGGACTTTCTCTTAGGTCTCCAATTTCAGATGTTCAAATTCCTGAATCCCTGAACTTATTCTCAGACGCTTTGGTAAAGATGCACAATCTAGAGTTCTAGTCGGTCAGTTAAGGGAATTATGGCATCTTCCAGTTTCGAAATACTCTATGAGCAGTCCTGCCATTTCAGTTCCAATCCGAGCCTGTGCCTCTAAAGTAGACGCTGCAATATGTGGGCTGCCATGGAAGGAGTCGTGACGTAGCAGGTCACTCTCTGCAAGAGGCTCAACTTCGAAAACATCGAGTGCTAGTGATGTCAGTTGACCTGACTCCAATGCCATAGAAGCAGCGGATTCATCGACTACGCCGCCCCTTGCGCAACTAACTATGTGATTACCGCATTCAATCCCGTCTAGGCCTATTCCAGGCATCATGGATATTCGTTCTGAGTTTACCAGATTCCTTGTTTGTTCATTCAGATTGCAATGTACAGATATGTGGGTGCAATATCTGAAAATTTCATCCACATCACCATGTAATTGAACGCCCTCAGGAGCTTCATCGACGAAGGGATCGAAAGCATGCACTTCCATGCCGAATGATGAAGCGATGGAGGCAACTCCTCTGGCTATTCTTCCGAAGCCAATTAGGCCCAGCCTCTTTCCACCTATCTCAGAGCCTCGCAATTGTTTCTTTGCCCATTTTCCGTTTCTAAGCGTCCGATCTGCTGTTGTTATATGCCTTGTAGAGGCTATCAGATGTCCAATGGTTAACTCCACGACACTGCGAGTAGATGCTCCCGGAGTATTGCACACCGTGATGCCAATTTTTGTCGCTTCGGCGATGTCGATATTATCCACCCCCACTCCTGCCCTCCCAATGAATCTAATACCGGCGCTATCGTTCACTGATGCTGAGATTTGCTCTGATGGAAGTTTTGTGGCACTTCTGATTACTACCGCATCAAATCCTAGAAGCGAGCCATTTGCGATTTCTTCTGGCTCGTGGTGCCGCAATACTACCTCATGACCTGCATTCTCAAGAATTTCAACAGCTTCATCGGACATCCCATCTGTTACAGCGATACGCGCCATATGCATACCTGGAACATTACGTGCATCAACATTGTGAGTATCATGCCGGTGGGTTGATATTTAGTACCCCTAATTCATTCCCAGATACAATGGGATTTGAATTACCTGAACTTGAATATGCCTATGACTCACTAGAGCCCCATATTGATGCGGAGACAATGGAGCTACACCACTCCAAGCATCATGCTGGATATACCGCTAAACTGAATGCTGCAATCGAAGGTACAGAAATGGACTCTTTGGGTATTGAGGAATTGATGATTAATCACATGGATAATGCTGCAGTTAGGAATAACGGCGGGGGGTTCTGGAACCATGGAATTTTCTGGGAGACAATGAGCCCAGATGGCGGTGGAGAACCCGAGGGCGATCTTGCAAATGCAATTTCAGACTCTTTCGGATCTTTCCAATCTATGAAGGATCAGTTCAGCGAAGCAGCCATGACAAGATTCGGCAGTGGTTGGGCATGGCTATGCGTTACAAATGGTCAACTTTCTATATGCTCCACTCCAAATCAGGATAATCCCCTCATGTTGGGCGATGGCATACCAATTCTAGGCCTAGACGTTTGGGAACATGCGTATTACAAGAATTACGGGCCAGGCAGAGGAGACTACATCACCGCATGGTGGAATGTAGTAAATTGGTCAGCTGTGTCCGATAACTACCATGCCGCAATATAGTCGAATATCTATAATGCCAACCGTTCCATTATAGCGCTCTTTGGACACGCAACGGCGTGGTCGACGACTACGAAGCCATGTTGACCGCGGTATTGATATTGGTATCACCCGTTATTTTTGCACTCCCTGTGTCGTTCGCATGGAGATGGTGGGTCGGTATTGAACCAGAGCATGAGCATTATCGAGAAAAGGTTCGCAGAGTACTCGATGCAGGGATGCCCCTTGCACGTTACAGGGGAGAGTTGGACGCAGAAGCAAGGAAGGTACACGTATCATCTGATAGACAAGGCAGAATAGAATCGGATTTACTTCATAGACTCCGATTGCAACATTTTCTCCTTTTCCCTAGTCTCATTTTGTGGCCTCTGGTAGGCATCTTCGCAGCTATCATCAGCATACCGATGATGCCCCTGCTGAAGCTAGTCGAGTGGATTCTGATCAAAAAGAAGGCGCTATCAGCAGTCGCGATTATTATTCAGAGGTATACAAGATGGGAAATCATAGGAATCCCCAGACTTGATGACGGTTCCAAGCAGTTCGGCAAAGCTCTAGCTTCAATTCACAGAATGCCTACGACCGTATTTCTTGGCCTTTTTGCTTACCTAATCGTGTCATATTCGCCAATGAGTTCTTTCAATGTTCTTCTATTAAGCGCACTGGTATACATCATTTTGGTCTCTGCAATTTCTGTCATCAGGGCTGCTACAGAGAGTACCCTAACATTTGCAGATCCTACCAATAGGAGAATCATACCTATGGAGTCGTATGTAGACGAGAAGCTAGGGCCATGGGTAGGAGTAGGGCTGATTTTCCTATTGTCTAGGCAGCTCATGTATGGATCTAAGATTCGAACAGGCGAACTCTTAATTGATCCAGTTCCATTTTCAATAAGTGTTCTACTTGTCTTGTATACAGCCACAATAATAGGAATAACTGTTGAGATACTTTTCTTCAGGAGCAGGGGCGAGGAGGTAAGAATGACATTTCAAAAACAAATGGTCGATATTTTTCAACCGGATGTATACCTCTTCAATAGGAATTTAGGGACTTTGAGACTTGTACCACTAATGCCTTTATCACTTTGGCTGGAAACAGATGAGGACTACGATGACTTACTCAAAGATACGTGAGAGCCTCGACTTTCCAGTTGGCCCCATCTAGATTTACAGATCCCGAATCAATATCATCAACACGTAGTTTCGCAATTCCGTAGGATACACCTTCTGACGACTCGCACGATGTAATATTCGCTGACGAGCCATTCGATAAACGGTATTTCCCTGGACTAATAGCTGAATCACCAGTAAGGAGGCAAAGCCTCTTCACAGTCCTGCCTCGGCTGTCTAACCTTGCATGAATTTCTTGTCCCGGGTAGCACCCCTTATCATTACTGACCCGATTTATCATCCCACATTCATTAGGAAGATTCCCCTTGATGTCAATTAAGCTTGGTATACAAACTGCTAATCTGACGAAGTTCCACCTATCATCACTCATTTCAGAGTATTCCGACTCCTCAAGTATCGAGAGGAAATCACTCATCTGGTTTCGTGGTAATAGGATATCGAGTACCGAGCCGCCGGGAAATTCGGATTTTACAGCAATCATATCTCCGATTTCTATTACTCTATTTCTTTCTAGGTGTGCTCCATCGAATCCCAACCTAGAAATTATTGATTGAAAGTCAGAAGATACTAGAGAAACCCTCCCTATCGCTTCATCTGCGATGATTAAATCGCATTTCTCATCCCAAGATTTCCCGTCGATCAGGGTCTTTCTTGTTTTATCGCCCACCTCTTCTGATGACAAAAGTAGTATTTTTTCCTGTAATTTGTAAATCGATCCGAGATCTGTGATTCGGCCGTTGTAATCACAGAATAGTACGTCTAGGCAGTGACTATCCGGAGAATCAACAATCCTGGTTGTGACGACCCTATCGATGACATTGGTTGAATCATTGCCCTGCAACAGCGTTACACTCTGTGTGCGTACGTAATACTCCTCCCTAGTGGGGTTATTGCGCAAAGAACTACCTCAGCCGAATGACTGCCCGCAGCCACATGCCCTGTCAGCATTGGGGTTCTCTATTTGGAATCCGCCACCCATCAGAGTCTCCTTGAAATCAATCTGGATACCATTTAGCATAGAGCTGTCCTTATTATGAACGAATACATTAATTCCGCCTATTGAAATCTGCTGAAATCCTTCATCCTCTGGTCTTTCTATGATTTTCATGTCGTAAAGATACCCTGAGCATCCTCCGGATTGCGCGCTGATCACCAAGACATGTGTGTCTTCGTCTCCATTCATGTTTTGCTCTAGCGCGCGTATTGCTTTGTCAGTAAAGCTCAGTTTGACATCAACGACTTCTGTTTCAGAAACGACGGGTAGGGAAAATCCCTCACCACCCAGTATGCCCATAGACAAATTGTACAATCGGTAATATTTCAACAGTTGCTTAGATTACTCGTCACACATATCAATCAACCTGCTATCGTATTGTCGTGGACGGGATGGAGTCTAGAGAAATTGCAAGACTAAGTCATGCAGGGATCGCTAGAGAATTGGACTATGTAACCTCTGAATCTCCCCTATCGATTAACGTAACTGACAGTAAAAATAGTACGTTTGAGATGGGAATTACCATGAGGACTGAAGGTGACGACAGGAGGTTGATTCTAGGATTCCTATACTCAGAAGGGGTAATCGATTCGATTACAGACGTTTCCAGTATAAAAATCGATGATGGAATAGCATCGGTAGTTCTCAATGAGTCATCATCTTTCAACTCTGATTCCCATCAAAGGAATAGTACCGTAACATCTTCTTGTGGTCTCTGCGGAAGATCGGACCTTAATGGGCTGCTTAAATTGGAAAATACTCTTCTAGATGAGGAAATGTCAATTTCTCTAGATGCAGTTTCTGTCTGTCTTAATTCTATTCATTCTGACCAACCAATATTCTCTCGTACGGGGGGATCCCACGCCTGTGCAAGCTTCAGAGACGATGGGACAATAGATTGTGTTTTCGAGGATGTGGGGAGGCACAATGCTTTCGATAAAATGGTAGGGCATTACCTGGAAAGGGGTTTGATACCGAAACCTGGATTTGGTGCATTCGTATCAGGAAGGGCTTCCTTTGAATTGGTACAGAAGTGCATAAAGGGGGGCTTTCCGATAATGATAGCAATTGGCGCTCCAAGTAGCCTAGCTGTCGATATTTCGAACGAATATGGGCTCACTTTGGGTTGTTTCGCAAGGGATGATGGTTTGACTCTATTTAGTGGAGTTAGGAGAGTTGTAGAATAGTGATGCGTTTTTGTACTTCCTTTCCTTCATATCATTCTGGTACTTGAGTCCCAATTTGGTGCCATTTTCTTGGATCCATTCTGAGAATCTTACTACCCCTAGTGGCTTGTCATCTGATGCCATCAGTCCGTTCATAAGCCCACGAATTTCAGCTCTGGTAATGACTCTGTCACTGACGATAATTCCTACAACCTTGCCAACAACCCACGCAACTATAGGGGGAACCGGAATTATTGCTCTCCTCAGCCCCATAGATCGTGAAATTAAATTGACGTACTCATAATAGGAGAATTTTTCCGGCCCTGCAACATCCAAAACTACATTCTCATTCAGGGCTCCTTGTTCCACTGCTATTCGAGCAACATCGGATATGTGCACAGGTTGTATAGGATAAGACCCTAGGCCAAAGACACCGAAAATAGGGAACCTTCGTATTAGCCATGCCATATTGTTGATCAATACATCTCTCTTACCACCGAAAAATACAGTAGGACGGAGTATTGCATGGGATAACTTAGATTCGGTTATCATTCTTTCAACTTCCATCTTACCAGCGAAATATGTCCAATCGGGAGCCTTGTCAGGATGCGCGACTGAAAAGTGCACAATCCTCCTTATTCCTGCATCTTCAGCTGCGGAGATTAGCTTCCCTGTATTTGAAACGGCTAAGTCGTGCGCATATCCGCCTTTCCTGTCTTTGTACCTTACCCAATAGGTATTGTATAGAACATCTGCATCAGAAAGAGATGACACCATCGAATCGTGGTCTGTAAAATCAATTGTTCTAACTTCCACTTGGCCGTCAAAAGGATCGTCCCTTCCTATCGCATTTGTCAGAGTCCTAACTCTGTGCCCGCAACGCAGCAACTCCTTGGCTATCCAACGTCCTGAATAGCCAAATGCTCCAGTAACAACATGAGCATCTTTTGCCACAATGTTGGGAATAGGCGAGTAGCCATTATCTTAACCACATTAAATTGAAGAGTACTGCCGTGTGTTTTGCCACATGAGGCTTACACCTGAGGCTACCACGCCGATCGAAGATGTATCTCTCAAGAGGAAGGCTCCGAGTAAATCTGCTGCAGGACTCCCAGCAATTATCTCAACAGCTAAGCACGGCCTCTCAAAAATGGGATTGATAGGTTCATTGACTAATTTTTACAAAGTCAATAAGTTCCAGGGTTTTGACTGTCCGGGGTGTGCATGGCCAGATCCTGACGGTACGCGTACAATCGCTGAGTTTTGTGAGAACGGTGCCAAGGCAATAGCCGATGAAGGTACAAAGAAAAGGGCCAGCCCTGAATTCTGGTCCAAATGGACTGTTAGAGATTTATCGCTAAAATCCGATAAATGGCTAAATTCACAGGGCAGGTTGACACACCCACTTATTCTCAAGGAAGATTCGGATTACTACGAGTCCATATCATGGGATGATGCGTTTGAAATAATTGCAAGTGAGATGGCATCTTTACCTCCTGATCAGGCGGTATTCTATACATCTGGTAGGACAAGTAACGAGGCTGCTTTCATGTGGCAATTACTCGCTAGGAGGTATGGAACCAACAACCTCCCAGATTGCTCCAATATGTGTCATGAATCATCAGGAATAGCACTGAAAGAAGCCATAGGAATAGGTAAGGGTACCGTTAAACTAGATGACTTCGATAAGGCGGACTTGATTATTGTTGTAGGTCAAAACCCGGGGACTAATCATCCAAGAATGTTGACGGCTCTGAGGGATGCTAAGAAGAACGGGGCATCAATTGTTTCGGTAAACCCGCTAATTGAGACTGGCATGATTAGGTTCAAACACCCCCAGAACCCTCTAGAAGTTCTGGGTTACGGAACTGAAATTTCGGATGAGCATGTCAGAGTATGCTTGAACGGGGATCAGGCGCTGTTCAGGGGCTTCGCCAAGGTAATACTCGAAAGATCACTGGAGGATTCCGGATTTATCAGCACATTCACGAAAGGCTACGAGGACTATGAAAAGTTGGTTCGAAATACATCGTGGGATTTGATTTCTATGATGTCCGGCGTCGAAAGAAACGAAATAGAGAGGATTGGCAAGTTGATTGCAAAGTCGAAAGCCACAATATGCTGTTGGGCAATGGGCCTTACTCAGCACAAGAACTCCGTACCGACGATACAAGAAATCTCCAACCTTCTTCTGCTTGGGGGACACGTTGGGAGAGAAGGGGCTGGATTGTGCCCAGTTAGAGGGCATTCAAACGTCCAAGGCGACCGAACTGTAGGGATAAACCATAATCCTACTTCGGAATTTATCGACTCATTGAGAAGAGAGTTCGGAATTCAGAACCTCCAAACCAGGGGTCTAGATTCAGTCGAAGCAGTCAGAAGTATGTTACAACGAGAGGCTAGAGTCTTCCTCTCTATGGGGGGGAATTTCATATCTGCAATGTCCGATACAAATGCCACTTCTGAGGCAATAAGGAACTGCTCGCTGACAGTCCAGATTTCAACCAAGCCCAATCGGTCTCACCTGATAACCGGAAAGATAGGCATTATCCTACCATGCCTAGGGAGGACGGAGCGAGACCATTCAGGATACAGTGAACAATTTGTTACAGTAGAGAACTCTATGGGAGTGGTACAGAAGTCTATTGGATCGCGTCCACCTGCTAGCAATAATCTAAGATCTGAGGTGAGCATTGTATCTGGAATAGCCATGGCAATTGAGGAAAAAATAGGATTTTCAGAAATTAAGTGGAAAGAGCTTGCCGCAGATTATGATTTGATTAGAGATAGTATTGAGAAGGTGATTCCAGGTTTTGATTCATACAATGAAAGATGCAGAGAAAATGGGGGTTTCTATCTACCTAATCCTCCGAGGGACTCGAGGATATTCCCCACCAAAACTGGCTTGGCAAATTTCATCTCCAATGATTTGGTTTCAATTTCTCCTAATGATGATGAGTTTCTTATGATGACAATTAGATCTCATGACCAATACAATACCACGGTATACACCGATAACGACAGATACCGTGGGATTTACTCGGGGAGGAGAGTTGTTCTGATGAATAAATCAGATATGGAGGAAAATAGTTGGGAGGAGTTTGACGAGGTGTCAATCACATCTAAATTCGATAAAAAAGTAGTGACATCTGATAGATGGAGAGTGGTTGAATATGATATTCCTAGGGGGACGGTCGCTACTTATTTCCCAGAAGCGAACGTACTTATCCCATTAAACAGCGTTGCCGACAAGAGCAATACCCCTACTAGCAAATCGGTAATCGTTAATATCACATCTACCTGATTCCACGAGCCTGTCTTTTTGCCTGTTCCCTAGCTAAAACCCTGCATCTACTAATCTGCTTCTCGCAGAGTTCGGCCTCGGACTCATCGAGACCCCTCTCTAAGGATTGGGAGAAGCACTTTATTGCATCATCGAACATTTCTACTGCGGCATAAGATGACCCCATATTGAACAGAGTCCTACCTGATACGGATTTGGGGTCTAAACCTATAGCAGTATGATATGCGATAATACTCTCGGGGTATCTACCTTCATTGTACAATGCATTACCTCTTCCATTCTGAGCCTTTACCCTAAGCTCGACTTCACTGGGAGGACATCCACCAATAGCCTTCTCGAAGCTCGAAAGTGCCTCATCGTTCTTTCCTTCATTTAGAAGGTTAATCCCCATGTTATACCAACCCAGAGAATCGTCTAGGCTCCCTCTTTCTTCGACCACTGGTATTGATCGCACCTCATCTGCTGCGATAAGTAAAAGCTCATCATCGTCAACAACATCTTGATTGTCTGTACTTATCTCTGGCTCAGGTTGCACAATACTATCCGATTCAATTTGATCGGCCCTCTTCATACATTGTACAGCCCGATCTTCGTAGCCCGCTGAACTCAATGCTTCACCAAGCCCCCTCCAAACTTCAGGAGAATCTGGAGTCTGCTCTAGAAGATCCTTCCAGATTGAAACAGCAGTTGAATGATCACCTGATGAAGATAGTGCCCGAGCTTCTTCTTGCCTGCTGGACTTATCGGAAACAGGGGAAATGACAGTATCTAGGTTTTGGTCAACTTGATCCTCAAGAATCGGTTCTGATTCTATGAATACTAGCTCAGGGGTTTCTTCAGGCTTGGACATTGATGCAATGTTATGCAGGTTCTCATCTTGTTCGAGATGCGGGAGTGCTCTTTTCGCAAAATCACTGGCCCTATCTGGTTCACTTTCTACTAGAAGATAAGCTAGATTGGCTAGGGTCGGCGGGTGATCTGGATAATTCTCATCACATTTCATGAAGGCCTCAACTGCATCTTTCACCGAGCCAGTCTTGCTGTACACTACTCCCAGACAGAACCATACTGTAGCATTATTCTCGTCCATTTTAAGGGCATCAAGATATGTTAGAATAGCTTTTGAGAATTCTCCGCTATTGGTTTGAGTGGCGCCTATTTTCAAAGACTCAATGAGTCCACTCATGACCATTGGGGAAATCACCAATGAATAAGTATTCTGAAGTATAGTAGAAAGGTACAATTGAAGACTGATTGCCATTTGTGTTGTTCATGGACGAGCCGATAGTTGTGATGGGCATTTGCGGCTCTTACGATCTAGACTCAGCTAACGGAAGAATGCTAGAGCTTATTCTCAGGGAGTGTGGGAATCTCGGTGCAGAAACCGTGGTCTGGGACCATGGAAAGAGGCCTTTGCCCCTAGTCGGAGCAAAAGGTTCGTGGGATGATTCAAACGTCAAAGCCTTCCAAGAAATGGCAGTTTCTGCAGATGCCTTTGTCCTATCGAGTCCAGAATATCACGGAACCATGAGTGGAGTGATGAAGAATAGCCTTGATTGGTTATATTCGAAGCATACTTCAGGCAAGGTTTTCGCCTTAGTTTGTACTCTAGGAGGTCAAGCTAGCAATAACACACTGAACCATATGAGAATAGCAGCGAGATGGATACATGGCTGGGTGATTCCAGAACAGGTTGCTGTGCCACACATCAAGAGTGCTTTCGACGAAGACGGAGAGCTTCTAAGCTCAGATATCAATGATCGTGTTCTGTCGATTTCGGCATCATTGATAGAAAATACTACCAAACTGAGGAGGTAGTAGTGTCTGGTGAAACCCTCACTCCCGAGATAGTATATTCGTTACTGCTGATGTCTATCGCCGGAGTTTCGGCCTGGTGGTCTAGGTACATCATAGAGAATATCGTTGCATTAAGAATTGCAGTTTTGGTTGGCATCTCTTCCTCTATATTCATGCTAATCAATATCCCAGGATGAAGCAGTTATGGACATATTTCCAGTAAGATGCCAAGTGAAATGGACTACCCTGGAAAGCGGATGCATTGAGATCTCTTTAGACAAGAATCTCACTAAGATCGAGGCAAAGGTAGCTAGGATTCTGGGTGCTCCAACGTTCGTAAGACGTCCAATGGACAAAATGAACAGCGCCCTCTGGGTGTTAATGGACGGAACGCGCAACGTTCGATCGATCATAGAAGAAATGGATGCCCAATTTAATGAAGCAATTTCTCCAGTAGAGGAAAGAGTGAGCAATTCCATTGCCCAGTTTGTAGAATTGGGCTTAGTGTCCCTGACTAGAATGAAAGATGACTTCGATTGGGATATCGGACCTTCGGTTGACTGACATTAATTATCGACCGATGTTCTTTTCCTCTCGTTGAGATTCTCCCTGTACCTCGCAGAGAAGTAAATCATCAATGGTATTACTAGAACGAGGAAAAAGCATCCAACTAGAGCAGAGAAGCTGTATACGGTCTCTTGGACAGGATTTATTTTGAACTTCGATAAGGAAACCAGCTCATGGGAGGAAAACTCAGATTCGACAAGCATTCCGGCACTAGGACTAGTTTCACCATCGCTAACAACCTTCACCTTCCATGTAATCGTCTTTTGCGCACTGGAAATTAGAGAGTCGGCTTCTTCCTGGGCTCTTTCGATATTCTCACTCTCCAGATAGCCCTTACCCTTGATTGGCAATTCTAGAGATACGCGGCCTCTTAGAGTTCCACTACCATTGGCTAATTCCATAGTATGCGTTCTGCTATACTCACATGTATCTAGTATGTCCGAATAGTCTGAGTTTGGCTCATTGCAAACATAGCTCTGATCGGTTAGGCCTAAGTTTGGGGAGTGGGACCAATTTGTGCCCTCTGCTTCTACGATTAGTGTTGAGCCTGAGGGTGCGTCGTATACGGTGAAATTTACCCAAGTTATCGCATCTGTTGTGGTATAGTACCACTGGGCCAGTCCCTCCGACTCTTGAGTAAGATCCATGGATTCATGATCGTTTGTTGTGTTGTACTCGTAGTACTCGGAATCAACAGTGTTAGAGTATACTGCGTAGGACAGTAGTACGATTAACGTCATTCCCGTTCCGACCATGGTACGTAGCATGTTCGGATTCTTCGACAGTGATTTCTTCACAATTTTTTGCAAATGGCCCCAATTATTCAATGCTTGTTGTGAGAAAACATCCAATGAGATTCAGCAAAACCGTGTCATCACGGTTAAATACGGTCTGTAGGACGGGCGGGACGCACGGGTGAAGGTATGACGACTTACTATGACGTTCCAGCAGACCTTCTAATTGCTAGTCTTTCTGAGAAGTTGAAGTCTTATGACAAGGTTTCTGCACCAGAATGGGCATCTCAGGTTAAGACTGGCACTCACAGAGAAAGACCACCCGTTCAGGAAGATTGGTGGCACACTAGAGCGGCATCAGTACTTAGGAAGGTGGCAATAAAGGGCCCAATAGGTACCAATAGAATTTCACAAGAGTTCGGGGGAGCTAAGGATAGAGGGGTCAAGAAGAATAAGGCTGTGGCGGGTTCAAGGAACGTCGCTAGGAAGATTCTGCAGCAACTCTCAGATTCGGGGCTATTGGTCGAATCGCTGAATACAGCTGGTAATGTTAACAGGGGTAAAATCGTTAGTTCTGAGGGACAAGCTCTTCTCGACGAGGTTGCACATTCGGTAAGGTCGAAAGCTGAAGAAAGGTACCCTGGTTTGGAGAAGTATTGAGGTGGCGCCATGGCAAGGAACAAACCATTCGCAAAGAAAAAGCGCTTGAATAAAGTGACTAAGCAGAATAAGCGTGTTCCGGTTTGGGTGGTAATGAGGACAAATAGGAAGACCAACTCTCATCCCAAGAGGCACATGTGGAGAAGATCCAAACTACAGAGGTGACCAAATGGCAGAGGTAAAGGAAATCACAATACCACTCAGAGCTGCGTGGAAGGTTCCACGGACAAGTAGGGCAAAAAGAGCCATGGCCGAAGTAAAGACTCATGTTTCTAGACATATGAAAAGAGGAGACGACGAAGAAATATGGATAGATGAGTCTGTTAATCATGCAATTTGGGCAAGGGGAATGCAGAATCCACCTAGAAAGATCAGAGTAGTATGTACTCGAGAAGAGGGTTTTCCGTTAGAAGTTAAATTATTGGAGGATTG
>LUMI01000119.1_pt1 | contig 21886 bp, 22 predicted proteins | sample 729681 | NCBI WGS metagenome assembly LUMI01 (sample SAMN03860267, study PRJNA289734) | marine metagenome | biome: seawater column; feature: ocean; material: water; isolation source: Red Sea water column Station 34 - depth 10m | place: Saudi Arabia: Red Sea | collected 2011-10-15 | depth 10 m
CATGTTCATTTCTCGCATATTCTCTTGCTCCAGCTCTACAAGTTAGAAAATTATTTGAATATTTTTTTCTATAAAGCATTGCTCTTTCAGCTGAGCCATTTGCTGCATAAATTCTTTCATTTGGATCATCAATATATCTAAACTTTTCTATGCTCTCATAAGGAGCTTGAATAGGGGTGTGAGGAGCATTGAAAGCTATATATAAAAGTAAAGGTTTGTTATTTTGTTTATTTTGTATGACTTTTATTGCTTCGTTCGCAATTAAGTCTGTTGAATAACCTTCTTCTCTTAAAGGCACACCATTCTTATGCCAATCAAGTCTTCCTGACATTGTATGGTTAAAATAATCGATCCCTCCATTCATAAAACCATAGGTTGTATCAAAACCTCTTTGACCTGGTAAATATTCTTTAGAGTTCATTCCTAAGTGCCATTTTCCAACTAAAGCTGTTTGGTATCCCGCTTCTTTGAAATACTCAGGTAGTATTTTGTACTCAAGTGGAAGCCCCGTGGGATTTGTAGAAGGATTACTAATTGGTCTTAGAATACCTACAGAATATGCTTCAAGCCCTGTCATTAAGGACGCTCTTGTAGGACTACATATTGGATTTGAATAAAATCGATTTAACTCCAAACCCTCATTCACGAACCTATCTATGTTCGGAGTTGGAATAATGCTTTCATGGTATGAAACATCGCCCCAACCTAAATCATCAGAGACAATAATGACAATATTGGGTTTTTCATATGGAAAAATAAAATTAGAAAAAAAAAGGAAACAGAGAAGTGTAAACCTTAAATTTTTAACCAATTGACTCTATAAAGTTAGCTAAATTTTTTCCTATTTGATCGGGAGAGGTTTCTTGAATGAAGTGATTTCCTTTAACCGTGACTTCTGAAAGATTTTTCCAAGTTCGTACAAATTCTCTTTGATCACCAATAAGTATTGATCCTGGATCAGCATTAATAAAAAGTTTAGGAATATCAGAATCTTTGTGAAAATCAGCATTTTTTTGTACCTCATCAACAACCTCAGGAGGTTCTCCCTCTAGAGGAATTTGTCTTGGCCAAGTAAGAGTAGGGCGCCTACTTTCTCCACTCTCAATAAAGGGCCTTCTATATTCATTTTTATCATCTTCAGAAAGACTTGGTGCGTCCAAAAATAAAATCTTTTCCACGAAATAATTCTTTTCAAGAATTAATTCTTCTCCAGCCTCAGATCTATAGAGACCAAAGATCTTTCTTGCCATTTCAGGCCATTGATCCCAAACCATAGGCATTACAATTGCTTCCATAAAAGTTATGGATTTTATTCTTTCAGAATTTTCTCTTGCAAATTGAAAACCCATAGCAGATCCCCAATCATGGATCACTAAATGAATATTATTTCCAAGATTTATTTCTTCTAATAAAGAAGTTAAATAATCATATTGCCCATGATATTTGTAACCTGGATCATCAACATTTTTTAGTTTTTCTGAGTCTCCCATACCAATAAGATCAGGTATTACTATTCGTCCTAATCCTTCTACATGAGGAGCTATATTTCTCCACAAATAAGAAGACGTTGGATTTCCATGTAAAAAAACTATGGGATCTCCTTGACCTTCGTCAACATAGGCCATTTCTTTCCCTTTAATCTTGATATGTTTTTTTGAGTACATTTTTTAAATTAATGCTAATGCCATCATAATAAGAATAATTGTTGATGGAAGCCAAACTAAAGTTCTTACAACGCCTATACCAGCCATATATAAGGCTCCGTGAGCAACTCTTAAGATTAACCACCACATTGCTAAACCGCTAATATCTACTCCCGAAGCAATAGACCAAACTGCTAAAGCAAGAAAAATTGGTAGAGTCTCTTTTAAATTATCTTTTGCCTTCGTAGCTCTAGAAAGCATTAAAGAGGGCGGATGTTCAGGTTCATTATCTCTATTAGAAAGTTGCCAATTCAAATTTTTAGAATTCAACATCATAGGTATAAGCCAAATTTGAAACAAGGCCAACAGTAAGGTATATCCTATTATCATTTCCATAATTTTCTCCTTTTTGTAAATTAAGTATAAGTTATTTTTTTTAATAAATTAAAGTAGTTTTCAATTTACTATTTTTCCTTATCGTCTATGATCATTTAATGAAAATCATTCGTTTTCTTTTCCTTTATCTAATTTCAATTAATTTATATTCAACCCAAGAGATACTTACTTTAGGTTTTGGCTCCTGTCTTCATCAAGATCGAAGCATGGCTATTCTTAAAACAATAGAGAAGAAAGAATTGGATCTATTTATGTTTATTGGAGACAACGTATACGGAGATCAAAAAGATGGAGAATTAGACAAACTTATTAGAACCTATAAGCAGCAATACAATAATCTTGAAAATTTTTTAAAAAATGTAAGTACAGAGTTTATTTGGGATGATCATGATTTTGGATTAAATGATGGTGGTTCTGATTATCGTTACAAAGACAGAGCAAAAGAACTTTTTTTAGAGACTTGGAAAATTCCATCTCAAGATCCACGTAGACTAAGAGATGGCCTCTATTTCGATAAAATGATTGAAAAAAATGGTCTTAAGGTTCATTTAATATTTCTAGATAACCGCACCTTTAAATCTGAATGGAAATTAACAGATGAATTTAATAAAGAAGGAAAAGAGAGATATGTTAAAGATTTTGATCCTGATAAGACATTATTAGGTAAAAAACAGTGGCAATGGCTTAAGGATAAGTTGAATGAAGATAGCAATATAAAAATTATCTTATCTAGTTTGCAGATTTTGAGTTTAGGGCATGGATGGGAATCATGGGATAAATTACCCTTAGAAAGAGAAAGACTCTTTAATCTAATAGACGAATCTAATATATCTAATCTTTTTATATTTTCTGGAGATAGGCATAGAGGTGGTTTTTATAGCTTTAAGACTGATGATAATAATGATATTTACGAATTCACATCAAGTTCATTGAATCTACCAATACCATTTAATACAGAAGAGAAAGGTCCTTTAAGGATAGGTTCAACCTACAGAAAAGCTAACTTTGGTGTTGTTCGTATTTTTGAAGACAAAGTAGTTATGGAACTTACTTCTAATAAAGGAAAAGTTGTGAATTCTTTAAACGTAGAAATTAATTAATTTTATATCTATTCGTATAATATATATTATGTAAAGTAATAAATATTACGTAACTTCCATATAAACAACCGAATACCCTTCTTTTATGGTGCTTTCAGTGATTTCTACAAATCCATGTTTTTTATGAAAATTAATAGATAACTCATTTGGTGGATCAATATTTACCTCAGCACATATGGGTATATTAAATTTATGTTTAATTGATATTAATTTGTCATAGAAAATACTTCCAATACCACGAGACTGAAATTTATTGTCTATTGCAATACGATCAATATAAAAAAATTTATTATGTCTTTTTTGAAAAAATTTATAATTAATAGATTGATAATTGGTATTTTCTCTAAGACAAATGACAAAACCCAAACATGTACCCTTCTTGATAATTCCGTAAGAAATATTTGATATTTCGATTAAATTTATAAATTCCTCTAAAGATACAGATCCAACTTTAGGAACTTGTTGTTGATTAATTTCGTAGAATGAAGAAAAGATTTCTTCGTCTTGGTTAATCTTTAAGTCAATTAACTCCAAATTTAAGATCTATGGGACAAATAGGTATAATTTTTTAATTTAGTCATTCTCTGAGGGAATAACTGTTTCAATATTTAATTGCCCTTTTAATCCAGCAACTCTGTGTTGTGCACTTTTTATGTAATCTGGATCAGAAATCATATCTAACATTGCTTTCCTGTTTGGATAAGTAGCTATCGCAACAGAATCCCAAAGTTCTTCAACTTCACCCAACATCAATCTTTTTACATCGGCTCCAAATATAGCTGTTGCCCCTACTTTGGCTAGATGATGTTGAACCTCTTCAGAATAAATTGCATAAGCCTCTCTTCCCGATAAATCTGTTTCTCTTTTATCTGGATATTCAGCTTTATCTTTAAACTTGAGAAGATTCACCATATAGATTGGCTCATCATTGCCAGTCTCAAGAAATTCTGCCATTTGATCATCGTTTGGCATTACTTTATTTTCAAATTTCATCAGACAGCTTGTTTAAGTTTTGATTGAATAATTTCTTCAGCTTCATTTACTATCCTATCAATAAGTTCTTTTACACTAGGGATGTCATAAACCAAACCTGCAACCATGCCGCACGACCAAGCACCAGCATCCATATCACCGTCCATCATGATCGTTGGATAGACTCCTGCAACTTCATCAACAATATCTGAGAATGTTAGCTTATCTCCAAGTGCTTTTTCTTTTTCCATTAGTCTATCAACTGCCGGATTTGCCAATACCCTCTCAGTGTTAGTAAGAGAACGCATAATTAATCTTGTATCTAATTCAGAGGCATTTACGATAGCTTTTTTAACGTTTTCATGAACTGGAGCTTCTTCAGTTGCTATGAATCTTGTTCCCATATTCATTCCCTCTGCTCCTAGAGCCATAGCTGCAACTAAACTTCGGGCATCAGCCATTCCGCCAGAGGCAACAAAAGGAATTTCTAATTCGTCTGCTGCTCTAGGCAACAAAATAAAATTAGGAATATCATCCTCACCAGGATGACCTCCACATTCAAATCCATCAACAGATATAGCATCACATCCCACGCTTTGGGCTTTCAAAGAATGTCTTACAGATGTGCACTTATGAATAACTTTAATTCCAGCATCTTTTAAGGCAGGCATATATTCAGCAGGACTCCTTCCAGCTGTTTCTACTATTTTAACTCCACCTTCAATAATAACTTTAATAAGGCCTGGGTAGTCTGGAGGTGTTAATGAAGGTAAAAAAGTTAAATTCACGCCAAAAGGTTTATCGGTCATATCCTTACATTTAGCTATTTCATTTGCTAACTTTTCTGGAGTACCTTGAGTAAGACCAGTGATTATTCCTAAGCCACCAGCATTCGATACAGCAGCTGCCAATTCAGCAAAACCAACATAGTGCATTCCACCTTGAATAATTGGATGCTCTATATCAAAAAGTTCAGTAATTTTTGTTTTCATAACTCTCCTAGTTAATTGACTTAATAATAATTTCTTTCGAATCTACAGGTAATATAACCATTGTTCCGTCGTCAGATAAAGTCCAATTTGTAAGAATATCATCTATTCCTCTAGTAAAAATATCTGCAACTAAATCAGTCCTTGGGGCAGGAATTAAATGGTAATAAACAAGATGGCCAACGTTTGCTTCTTTCGCTAGATTCGCAACTTCAATTGTGTTGGTATGGTAATTTTGTATATCTACAAGTGCAATCCTAGCTGAAGCATTTGCAGGAAGTGCGTTATACATCATGTCTAAAGTCCCTTTATGAAAAGCCTCGTGGAATAAGACATCAACATTCTTTGAATTATTTAGGATTGCTTCTGAATAAATAGTATCCCCGCTCAAAACGATCGATCTCCCTTTATATTCAATCTTAAAAGCTAATGAAGGATCGATCGGTTTGTGATCAACCAAGAAAGCAGTAATTACAATTCCATTAGATTCGTATACAGGTTCGCTAAAGTCAGTAATTTCGTATCCATCAAAACCTGCTGCTTTTAAAGGAGCAAATTTATCGCCATGATGATCATTTCGATATTTCCAATCCAACGAGAAAGCTTCAGTAAATCCGTTAAGAACCTGATTTATACCCTCTGGACCGTACACTTTTAATTTAGACTGTCGACCTGTTCCTATCCAATTCCACATATGTATTTCAGGAAGTTCAGCGATATGATCAGAGTGAAGATGAGAAATGAAAATACTATTTAATTGGTTCAAGGGAACACGCCAATTTCTTAAATTATCTATGCTTTTATTACCGACATCAAAAATGAAGGTTTCATCTCCGGCTTTTATCATTACGCAAGTCTCTGCCCTAGTTGGATGAGGTAGAGGAGATTTTGAACCACATACCAAAGCACTTAGAGAATCTTCTTCTGGAAAAATATTTGGTGCGGTACTTATTAAATTTTGAGCAAGTCGTTGAAACAAAGCATCTTGTACGGCTGGTACTCTAGTTAGGAAAAATAATATTCCAGCGATTATAAAAATAACCAAAATTAGATAGGTAATAATTTTTTTCATATCAGGATTTCCTTTTTAAAAGTGAAGTAATAAATAAAATTAATAAGAAAGCAGTGACATAAGGAGCGGATTCAATTCCTGGAGTTGTACCGGTTTTATATTCAGCTAAATTGAGAGGAGAATTTGAAGCATTTATAACTCTAACTAACCACTCAATTAAAAAAACTAAAATAGTTAAAGGTAAGAGAGACTTGTATCTAAAAAGTATTACCCAAGCAAAAGCACAAAATAATAATTGAATTAATCCCCATAGCGAAAAAAACGCATAGATAACTGGCATTGGATCAGGAGAGCCATCTAACACTATCATATTTGCTATACCGTGCAGACCAAATTCTGCGTAGAAGAGATGAATAATTGATCTCCAGGTCATTAATAAAAGAAAAGGAATAAAAATGTAAACCACCAATCTAGGACCAAGATAATTATTATCAGCAATCTTGGGAAACAACATAGCAAACATGAGTTATTACTCTTTTATGAAATCAATGAGAATATTTGATAGTTTTTTTGCCTTAGTCCACTGAAAAAAATGCCCTCCTCCTATATTCGGTGCACTTTTTGCATTAGGACACATTTTTAAGACGTCTTTTTCGGCTCCATTTGTAACTGGATCATCACCCGCAAAGACACTTAAAAAAGGTTTCTGCCAACTTTTATAAAATTCTCTTGCTTTTTTTTGTGCTTCTAATGATTGATCAGGAATCATCGGTACATGACTAGGCATAGCCCTAGGACCCATTTTATAGGACGGATCAGGGAATGGTGCTTCGTAGGCTTTATCAAGATTTGATTTAAAAGGAAATAGTTTTCTTAAGCCAAGTCTAAGAAATATAAAATAAATTAAAATTTTGATGCGTGAGTTTCTTTCCATCATGTTCGTCATCATAAATCCAATGGGAAGATCTTCGGTATCCCAGCATAGTTTCTGCCAATACATAAAACTCAAAGCTGGATGATGTGATGAATCACTACCCGAAATATTTTTACCATCCATTTTTCTTATTTCTCTTTGCATAGATATTGGATTAAGTTTTATATCACTATTTCTAAAAGCTTTGATTTTATCTATGACATCTTGAGGTACATCAGGGTTATACGGTAAACCTGTATTCCCCATGGCTACTTTAAGAAATCTATCTGGTTGGTTAGCAACTACCCTTAATCCGATAAGGCCTCCCCAATCCTGGCCAAAAAAAGTGAGATTATTAAAATCATTAGCTTTTATCCAATCGGTCATCCAATCCACTTGTCGTTGATAAGAATAGTCTTCTCTTGATGCGGGTTTATCGGATTTACCGTAGCCAGGTAAATCAGGAGCAATGACTCTAATTCCAGCATCAGTAAGATAAGGAATCATCCTAGAGTATAAATAACTCCATACAGGCTGACCGTGCATTACTAAAAGAGTTGGACCATCATTTGGACCCTCATCTATATGATGTATTCTTAGATCAGAACCGTCATGAGTTTTTATGACTGTGTAATTAGGATCATATGGGAAGTCTTTTATGTTTTTAAACCTACTATCCGGAGTCCTTAAAATTTTCATCTTTCAAAACTTTATAGAAGCCATAGAATCACAAATTTCATTAAACTCAGTAATCGTTTCATTAATAATTGTTTCTACTGGTTTTATTTCTTCTATTAATCCTATTGATTGACCTGCCAATGCAGGTGCTGCATTCATATCTCCATCAAAGTATAGATTCTTAATTCCAGACATCGCGCTCATGTCCATCAGACCATCGTCGTAAATTTTGTCTGTAAAATCAGTTTTCAATGCTCTTATGCAAGGTTTAGCTTTTTTGTTGAGAATATAAGTGCCTTGTTCATTACCATTTACGATCGCGTTTTTAAAATTATCATGAACTGGACTTTCTAAGGATGATACAAATCTTGTACCCATTTGGATGCCTTCTGCTCCAGCAGCAAATGCAGCAGCCATTCCTCTACCATCTACAATGCCTCCAGCAGCAACAATAGGTAGATCAGTGTGTTTCTTAATTGATTGAATTAATACATGAAGTCCAACTTCCTCGGGATTTTTAAATCCGCCCCCTTCTGTCCCCTCTACAACCAAACCATCAACCCCTGCATCAACTGCTTTCATGGCACCAGCAAGGCTTGGTACAGCATGAAATACTTTGATATCCGCCTCTTTTAATTTATGTATATATTTAGCTGGATCCCCTGCAGAAGTTGTAACAAATTTAACATTTTCACCTATAACAACATCAAGCATGCTCTCGTCAGATAAAAATAATATTGGCAAATTAACTCCAAAAGGACTATTAGTTAATGTAGCCATTTTTTTAATTTCTTCTTTGCATTGATCTACCTCACCAGATGAAGTTTCAATAATGCCAAATGCACCGGCATTGGATACTGCTGAAGCAAGGTTGCTTCTTGCTATCCATCCCATAGGGGCTTGTATTATTGGGTATTTACAACCCAACATTTCAGTAATTCTATTCATTTGATTCCACCAATGATTCGCAATGATTTAATTGTAAAAAAGAGAAAACTTCATTTTTTTTATCAGTATCTAGTTTCTCATATTCTTCTTTAATCCATGCTAAACATTTTGCTTGATATGGAAAGGATTTTTGTTTCCATTTACCTTTATCTAAGTCAATATCCCACTCATCTCTGCCTTCATCTATTGCTTTTTTATTTGCAATCATCGTTGGTACATAGGAAGTGCTCATTTCTTTAAATAAATCATGAATAGTTTGAGGAAGGTCCGAAAGTGTTAGATTATTTTCTTTAACTTCTAGTCCGCTTCTATCTTCAAGAGATCTAACCCATCCAATTACCCTCGGAGCTAATTCATGAGCAATTTTACGAGGCGTTGGATCAAAACCTATAAGTTGGGTGAGCTGTCCGTATACAGCAAAATCGCAAGAGGATGGAGATGATCCAAGTAAATACGGTTGGATTTTTAAATGATTTTCTAAAATCTCAAGAAAAGATTTATAACTTTGATCAATAAAGGGGGCAGTTTCGTCGTTAGATCCAACAACCCATAATCTATCTATTTGTCTTTTTGCAAAGTTGTCTTTAAAAAATGCTAACTCATCATCAGAAATATTACTCATAATTCCTAATGGCAGAAGTGTGCCGGCATTATCAGCATCTTCAGCAAAATGCCAACGATAATGAAACATATATTTAGTGCACCACTCATCACCAAAGTCTTCTAAAACATAATTAATAAATCTTAAAGATTGATCTTCAGGATAAACAGGTCTATCTGGATAAGAATTTTCAAATTCTTCAATTAATGGTGTTGAATCAGTAACTGCAGTTAATTTTCCATCTCTGGGAAGAAGAAAAACAGGTAATAAAATTGGTTTCGGTGGATCAATGTTCATTGGTTTTAGAACATCAGATACATCTCCCCAAATAACTTGATGTGGAATTCTTTTAAATCGCAAATATGCAATCATCTTCCTTGTATAAGGTGACGCTGGATTACCTATTAATTTGATGGGTGTCTCGATCATTTGAGTTAATCTTTTTAAAAATATATAATATGACATAATTCATGTCAAAAGATAATTATATGGAAGTTATATCTATAGACGGTAGAAAAAAAAGAAGTAAAGATACGTCTGAATTAATTATAGATACTGCATTTTCCCTTCTTAACGAAGGAATTTTAAACATCACTCATGAATTAATTGCCAAGGAAGCAAAAATCGGAACTCGTACTATATTCCGTCATTTTAAAGATAAGAATTCTTTAATTATCGGTATGCATAATAAGCTTTTGAATGACTTTGAATCATACAAACCAAAAATCGATTTGGATATTGATGTAAGTTCAAGGTTGAAATTACTTATTGAGTTCACATGCAATACATATGAAAAATATCAGTATGTATATCATTGGACTGTTAAAAATTTATGGTATTCAAAGGATGTAAGGATGAATATCGTTGAGTGGAATAAAAGAAGCAGCGACTATATATTTGAATTTCTTCCCGAAATAAAAGACCAAAAATGGGAAGAAAAAGAATTTATTTTGAATACTCTCTCATTTCCTTTTTGGCAAAGACTTGTTGGAATTTCTAAACGCACAAATAAAGAAATTAAGGGTATTTTATTTAAAAATTTAAAAAATTATTTTTAACTACCTTAACTTGCCTTGGACTTTTGCTCTATGCCTTCCAACAGAAAAAGAGCGTTTTGATAAATGCTTCGTGTTTTTACCGTTGACTCTTTTTCTCCACATCTTGAAACTGCTTTCTTTCATTTCTCGTCTCATAATCTCTATAACTTCCTGTTCTTTTAAAGAAAACTGAGCTTCTATTGCATCAAAAGGTGTTCTATCCTCCCAGGCCATTTCAATAACCCGTGAAATGTCCGAGTCACTAAGATTTTTCATTTCAGTAAATTAGATCAATATAGTAACTAACTATAGCTAGGAGAATAATAATGACACCTAGCGAAGAAAGTAACGTCCAAAGATGAAACTTTTTATCTTCCTTTTTCATCTGGCATAATAGTCATATATAAACATATTTTATGGCAAAAGAAGATTTAATAGAAATGGAAGGTGAAGTTATCGACACCATGCCTAACACTACATTTAAAGTTAAGCTTGAAAATGATCATGTGATAACTGCTCATATTTCAGGAAAAATGAGAAAAAACTACATCAGAATTCTCACTGGAGATAAGGTTAAAGTTGAAATGACACCTTATGATTTATCTAAAGGCAGGATTACTTACAGAGGTAAATAATTAAACCTTCTCTTTTTTCTTCTCCTCTTTTTTTGGACTAGATTTAAGATCGATTTTTAATTCATCATCTTCAACTGAAATAATAACGCTACCGCCATTTTTTGAAAGTTCACCGAAAATTAATTCCTCAGCTAATGGTTTCTTGATTTTATCTTGAATTATCCTGTACATAGGTCTTGCACCCATTTTTTCATCGTATCCTTCTTTTGATAGCCAAGACCTTGCATCGTCATCAACTTCTAAAGTTACTTGCTTCTCATCAAGTTGAGCCTGAACTTCAGTTAAAAATTTATCAACTATTGTAAGAATTACTTCTTCAGGTAAAGAATCAAATTGCACTATTGCATCAAGTCTATTTCTAAATTCTGGAGAGAAAGCTTTTTTGATGACTTCTGCACCATCCGATGAATTATCTTGTTTTTGGAATCCCATAGAATTCCTTGCCATCTCTTGTGCGCCTGAGTTAGTAGTCATGATTAAGACGACGTTTTTAAAACTAGCTACTCTACCGTTGTTATCGGTCAATGTGCCGTGATCCATTACTTGAAGTAAGACATTAAATACTTCGGGATGAGCCTTTTCAATTTCATCTAATAGGATTACTGAATGCGGATTTTTTACAGCTGCTTCTGTCAATAATCCACCTTGATCATAACCCACATAACCTGGAGGTGCTCCAATTAATCTTGAAACAGTATGTCTTTCCATATATTCAGACATATCAAATCTGATTAGTTCTACGCCCATAGACAAAGATAATTGTCTTGATAATTCTGTTTTTCCGACCCCAGTTGGTCCGGCAAATAGAAAACTTCCAATTGGCTTTTCTTCATTACCAAGGCCTGCTCTAGACATAACAATAGAGCTAACCAATTTTTCAATAGCATCATCTTGACCAAAAATTACTCTTTTTAAGTTTTCTTCGAGTTTACCTAAAGAAACCTTGTCATCTTTAGAGACACTTTTTTCAGGTATTCTAGCCATCAGCGAAATAACTTTTTGGATATCTAGTTCAGAAACAGTTTTTCTTCTGTTATTTTTTAGAAGTCTTAACCTTGCACCGGCTTCATCAACAACATCAATGGCCTTATCTGGAAGAAATTTGTCATTTATGTGTTTTGAGGAAAGTTCTACTGCTGATTTAAGTGCTTCTTTTGAATATTTGAGTTCATGATGTTCTTCAAATTTTGATTTCAAACCTTCAAGAATTTTTAAAGTTTCTTCTTGAGATGGTTCTTCAATATCTACTTTCTGAAATCTTCTTGATAATGCCCTATCCTTTTCAAAAATATTTCTATATTCAGTGTAAGTTGTAGATCCAACCAGAGTAAAACTACCTTTTCCTAAAGTAGGCTTTAATAAATTTGAGGCATCCATTACTCCTCCAGACGTTGCACCTGCACCAATTACAGTATGTATCTCATCTATGAATAGGATAGATCCTTCAATTTTTTTAAGTTCTTTAAGAATTGACTTTAATCTTTTTTCAAAATCTCCTCTGTATTTTGGTCCAGCGAGAAGAGTTCCCATATCTAAAGAAAAAATTTGACGATTTTTTAAGACATCTGGCACATTTCCTTCCACTATATTTTTTGCAAGGCCTTCTACAACAGCTGTTTTTCCAACACCAGATTCTCCAACTAATAGCGGATTGTTTTTACTTCTTCTTGAGATTATTTGAGTGATTCTCTCTAATTCATTTGATCTACCAATAAGCGGATCTATGTTTCCTTCAGATGCTTCTTGATTTAAATTAGTAGCGTATTTAATTAATGCATTTTGCTCAGATTCTTCGCCATCTTCATTTTGATAATCTATTTCTAAGTCTTCAGATTCCTCTTCCTCTCCGTGACTGAGGTAAGAAACGGCATCTAATCTTGTCATGCCTTGTTGTTTTAACAAATAAACGCTGTAAGACTCTTTTTCACTAAACAAAGCAACAATTATGTTGGCTCCCGTCACTTCTGCACCTTTTGTGCTTTGAACATGAAATACCGCTCTTTGGATTACTCTTTGAAAGCTTAGAGTAGCTTGAACATCTTTATTAGAATCTGTATTTTCAGGAATAGAGTCCTTTAGAAATTTATCTAACTCTAAAGTTAATTTTTCAATATCAACATTACAAGCAGACAGTAATTTAAGAGCTTCGTTATTATCTAAAAGACAAAATAATAAATGCTCTGTTGTAACAAATTCATGATTAGAACTATGAGCTTTCTTAAATGCGTTATTAAGACAATTTTCTAAATTCTTTTCTAACATCAATCTTCGTCATCCACTGGTTCAATTTCACTTAATAAAGGATGTTCATTCTGTTGAGCAAAATCATTAATTTGTGATGATTTCGTTTCAGCTATCTCCTTTGTAAAGATACCACAAACTCCTTTTCCATGAGTGTGCACTGCTAACATAATTTGCGTTGCCCTTTCCTGATCATAATTAAAAAACTTTTGTAACACATATACTACAAATTCCATGGGCGTATAGTCGTCATTCAACAAAAGAATTCTATATAAAGAAGGTTTTTTTACTATTGGATCAGAAGGTCTAATGGCGACAGATAAGTCGCCTTCAAATTCTTCTTCTGGATTTTTGCTCTCTAATTTAAAATCAAAAAACATTAAATCAATGCTATTTTAGATACCCCATCTTCATTCCTTTGCATACTTCTTCTGCAAATTCTGAACATTTAAGTTTTGTAGCATTCTTCATTAATCTAGCTAAATCGTAAGTAACGAGCTTATTTTTAATAGCCCAACTAATTCCTTTGATGACGTTATCTGAAGCTTCTTTCCATCCAATATGATTAAGCATCATTCCTGCTGAGAGAATTAAAGATGATGGGTTTACTTTGTCTTCACCAGCATACTTTGGAGCTGTTCCATGAGTAGCTTCAAATAAGGCAATATGATCTCCAACGTTAGCTCCTGGAGCCAAGCCTAATCCACCTACTTTGGCTGCTAAAGCATCAGAAATATAGTCACCGTTTAAATTCATAGTAGCAATAACATCATAATCTGCTGGTCTTGTTAAGATTTGTTGAAGAAAGGAGTCAGCTATAACATCCTTAATTACAATAGTTCTTCCAGTTTTAGGATTTATAAAACTCATCCATTCACCACCATCTAAAGAAACCGCACCATATTCGGTTTTAGCAACACCATAACCCCATTCTTTAAATGCACCTTCAGTAAATTTCATAATATTACCTTTGTGAACTAAAGTTACTGAAGATCGATCATTATCGACAGCAAATTGAATTGCTTTTCTTACCAATCTCTCAGTTCCAGGCTTAGAAATAGGTTTAACTCCTATACCGCAGAATTCTTCAAACCTAATGTTTCCAACACCCATTTCTTCTTGAAAAAATTTGATAACTTTTTTGGCCTCCTCAGAGTCAGCTTTGAATTCTATGCCAGCATAAATATCTTCAGAATTTTCTCTAAAAACTACCATGTTAGTAGATTCTGGATAGATTACTGGACTTGGGACACCTTCAAAATACGTAATAGGTCTTTCGCATGAATAAAGATCTAATCTTTGCCTCAACGCAACATTTAATGATCTAATCCCTCCTCCTATAGGAGTTGTAAGCGGTCCCTTTATTGCAACAATATACTCTTTTATTGCATCAATCGTTTCTTCAGGAAGCCATGTATCATTCCCGTAAGTTTCAACTGACTTTTCACCACAATATATTTCCATCCAAGATATCTTTTTTTCGTCTCCGTAAGCTGTTTCAACAGCATTATCGATGACTTTTATCATCGCTGGAGTTATATCAGTGCCAATACCATCACCCTCAATAAAAGGAATTATCGGATTATTAGGGACTTTCAATTTACCCTTTTCACTTATCGTGATTGGCTCTCCATCTGATGGAATAACTATTTTTTCGTAACTCATAATCTATATTTCTTTAAGTTAGGGTCAAATTAGGGGGAGATTGTACCATTAAAATAAAGGTTTAAGACTTTTGCATTTTTTTAATAAAATACCACAATGAGAGTACTAGTTGGCATGTCTGGCGGTGTGGATTCATCAGTTTCCGCAGCACTTCTTCTGCAAGAAGGATATGAAGTAGAAGGAGCATTCATGAAGAATTGGGAAGACGATGATGGAACGCCGCTTTGTACTGCTAAAGAAGATTTTATGGATGCTGCAAAAGTTGCAGATCAATTAAATATTAAATTGCACCATGTAAATTTTTCAAAAAAATATAGGAGCAAGGTATTTAATAAATTTTTAAAGGATTTAGAAAAAGGTAAGACTCCCAACCCTGATGTTTTATGTAACCAATACATAAAATTTAATGAATTTTATAAATATGCCATTGAAAATGAATTCGATTATATAGCTACTGGTCATTACGCGGGGATAAAGGAGATTTCTGGATTAAATTATTTAGTAAAAGCAAAAGATGAAAATAAAGATCAAACTTATTTTCTTTGTAACATAAATCAAGAAGTTTTAAATAAAACTATCTTTCCACTTTCTGAACTTACAAAAAAAGAGGTGAGAGACATTGCAAAATCAATGAATTTATCTACTTTTGAAAAAAAAGATAGCACTGGAATATGTTTTATTGGAGAAAGACCCTTCCCTAGCTTTTTAGAAAACTATATTAAAGATAAACCTGGAAAAATTGTTTGTGATAGGGGTAATAATATTGGTACGCACAGAGGTCTTTCCTTTTATACATTAGGTCAAAGACAAGGATTGGGGATCGGTGGATTGAAAAATTATGACGAAAGACCGTGGTATGTAGTAGAAAAAAAATTGTCAGAAAATATTCTTGTCGTAGCTCAAGGTAACGATAATCAAAAGTTATTTGAAAAAAAATTATCTGTTAATTCTATTAATTGGATCTGTGAACCTAATCTGACCAAACCTATAAAACTGGAAGCCAAAATTAGATACAGACAAGATGATCAAGAGTGCATCCTATCGAAAAAAGGTAAAACGTTTAGTGTAGAATTTGTAAAACCTCAAAGAGCCATAACTCCAGGTCAATCAATTGTCTTTTATCAGGATAATGTTTGTTTAGGTGGTGGAGAAATTTATAAGTCATGACTAAAGAATCGCTTTTATCAATATCTCCTATTGATGGAAGATATAAAAATAAAATAAAGGAACTCGAAAATTATTTTTCTGAATTTGCTCTCATCAAAACGAGAGTTGAAGTAGAAATAAGATGGTTGTTATTTTTATTAAATACAAAAAGTTTTAAATTTTTACCTTCGACTAATAAAAATCAACATAAAAAAATTGAGAAAATCTATTTAAATTTTAATCTGAAGGAAGCTTCAAAAGTTAAATCTATAGAAAAAATTACAAATCATGATGTAAAAGCCGTAGAAGTTTATATAGTAAAGCAGCTTGAATCATTGGGATTATCCAAACTGAGTGAATTTGTGCATATTTGTTGTACTTCTGAAGATATTAATAACCTATCTTATGCTTTAATGGTTGAAAGATATAGAACTGAATGTTTATTGCCAAATCTAAAGTCTTTTAATAAAGAAATTAATAAGATGGCTGTCAAATGGGCAAATATTTCTATGCTTTCCTTCACGCACGGTCAAAAAGCTAGCCCTACTTCCCTAGGAAAAGAATTTAAGAATTTTTATCATCGAATTTCCTTTCATCAAAATAAAATTAATGAATCTAAACAATCTGCAAAATTTAATGGGGCTGTAGGAAATTTTAATGCTCATTATGTACTAAACTTTAAAATCGATTGGCCAAAAATTACTAAAAAATTTATTTCTTCATTCAATCTTGAATATTCTCTAATTTCATCTCAAATTGAGTTTAAAGATAATCTGGTATTCTTATTATCTAACGTAGAAAATTTAAATAATGTATTACTAGATTTATCAAAGGACGCTTGGCTTTATATATCTAAAGATTATCTTAAACAAAAAATTTCTTCGACCGAGGTAGGCTCATCAACTATGCCGCACAAAGTCAATCCTATTGATTTCGAAAATGCTGAAGGAAATTTATCTTTATCAAATAGCTTAATTCCTGCTGTCAAAAATAAATTACAAATTTCTAGATTACAGAGAGACTTATCCGATTCAACAGTGAGCAGAAATATTGGTCTTTGTTTTGCATATTTAGAAATTTCTCTTAATTCATTAAATAAAGGGCTTAAAAAACTCGAACCAAATAAGAAAAAAATTAAAGAGGAGTTGCAGGAAAGTTGGGAAGTTTTAGCAGAAGCAATACAGACCGTAATGAGAAAAAATAAAATTTCTAATAGTTATGACACCATAAAAAAATTAACTAGAGGGAAAGAACTAAATAAAGAAAGTTACCGCAACTTAATAGAAAATCTTCCTATTAATGAAGTAGATAAAACTAAACTTCTTAAGCTAACTCCTATACAATACACCGGCTTAGCTAGCTATCTAGCAAAATTAAAATAAGTATTCATTGAGAAGAGGACTGTAAATGCTTGATTATAAAAAGACTGTAGAACATTTTGAGCAATTAATAGCTAAAGGTGGAGATTTATACAAAAATATTTCTGCTGAAAACGCAGCTCGAATGGATTTACAAAATAGATTCAAAACAGGTTTGGATATAGCTAAATATACTGCAGACATCATGCATAAAGATATGTCTGAATATGACGGAGATTCATCTGTTTATACTCAATCGTTAGGTTGTTGGCATGGTTTTACTGCTCAACAAATGATGATGGAGATAAAAAAATCCAGAGAAACAACTAATAAAAGATATGTATATTTAAGCGGATGGATGGTGGCTGCTCTAAGATCAGACTTTGGCCCTCTTCCAGATCAAAGCATGCATGAGAAATTAGCCGTTCCAAACCTAATTAAAGAGATATATACATTTTTAAAAAGAGCTGATGCTGTTGAGTTACAACATCTATTTAACGAATTAGATGAAGTTCGAGAAAATGGTGGGGATGAATCAGAAGTTATATCCAAAATAGATAATTTTGAAACTCATGTAGTTCCAATAATTGCAGATATCGATGCGGGTTTTGGTAATGAAGAAGCAACCTATTTATTAGCAAAGAAAATGATTCAAGCTGGAGCGTGTTGCATTCAGATTGAGAATCAGGTTTCTGATGAAAAACAATGTGGACATCAGGATGGAAAAGTTACTGTTCCTCACGAAGATTTCTTGCATAAAATTAATGCAGTTAGGTATGCATTTCTAGAGCTAGGTGTAGAAAACGGGTTGATAGTTGCTAGAACTGATTCTTTGGGAGCAGGACTTACTCAGAAAGTACCAGTAATGCAAGAACAAGGCGACTTGGCAGATCAATATAATTCTTTTCTTGAAACCGAAGAAATTACTAACCTTGAAGAACTAGATGAAAACGATATAACTATCCATCAAAACGGTGTTTTAGTTAAACCTGTTCGTCTTCCTAATGGCCTATACAGATTTAAAGAAGGCACAGGTTTTGACAGAGTAGTCCTTGATTGTATTACAAGCTTACAAAATGGAGCTGATCTTTTATGGATTGAGACAGAAAAACCGAACGTACAGCAAATTGCTGACATGGTTAATGCAATCAGAAAAGTCGAACCTAAGGCTAAGCTAGTCTATAACAATTCTCCATCTTTTAATTGGACTTTGTCATTCAGAGAACAAGTTTATAAAGAATGGGTTGATGCAGGTAAGGATGTTTCGGCATATCCAGATCCTTCTTCGAATCCTAAAGGTTTAATGGATGTAAAGTTTGACGATTCTGAATTGGCTTTAGAAGCAGATAACCTTATACAAACTTTCCAAAAAGATGCTTCTAGAGAGGCAGGAATTTTCCATCATCTAATTACTCTACCTACTTATCACGAAACAGCTTTGGGAACTGCAACATTAACTGAAGGTTATTTTGGTGACGAAGGAATGCTAGCTTATGTCAAAGGTATTCAAAGACAAGAAATTAGAAGAGATATGTCATCTGTGAAACACCAAGATCTTGCTGGGTCAACAATTGGTGACACTCACAAAGAGTATTTTTCCGGTGATAAAGCCCTTAAAGCAGGCGGTAAGGATAATACGATGAATCAGTTCTAATTACTTAGGACATTTGTTTGGATTACCGCCACATATACTACATTCTAAATCGCTATCGAGATTGCTCATACCTCCGCAAGATCCTTGAAGAGGTTTATTGTTGATAATTAATCCGATACTAAGACCTAGTATTGAGAGAATTACAACGATTGATGCAAATATAAAAGTAGCCATAACTAGTGAATTATATCTTTAAATGATGGTGTCATTCTAATAGAAAATTCATCTCCTGATTTAAAAACAAATAAAGCAGCAATCGAATTTTCTAGCGCAAAGTCAAAACCATTCTTTAGACCCATAACATTCAATGCAGTAGCTAATGCATCTGCATCGCCAGTGTGACGAAATTGACCTGGTAAGGCTACTGAAACAGAGGTTAAATTATTTGAAATGGGATATCCACTCTTTGGATTAATAGTGTGGGAATAGCGCTTATTATCAAAAATAAAATAATTCCTGTAATCACCAGAAGTGGCAATAGCCATATATTTTTCATTTTCTTTTTTTGATAAACACTCAATAGGTTTGCTGTTATTGATATCAGGATTTTCTATACAGATGATCCAGGGATTTTTTTTCTTTTTACCTTTGATAAGTATTTCTCCACCAATATCTATGAAATAGTTATTAAAATTTTGATCATCTAACAATTCAGAAATTTCATCTACTGCGTAACCTTTAGCTATTGCAGAAAAGTCTATATCAAGATGGTTATTTAAATCATAGCTACATCCGCTTGGAATAACTTTTTCTATTTCAGTGGCTTTTGGTATATCTTCTCTCTTTAAAGGCCCGAAACCCCAAAGATTTACTAAACTTCCAGAAAAAACATTAAAGTGTTGGCCTACAAAATCACATATTTCAGTTGAATGACTAAGTAAGCTCTCAAATTCAGTATCCATATATTGATTCTCTTTCCGATTAAATTTCATTAAAAAGGAATCGTTTTTGTAGTTAGAAAACAACATATCTATTTCATGAAGTTTTGAATCGATAGAGTCATGAAGATTATTTGAATTTAAAGAATCTGTAATTTTTATATTGTAGTAGGTACCAAATATAAATCCTTGGTATTGTTTTTCTTCTGAAACACAACCTGTTAGAAGGAATAAAACTAAAAGGTATTTAACCACCAAAGTCATCAAACATGATGTTCTCAGGCTCTACACCTAGACTATCTAGCATAGTGAAGCATGCATCCATCATCATCGGTGGGCCGCACATATAATATTCACAATCTTCAGGTGCTGGATGATCTTTTAGGTAGTTATCAAATAAAACTTGGTGGATAAATCCAGTCATACCGTTCCATTCATCTTCTGGTAAAGGATCTGATAATGCAGCATGCCAAGTAAAGTTCTCATATTTATCCTGTAATTTATCAAAATCATCTACATAAAACATTTCTTTTAAACTTCGAGCTCCGTACCAAAAAGTAATTTTTCTAGAAGAATCCAATCTCAGAAGTTGATCGAATATATGAGATCGCATAGGTGCCATACCGGCTCCACCACCGATAAATACCATTTCGTTTGGAGTATCTTTAGCCATGAATTCTCCAAATGGGCCAAAGATGGTTAAATTATCACCTGGTTTTAAATTAAATAAATAAGAAGAAGCTTCGCCAGGTGGAAAATTTGTACCAGGAGGTGGACTTGCTATTCTAATGTTAAATTTCATTATCCCCTTTTCTTCAGGATAATTAGCCATTGAGTACGCTCTAATAACAGGAACACCAACTGTAGCTACATTTTCAAAAACTTTAAATTTTTCCCAATCACCTTTGTATATATCTTTAATATCAAAAGATTTGTAATCTGCCTCATAAGGAGGTATTTCCATCTGAACGTAGCCACCAGCTTCAAAACCAACATTCTCTCCTTCAGGTAATTTCAAGACTAATTCTTTAATAAAAGTTGCCACATTATCATTCGAGATAACGGTTGTTTCCCATTTTTTAACTCCAAAAACTTCATCTGGTACTGTAATCTTCATGTCAGCCTTTACTGGTACCTGGCAAGAAAGCCTCCAGCCTTCTCTTTTCTCTTTATTATTAAAGTGAGCTTCTTCAGTTGAAAGTATTGATCCGCCGCCTTCGAACACTTGGCAACGACATTGAGAGCAAGTGCCCCCTCCTCCACATGCCGATGAAAGAAATAAATTCTCTGATGCTAAGGTCTGCAACAATTTTCCTCCAGCGGGAACTTTTATTGCTTTATCCTGATCTCCATTAATTTCGATAGTAACATCACCAGTAGATACCAATCTTGATCTAGCAAATAAGATTACAAATATCATCAGGTTTACTATTAATGTAAACGTAGCGATTCCGAATATAAGATCTAAATTAATCATTTAAAGTATTATTCCTCCAAATGACATAAATCCAAAGGTCATCAAACCAACAGTTATAAAGGTAATACCTAATCCTTCAAGACCGTCTGGAATATCACTATATTTTAATTTTTCTCTGATGCCTGCTAAAAGAACAATAGCTAAGGCCCAACCTACTCCGCCTCCAAGACCATAAACAACACTTTCACCAAAGTCTAAATTCTTTTCTACCATGAACAGTGATGCGCCAAGAATTGCACAATTTACGGTTATAAGAGGAAGGAATATTCCAAGAGCAGTATAAAGTTTAGGAACATATTTATCTAAAAACATCTCAAGAATTTGTACGCATGCAGCAATAACTCCTATGTAACTAATTAATCCAACAAATTCTAAGGATACATCTGGGTAGCCAAGCCAGGTTAAAGCTCCGTCTCTAAGTAAAAAATTATAAATAATATTATTTAGAGGAACTGTTATTGCTAATACAACGATTACTGCAATTCCAAGACCTATAGCAGCTTCAATTTTTTTAGAAATGGCTAAAAATGTACACATACCAAG
>LUMI01000196.1_pt1 | contig 21881 bp, 26 predicted proteins | sample 729681 | NCBI WGS metagenome assembly LUMI01 (sample SAMN03860267, study PRJNA289734) | marine metagenome | biome: seawater column; feature: ocean; material: water; isolation source: Red Sea water column Station 34 - depth 10m | place: Saudi Arabia: Red Sea | collected 2011-10-15 | depth 10 m
CAAAATTCGGCTATTTATGAAGATCAAATTTTAATAATTCCTTAAATTATTTGTTAGAAATTCTCATGATTTCTATAATACACAATATATGGTATGTCCGTTTTGTAACAAAGAAGATACTGCGGTTGTAGATTCAAGAAAAAATGTTGATGGTGACGCAATTAGAAGGCGTAGAGAGTGTTCTGCGTGTAATACAAGGTTCACAACATATGAAAAATCAGAAATTGAGCTCATAGTAAAGAAAAGAAATGGTAATTTAGAGGAATTTCAATACGAAAAGTTATTTAGTGGTGTTGAAAATGCTTTTGGAGGACAAGAATTAAGTGAAAAAAAATTAAAAAACCTTGTTGAAACTATTTATCTAGATCTAAAGAATCATGGGAAAAAAATCGAAAGTAAAACTATAGGTGAAACTGTTCTGTCTCATCTAAAAGACATAAACGAAGTAGCATATCTCCGATTTGCTTCTGTTTATAAAGAGTTTTCTGCTGTTTCAGACTTTGAAAAGGAAGCTGCAGAGTTAAATTAGGGTAGATCCTCAATATTTTTAAGAATATTTTCATAATTTTCTCTAAATATTTCCAATGAATTATTAAAAAATGCAATTTCGGACTCTTTATTAAACTTTATGGCACTTATCAAAGTCATTGCTACCTCATCTTCATTATTTCTTAGTGAAGCAACTAATCTACCATGTAAATCTTGAGCTGTTATCAATGCAGAGCTTACTAGTTCTTTATGATTCTTTAACTCATTTAATTCAGGTAATGTCTCAGCATTTAAGTTACTTTTTGCTCCAATAAGGGATAATTGAGCTGCAAGGGTATCAATATCTGTATCTTCATTTATATCTAACGTTTCTTCGTAAATTAATATTTCTGAATGCATAATTCTGTAAGTGATTAATTGGTCTAATGTTTTTACAACATCAAAAAGTAAATTCAATGAAGAAAGAACATTTTCTTTATTTGTAATATCTCTATTTTCTATATTTTCTTGATATTGAAGCAATGATGCCTCAATTACCTGCAAATTAGCGCTTGCATTTGATACATCGTAACGAGAGTAGAAGGGGTTTGTTGCCACATTCAACAATTCTGATAATTGGTTAATTTTATTATTCGTTTCCTTTGAAATTGAGATTGCTATGGTTTCATTCTCTATACCAGAATTTCTTATATTTATAATAAAAATTGAAGCAAAGCTAATAATGCTTATCGTAGCTATTCCAAAAAGTGCAGGAGATACCCATTTTCTTCTTATTTCTAAATCTGTCCAAATTTTCTTGATTTGAGATGTTATGTTTAACGGAACAAATGTTTCTGTATTTGGATTTGAGTTTTCTTGATCTTGAGTTCTAAATAAGTCCTCATTTGTAATAACAAGTTCTTGTCCAATTTGTGTAGATTCAACCTCTACATCAACCATGTCTAACTCACTTGTCATTCTTAGATTATCCATTTCTTTGATAATGTCAGGAGTTTGAATTATTGTTGTATCTGTTTCAAAACCAAGAACATCTAGAATTTTGATTTTATTTGAGGATTTCGCTTTCCTTATAAAAAGATAATCTCTAATATTCATCAATGAAAGGTTACCATTGAATAAAAATATTGAGATAGAAATAAAACTAATAAGCCCAAATGGAAAAATACCATCTCAAAAATACGATTCTGATATTGGATATGATATTAGTGCATCTGAAAACATCACCTTAAAATCTAATGAAGTAACGTTGGTAAATACAGGTTTAGCAATAAATTTACCAAAACAATGTGCGGGATTTGTTTTACCAAGATCTGGTCTTTCAACCAAACATAAAATAACTCTCATCAATAGTCCAGGTTTAATTGATCCAGGTTATACAGGTGAATTATTAGTACCTCTGATGAATCATGCTGATAAAGATTATGATATAGAAGTTGGTGATAGAATTGCTCAACTTGTTCTTATAGATACAAATAAAGCAGATTTTAAATTAGTTGATAATCTTCCAGAGACAGATAGATCATCTGGTGGATTTGGTTCCACGGATTAATTTCTTTTTAAAAAACTCAAATATAAACTATCATTAATTTATTGCGGAAGTAGCTCAGCTGGTAGAGCGTAACCTTGCCAAGGTTAAGGCCGCGGGTTCGAACCCCGTCTTCCGCTCACTGGCGACGTGGCGGAGTGGCTACGCAGAGGTCTGCAAAACCTTGTACACCGGTTCGATTCCGGTCGTCGCCTCAAATAAGATGATTGCAATAACTGGCGCCGGAGAATATTTAGACACTATTCGTCCTTACGATAAGCTATTGTTGGATAAATTAGAAATTGAACCTTATGTTCTCTCATTTCCTACGGCAGCAGGTCTTGAAAGTGAAGAGAGAATACAGTATTGGCTTAATTTAGCTGATGAACATTTTGAAAAACTAGGTGTACAACATAAATCTATAAAAGCTCTTAATGTTAACGACTACAACAAGCCAGAGACCATAGCTGAGATCGAGAAAGCAAATTTTATCTATTTTTCTGGTGGAAATCCAAATCATCTTTATGAAACACTTAGTAATTCTCTTGCATGGGAAAAGATATTGGCTACTCACAATAATGGAGGCATTCTTGCTGGTTGTAGTGCAGGTGCAATGATTATGGGTGAGAAAATGAACAAGGGTAAAGGTTTTGGATTTTTTAAAAATTCTATGGTCTTACCACACTGGAATGAGGTGTTGTATAAAGCAATACTGACTTCTTCTAAACAGATACATAAATCAAAATATAAAATTCTTGGACTGGAAATGAATACGTATCTTGTATTAAATGGCGATAAGTTAGAAATTATAGGAGATCAACAAGTTCATATTATGCATAAGAAAGAAGAGCAATCATTCAAAAATGGCGACATATTAGAATTATCAGTATTGGATTTTTAAATGTGTGGACGTTATTACTTATCAATTGATCTAGGAAATTTATCATTCATAAATAATCTCAACGAGTATGATTTTGAAGATAATTTTAATATTTCTCCACAGACAAGTGTCCCAATTGTAATCGATAATAACTTAGTTAATTGTACATGGGGGTATTATCCATCTTGGCTAAAGGATCAAAGTAACTCTAAGCCACTGTTCAACACTAGGTTTGAGTCATTGCTTGAGAAGAAGACATTTATTTCAGCTTTCAAAAAAAGTAGATGTTTAGTTCCAATATCTGGATGGTATGAATGGAAAATCATAGATGATGTAAAACAGCCTTTTTTCTTTAAGCATAAAGAAAATCAAAATATGTTTGCTGCAGGGTTATATTGGCCAAGATCAGATGGATCAACAGAGTTTACTATTATTACAACAGCTGCTCCGTTAGAAATTAATGAGGTGCATGATCGATCACCATTAATTCTTGATGACGTATCTATGGGTATTTGGTTATCCGATGACAACCCAGAGGATATTCATGTAAATATTTCACATGATTTTGGTCATATTATTGAATACTATCAAGTTACAAGATCAGTAAACAATCCAAAGAACAATAATGCATCGCTTATTGAAGAATTCAATGAAGTTCCATTTTAATGAATAGCCAATCTCCAATATATTCACTTAAGTTTACGATCTCGTGGATAATTGTTTACAGTGCAATTGTTTTAATTCTTTTTCAAGTTATCAATTTTTTTATTGCTCTTTATCTTGGACTTTGGGTTTTAAATTTAATTATTGAACTTACAGAGAGATTATTCCTTCGATTTGGCAAAAGAATAGTTACTGTAGAGAAATAATCATTCTACAAATCTGATTTATACTGCTATATTTTTTTATACGGGAGATTAGCTCAGTCCGGCAGAGCACTTGCTCGACACGCAAGGGGTCACAAGTTCAAATCTTGTATCTCTCTGGATAAAAGGAAAGCTCTAAGTAATCTCCAAATGGCCCAGCAATAAGTACACCAATTGGTCGTAGCATTTGAGCAATTGTTCCACGAAGTGCCAGAGCACGACCTCTTATATTTTTGTCTGTTATAGCTAACCATGCGCCAGATGAAATCGTATATTGTACTGTTCCGCTAACACCGCTAATTATTCCATATATACAAAGAAGGAAAATACTTGGTCGTATAGAGCCTAATACCAAACTTATTCCGCCTAAAAGTCCACACTGAATTGCAAGCTTTAAGTTTCCTTGAAGATGTTCTGAGAAACGTAGAGAAATAATTGAACCAATTAAAAATGCTAATCCAATGATTGATTCAATTATTCCAAGACCCCTTGCATCTGAAAAAGTTAACACCATTGGTGGTAAAAGAACAGTTGTAAAACCCCACAAAAAATTTGAGAGGCTAAGAACAGAAACGAGTGTTAAAAGTCCCTTTTGATTTTTTAGCCATAAATACGCTTCTTTTAAATCTAAATATACATTATTGAAACTTAATTTATGGATTTGATCATTTTTTTCACTTTTGAAAAAAGTGATAGTTACAATCCCAAACAAACATGTAATTAGATCAACTATGATAACTCCAGTTAATCCAAAATATGAATAAATTAATGCTCCACCGATCGGACCTAACAAGACAGCAAATGCCTCAGCACTTTCGAATAATGCAGAGATTTTTGTAACATGTTCTTTTTTAACTACATCTCCAAGAAATGCACTCCAGGTAGTCCAATGTGCTATTTCAAATATTCCGAATGCTAACGCAAACGGTATAAGCATTATTAATGTTAATTTATCATTGATTGCAAAGTATCCAATTAGACACATTAAAAATAAAATTATGAGATCAAAACTTATAATTAATTGTTTTCTTGGAAATCTATCAGCAAGAACACCTCCAAATGGACCTGTAAGAACACCAACTATTCCTACCGTAAACAAGATTGATGATAATGCACTCGCTCTACCTGTTGTTTCAAATATCCATACACCAATCGCAAAAAAAGACATTGCTGAACCTGTCCAAGATAAAGTTTGACCAAACCAAAGTAAATAAACTTTTTTTTCCATTTCGAATAGTTATTTAATTGTCAGCTATTTAATCTTTGTTGCTCGAAGAAATCTAAGCATTTATTTCGACCTTCTTGAATTTTGTCTGCATCATATTCAATATCATAAAACTCAGCTATCTCTTTATATTGAGATAAAATTTCATTACTTAAGTTTGCCCTGCAAGCATTTTCAATAGGTGCTGCGGGATTAAAACAAGGTGTTGTTGGATCAGCTCCAAACTCAAGCAATATTTCGCTTACATCAGTATTACCCCATATTGATGCAACACATAAAGCTGTAGCATTGTAATTTTCTTTAAAGTTAATAAATGTTCCAGGATTTTCTAGTAAAAATCTAGCTGTTTCTGGCTGGTTATACAAAGCAGAAAGCATTAGCGGCGTATATCCATTTTCATCCTTAATGTTTAAATATTTTCTATTGATTTCAACAAACCTTTTAATTTCATCTAAATCATTATTTTTAATATTTAAAAACATTTGCTCGTTAGTTACATCATCATAAAAAACTTCAACAGGAGGTTCTTCTGATTGTGCGCAACTTGTAATTAAAAACATAAATATAATTACTGATAAAACTTTAGATTTTTTCATTACTTATATAATAACTGTTATGAGTTTTTGGAAATTGATTTCAAAAGATATCCAAATGATGATTATTTTTGTATACCTTGGAAATTTATTCGGATTTTTGTTTTTAGTTATCTACTTCTCAGCAGTTCAATAACTTTTTCTCTTCCCTCTATAATTTTTGTTTCATCATAAGGAATATTGTATTTTTCTCCATGATCAACATATAAACTTTTTATGTAATCTGAATAAGGTGCACCTATAGCAATGCTCAATGAAACTGATACTCCAATTTGTGTTTCAAAACATTTTGCTGATAAGTCAGCACCAGCGTCTAAAAGAATAGTGACAACACTGGTATGTCCCCAAGCTGCTGCATTACATAGTGGAGTAAAATTATCATCGTTTATCAGGTTTAGATCTGCACCGGCATCAATTAGTGCATTTGCAATATCTGTTAATCCATAAATACCAGCAAAATTCAAGGGTGTATTAGAAAACGTTCCATCTTGAACATTTAGATCTGATCCATAAGCAATATGTTGCTTTACTGCTTCTAAGTCATCATCTATAACTGCAGTTATTAAATCAATAGTTGGTTTTTCAACACTTGAACTTACTGTTGTTTCAACTGATTCATTGTTTTCAGTTACATCAGCATTTTCACCTCCACATAATGCAATAAGGACAATTATTGGTGTAAGAAAGTATTTTTTGTTCATATAAGTCGAGTTTAATTTATTGTTCAATACGATGACGGAACTATCTTATTTATTATTTTTAGTTAATCAGCGTATTTTTCAGCACCCATAAAATGAATAGAAACATAGTCTTCTTCTCCTACAACCCAACTGTCGTGGGGCGTATTGGATACATAAAATATATCTCCAGGACCAATAATTTTTGGCTCCTCATTTTCAAATGCAACAGTGGCCTTACCACTTATTACCATTCCTAAATGCTCAGTCTCGCAAAATTTTGTACCTGAAAGGGGAGATACATCATCAGACCATTTCCATCCTTTATGATAGGTTGCTTTGCCAATTGTCATATGAGGTAAGTTGACTACTTCATATTTTCCTTTATCGAACTTTCTGATTTCATCAGGGTTTTCAAATCTTTTAATAATGTAATCATCCATCTGCTTATAATAATTCAATATGAACAAACAGACACGAAATATCATAAACGTTTCATTAACTCTGGTCGCAATATATCTTTACAGTTTTACTGCAAGCAATATCGAAACAGAAATTCTTGGATTTAATTCTTTTAAATTTTTGATAACCATTGCGGTGTTAATTCAGTTCTTAATCTTTTTACCTTCATTTATATTTAAAACAGAAAAATTTTACGATCTCACGGGTAGTCTTACGTACATATCAGTGACGAGTATTGCTTACTTTTCACTCGATAACCCCACGACAACTGATACGATTCTTTTTCTTTATGTTGTTATTTGGGCTGGAAGACTTGGAATATTCCTCTTTAGAAGAATTAACAAAGTTGGTAAAGATGTACGATTTGATAAAGCTAAAAAGAAATTCTTTTGGTTCTTGCAGTACTGGATGGGACAAGCTGCATGGGTTGTATTCACTGCAGGTGCATCTGTCTTGGCCATTCTTTCACCAGTAGAAACAGAGTTAGACATTATTGCATATATTGGAATATTTCTATGGTGGTCAGGGTTCTTAATTGAAGTTATTGCTGATTATCAAAAAAGAAAATTTAGAGAAACATCAGATCCAAAAACGGAGTTCATATCAACTGGCCTTTGGGCAAGATCTCGTCATCCAAATTATTTTGGAGAGATAACTCTTTGGATTGGCATGGCTGTATTATCTCTTAGTTCTTTATCTGGATTTGAATATGTAACAGTAGTTGTATCTCCAGTTTTTGTTTACTTACTTTTAAGAAAAGCTGAGGGAGTTCCTATGTTGGAGCGTATTGCTGACGAACGTTATGGTGATTTACCTAAATACCAACAGTACAAAGAGAACACACCCGTATTGATGATGAAAATCTTTAAGTAAAATTTTTTAGCTAATTTAAATACTTTCATTTTTTAAGGGTTATTGGTAATTTGAAAATTTACATTCTAATATTTCAAGTACGATATGAAAAAATCTTTAATTATTCTAATCATTCTCCTTGTAGCATGCGGAGGATCTCAAGAGAGCATATCCGATATGTCATATCAAGAACCATTTATATCTGACTCAATCCAGGAGATGAGCACATCCAGATCAATGGATTTATCTTCAGGTGATTACATAATTAAAACTGCCTTTGGAACTATAGAAGTATCATCATCCAATTTTCAAAATACAATTAATGAATTTGAAATATTAATTTTGACTTATAAAGGATCTATATCAAACACATACTTATCGACTAATTATCAAGGATTACAAAGTTATACAGTAACAGTAAATGTACCAGCAGAACAATTTGATGAATTTATTAGTGATATTGAAGAAATATCAGAATTTAAAAATATCAATATAAATGCAAATGATGTGACGACATATGTGCTGAATATTGATTCTCGTCTCAACGCACTTATAAATGAAAAACAAGATCTTGAAGAGATAAAATCTGATGCATTATCTACGTCGGAAAAACTCGAGGTTCAATCACAGTTGAGGTACATCAACCAGGAAATTGAGATTTTAAAGGATCAAAAAGAGTTTTATGAAACGTCTGTGAATTACTCAACACTTTCTCTAGAGATAAGAGAGGGTGCCGGTATCTCTCTATTTTCGTGGAATTATTATGTGGAGAGGGCTCTGAACTGGTTAGAGTCGATAATTGGATATCTTGTATCTATTTCAATTGTTGGTATCCCAATTGCAATATTTATATATTCTTTAAGAATTTTTTCAAATAAGAGAAATAATATAAAATCATAAAAGATATGAGTCAAAATATTGTTGAGACTGAGTATCAATCTAAAGTACGTATCAAGGGGAAGTGTCACGAAGATTTTCAAAGTCTAGCTGAAATATTTGCTATAAATTTTGATAAGTATTCAGAAATAGGTTCTTCATTATGTGTAATTGTTGATGGGGAAGTAACTGTAGATTTATTTGCAGGACATACAACAGACCAGAAGAATGAAGAGTGGAATGAAAACACATTAGCTGTCGCCTTTTCATGTACAAAAGCTGCTGTTGCTTTATGTGCTCATATTTTAATTGATAAGGGTCTTCTTAATGCTCAAGAAAAAGTTACAAAGTACTGGCCTGAATACGGCAAAAATGGAAAAGAAGATACAACAGTAGAAATGATACTGAATCATTCCGCTGGGTTACCAGCTCTTAAGACCAAGGTTAAAGATGATGGTTTTTTAGATTGGGATTACGTAGTTAAATTATTGGAAAATGAGGAACCTTTTTGGACACCAGGAGAACAAACAGGATATCACATGATGACAACAGGATGGTTAATAGGAGAAATAATTAGAAGAATTTCTGGTAAATCACTAGGAAAATTTTTTAAAGACGAAATCAGCAATCCACTAAATCTTGACTACTGGATTGGTTTACCTGAGAGTGAGGATCATAGAGTAGCTAAAGTTACCCCTTTTACTTCTAGTCCATCTGATAAACCAAGTAAATTTGCGGATGCATTTAGAAATGATCTATCTTCTATGCAGAGATTATCACTTACCAATACCGGTGGTTACGATTACAACTCTTCAAACACTTATAGATCTGAATTAGGGGGAGTTGGTGGTATAACAAATTCACGGTCATTAGCTGAAATGATGACACCACTAGCACAAAACAATGAAAGTATTATTTCTAAAGAAGGAGTTAAACGCTTAAGTCAATCAAATATTAGATCAGATATAGACAGGATGCTTTTACTTCCTACAAACTTTTCTGAAGGATTCATGTTAAATATGGACAATAGAGGAAAATTTGAAGGAGAAGGCGGATCTTTTTTAATTGGTAAAAATGCGTTTGGTCACGTTGGCTTTGGTGGAAGTAGTGCAACTTTTGCTGACCCTGATTGTAATTTAGCTTTTGGTTACCTTGTAAATAAATTAGGTGGTGAATATTTAATTAATGAAAGGGGACAAAGCTTAATTGATGAAGCATATAAATCATTAATCTAATTTTTCTTTATCTACATCACTAGATTATCATTTAATCGGCTATCTATTTTGAGGAATTTAAATAGCTATTTAGATAAGGGGTTTCTCCAGGATGGGAACCCTCTTATCTTTCACCAGACAAACCCCCTAAAACCAACGACGATTTCAACTGTTAAAATTATCTATATGGAAGAGATTAAACCAGATAATAAAGACTTTAGAATTGCTGAATTACATGTTGAAGGCTTGTCTAACCCACAGATAGCTGATGCATTAGGTATTAATAGGTCTACTGTTTATAGAAGATTGCAAACCCCACAATGTAAAGCTGTTATAAATGAAATACGAAATATTTACCATAATTCATTAATTGCAAGATTGCATAATCTAGCTGCAAAAGTAATCACTGCTTATGATAAAAAGGTCTTTGACGGTGATGTAACTGCTGGAGAATTAAATGGATTTTTAAGAGTAGTATCCAATTTATTTATAAAGGATCCCACTTTGTATGAATTTGAAAATCCAAAGATTGTAAGTTATATACAATTTCAAAGAGACCTAGACGTTACCCCTGTCGAGAGATTTAAGAATGCAGAGAAAGGACATAATTAGGTATGGAAATAGGAATAGACTCGTTTGCCAAAAAAACTCAAACTAATGACGGTGGGACAGTGGATGATGATGCAAAAGCAATGTCTGAATTAATTGAGAGAATAGTACATGCAGATAAAGTGGGACTTGATGTTTTTGGACTTGGAGAGCATCACAGAGAAGAATTCCTAGATTCAGCAGCTCATAATATACTTGCAGCAGCTGCGGCAAAAACAGACAATATAAAACTTACAAGTGCAGTGGCAGTTATCAGTGCAACAGATCCTGTCAGACTTTTTCAAAATTATGCAACCTTAGATCTTATTTCAAATGGAAGGGCCGGCATTGTCGCTGGTAGAGGTTCTTTTACCGAAGCTTTTCCTTTGTTTGGTTTAGATTTTGGTGATTATGATGATTTATATGCTGAGAAGCTTGATCTTTTGTTAAAAATTAGAGATGAAGAACAAGTTACTTGGTCTGGTAAATTTAGACCTCCTTTAGTTAACCAAATTGTATATCCAAGACCTGTACAGGATAAATTACCGATATGGGTTGGAGTTGGAGGAACACCTGCTTCTTTTGTTCGAGCAGGAACTCTTGGTTTACCATTAATGATCGCTGTTATTGGTGGTGAAACACATAGGTTTAGACCACTAGTAGATCTTTATTACGAGGCGGCAGAAAAAGCGGGTCATGATAAATCAACTTTAAAGGTTGGATTACATTCTTTAGGTTTCGTTGCTAATTCTAAAGAGGAGGCTATTGAGAAATATTACCCTGGCTACAGAATCTGGTTCAATCAAATTGGTAAAGAACGAGGATGGCCACCCGTCACAATTGAGAGATTTGAAGAACAAATAGGCGATCTGGGTGCATATGTAATTGGAGGTCCCGAAGAAGTTGCAGATAAGTTAGTAAGACATAGTGAAGCTTTAGGGGGATTATCACGTTTTACATTTCAGATAGACAATGCAGGTTTAAGTCACGATGATTTATTACAAACATTTACGCTTATTGGAGAAGTGGTAAAACCACTTGTTCATGAACGGCTTCAATAAGAGAATTTAAATTATTCAATTGGATTTAATTATTAATTGTGTAATATTTGATTAGGTAATAAGCCTGTTACCTCAAAAAAGAGTTCAGGAAACTGGACTCTTTTTTATATATTAGAACTATTTATTTAGCTAAGCCCACCTTTATATCTTTTAGATATGGGATTCATAGGTGCAAGATTTTCCATTAACTCATCTGATACATCACCAAGAACTGTCATTTTTTCAATATTTGCTATCTCTCGAAATTTTAAATTAACAGGTGTTCCTATCACTTTTCCAGCTAACCCTTGAAAATTTTCTGATTTCTCAAAAACCTCAACCAAAGTTCCTGTGTTGGAATCTTCATCAAGGAACCATTCAAACTTAATCAATCCTTCAGGGTCGACACTATCAATAAACTGGCATTGTTCATTCAATATGAAATCTGTAAACATGTCTCTGTCATCGAATGACACATCAATAATTACTGTTATGTTTCCACTGTTATTATGTAGTTGCATTTTTCTCCTTTTATATCTCTTTAATTATAGAACTTGCAGTATCAACTCTAATGTCGTGTGAAGCTTTCCAACTTTCTGCAGTATTAACAATTGCTGATATAGGTCCATAGCTATTTTGTAAATCGTTAAGTTGATTCACTTTATGACCTTTCTTAATAAGATCATTAATGATTTTTTCATCTATTCCAGGTTCAATATTTATTTCCGATATTGATTCTTTTCCAAATTCATCAATATTCCATCTAGGAGACATCATTGCATTTTCTAAATTTTCATTTTTAAGTAATTTTAAAATAAAATTGCTTAATAGTTGTGGTTGATATCTTCCACCTCTTGTACCTATGACCATATCGAGATTTCCATCTACACTCCATATGGTTGGAGATAATGTATGAAGTGGCTTTCTTCCTGGCCTTAATGAGTTTGGATGATTCTCAATCAGATTAAATCCTGCCCCTCTATTGTGCAAAAAGAATCCTAAATCATCAACACCAATAGTACTACCAATACCATGAAAATTAGATTGAATTAGTGAGACTGCATTCCCATCATTATCTTTAGTGCACATGTATGCCGTTCCACCACCTAGTTCTTTTGGTTGACCAAATACTGAGGTCGTATCTTTATTAATCAGTTTTGAAAGATTTTTAAGATATTCAAGATTAAGCCCATTAAATTGCTCTATATTTTCACCATAATCATATGTCAGATCATCTCGCTCAGATGCAATTGCTCTATATGACTCAACAAGTGTATGAAAGTCAATATTATCTGACCCATCATCTAGGAGTTCATAAATTTTCAATGTTCCAAGTGTTAGATAACTTTGTGTGTGAGGGGGAGTAACCCAGCCTGTTTTGCCATATACATCAATTGATAAAGGTTCAATCCACTTTGATTCAAAAGATCTCAAATCGTCTACAGTGATTACATGATTAAGCGTTTCTGAAATTTTCTTTGCAATTGATCCTGTATAAAAATATTCAGGACCATCGATACTTAAACGTTTTAAAGTTTTACCAAGTAAGTTTCTTTTAATAATTGCTCCTATTTTTGGTGACTCACCATCAGGAAATAATTCGGAACCCGATTTTTGTTTAATTAACGTGTCTTTATGATATGAAAGAGAATGATGTAGTTCAGTTGAAACTTCGAAACCTTCATCACATATATTAATTGCATGTTTAAAAATATCATCAATACTTAATTTACCAAATCGATCATGCATACTAAACCAGCCTTCAACAGCTCCTGGAACAGTTACTGACATTGGGTGATCTAAAGGAATACTTTCTTGAGAAGTTAATTGTGAAATATCTACATTTGAACCAGCATATCCTGAAGAATCTAAACAATAAGGAGTGTTCTCACCATTAATCCAAATAAGTGAAAATAAATCACCTCCTATTCCACAAGTCTCAGGTGCTACAACTCCTTGGACAATATTGGCACCGATCGCTGCATCAATAGCGTTACCACCGTGCTCAAGAATATTCATTCCTGCATTGGTTGAAAGATAATGTGGAGAAACTACGATTTTCGACATTAATTAAAGTATCTATAAAATGCTAAGACAATAAATGATCCCCAAATTATTTTCTCAAAACGTTTTGTAATCCAGAGTCTGCCATATGATTTGTGAAATCCAAAAAATAAAAAGAATTTTCTAATGAATGTGCTCATCCCTTTTTTAACTCATTAATAAATTTATCTAATTCACCATCATCCATTGATATTGTGTAATCTGAATTTGGATATTTACTATTTTCTACATCATTTTTAAATGCACTAATTGCTTTAGATCTTTCTAGTTTTAATTCATTTAAAATTTTATTACCATCACCCCATGATTTCGCATGTCTAGGAATCTTAATATTTTTTGTTTCTCCAACAATGTCTTCAAAAAATAGAAATATAACATCACCGCCCAACCCTGCGCCGAGAGAATTTAATACAAGATCGGTATGTTTACTAATTTCAATCAAAGCATCTTCTGCGACGCATTCAACTTCTGCCCCAAATGCACCTGCATTCTCAAGATCTTTTAAATCTTTAAGTATTTCTAGTGCTTCATTAACTGTTTTTCCTACTGTTCTTATCCCACCAAATTTTGTAGCATCTGATGGAACCATTCCTACATGTCCTTGAACATGCATACCTTCATTAGCAAGCATCTCAACAATTTCTGGGCTACGTGGGGTTAACACTGAATCAGCACCTTTCATTGCTACTTCAATAGCACCTTTTAAAATATCGTCTTTTGTTATGAATCTACCTGCAAATAAAGCTGCAGTAATGAATGTATTTGGAGCACCGTTTCTTACATCTTCATATGTATCACTTCCAGTAATGATCATGTCAATATTTTGCTCAGATAAGATTTCTGCTTCTTCTCTATTCTGTGCAGTTACTTGAGTCATTTTTACACCTTTTTTTTTATTTTCTACAATATCTCCAATAGTTAAATTTCTTTGAACCTGTTCATGTCCGTAGGTATAAATTCTTTTCATAGATACATTGTAGATTCATGGTATCTTGAGGTTCAAATCTGAAACGCAAATCATAGTGATAACATATGTGTATGAAGGTTTACTTACAAGCAAGGGGAAGTTATGAATCGTTGCTTGATTTATCAATATGGTGTGAAAATAACAATATTGATCGTATTGGATTACCCGATCATTATATCGTTGGTAAACAACGAAAAGATAAAAATGAACCAGCACCAGCTTTAGATTTATTAACTGCAATAGCTGGATTAGTTCGCGATACAGAGTCAATGATATACTCCGTTTTAGTATCTCCAATTACATTCAGACATCCAAGTGTTCTTCTTAAAATGGCTACCACTATAAATGAAATGGCTAAGAAAAGATTTAGATTAGGTGTTGGAACTGGATGGTTAGAGATTGAGCATGAAGTATTTGGTATATATTTTCCAGATCTTAAAACTAGGTTTGAAATGTTACACGAGGCACTTGAATATATAACTCAAGGTATGTATGGAGAGAATAAGGGGATGAATGGTAAATATTATCAACTTGATAATGTTCCTATACTTCCAAGTGCTCAAGGTGAAGTCCCAATAATTATTGGTGGTGGGGGAAAGAAAAAAACACCTACTCTTGCTGGTAAATATGCTGATGAATTTAATATCTATGCAGGACCTAAAGATGTACTAAAAAACAGTATTGACCTTTTCTATGATGTGGCAAATGAAAACAATAGGGATGTCAATAAACTTGAAGTTTCCACTGCCTGTCCTCCAGTAGTTGGATTTACAAAAAATGAAGTTGATAAATCATTAATTGGTGCAGCTAAATCTCTCATCCAGCCTAAAGATGAAATTGCTAAGAACTGGAAAGATAGAAGTTATTTATACGGAACTCCCGAAGAAATAGCTGAGACAATTGGGATGTGGAAAGATGCTGGAATTCAGTCGGTATACCTTCAGTTACTTGATTTAGACAAAAATAAAAGAGAAAACGATATTGAAGTTATTAGAAAAGCTGTTGAGCTAGCTAGTTAAAATTCTAACAGAGAGCAGTATTGAGACTATTACAAGTATTGGTCTTATTAATTTATCACCAACCTTTATTGCAGACTTTGAACCCAGATATGCTCCACCTGTTCCTCCTACTGCCATAATTAATCCGAGCTCCCACATTACGAAGCCTTGAACTGCAAATATAATAAATGCTGCAAAGTTAGAAGCAAAGTTTAATAATTTTGATGTTGCTGTTGATTCAAGAAGAGATTGATTCTTGAACACGAGAAATAACATTACAAAAAATGAACCTGTCCCTGGTCCAAAAAAACCATCATAAAAACCAATTAGAAAAATTAGTGGTGTTAATAAAACTATATAATTGCTTAAGTCTGTCTTAACCTGTCTATTGATTATAAAAAATACGGCAACTGTTATTAATAAGATCGGAATCAAAGTTCTTAATATTTCATCCGAAAGTCTACTAACCATTAAAGTTCCTGCTGATGATCCAATAAAAGACAATATAAAATATTTATTTCTATGTATATCTGTCAAATACCCGTTAACGTAGTAATTTCTTGATGATGTAAATGTACTGAAAGAGGATTGAAATTTATTTGTACCTAACACTGTTAAAGGATTTATGCCTACTAACAACATCGATGGGGTAGTTAAAAGGCCACCTCCACCAGCAATAGAGTCTATAAATGAAGCTAGTATAGAAATTCCAAAAAGAAATAAATATACTGCTTCAGTGTTATTTGTAATATCCATAAAAAAATTTAGAAAATTTTACTTGTTTATTTGATAATAGAACTAGATTTCTAATAATGTTCGAATATGTTACAACAAGATTATTTCAAGGTTTTCTATCTGGTATAGGACTTGCTACATTATTTTATTTATATCCAATAATGAAACATATCTTAAACGATAAATACAGAAAGACATTTGAAATTTCTGAATATGGAAAAGAGCTTTTTAAGATTGAAACAATAAAATATTTAAGAAAAGGCCTTATCTATGGTTTCATATACGGTGCACTTGTGGGAACCGTAATTGGTCCTTTTGCTGCTGTTCTTGGCGTTTAGTGGCTTATAAGAAACCAAAAAATACAAATCTTTATATTTTTCTAATCGTAATCATATTAATTGTTATCAACATACCTGAAGTATCAAGGACTACTGACTTAGGAAATTATAATTTAAACGATTCTGGTTCAACAAAATTGAATCTAAATATTTATGATGTACAAAAAATAGAGATTCAAATAGTTGATGTTTATGAATCTGGTGATAAATTTTGTAAATTTGATGAAATTTATATTTATGGCTCATTAAAAAGCTCTGGAAAATTTGTAAGAATTCGTGTAAGTGAAGTAACTGTAACAAATGGACTTAAAATTTTAAACAAAGCACAAAGCGAACACTATTCGAAACAATTTTACCAAGAGCCTATAGAAATTATATCAACAACTTTTCGTTGTAAAAATGAAAGTATTTTTATTCAATTTGAAGAAAATTTAAATATAGATTATTTTCAATTTGTCCAGAATCAAGGTAATTCTTACAAAGCATTTAGAACCCTAAATATTAAAGCATCATCTTGATAAATATAGTTATTATTCAGTTATGAAATATTTTTTATCAATTGATCAAGGAACAACCAGTACACGGTGTATCTTGTTCGATCAAGATGGTGGTATAAAGTCAAGTCATCAAGTTGAATTTAAACAGATCTTTCCAGATAATAAATCAGTTGAACACGATCCTAATGAAATATTAGAAACAGTTAAAACTTGTATTCAATATGTCACCAAAGATACAGAGATAGAGAGTATTAAAAGTATTGGTATAACAAATCAAAGAGAAACTACTGTTGCTTGGAGTAAATCTACTGGTAAACCTCTTTATAACGCCATCGTTTGGCAAGATACACGAACACAGAATATCTGTGATGAATTAATTGCTGATAACAGTCTTTCAAGTCTTTTTGAAAGAACCGGTCTACCTGTTGCTACTTATTTTTCTTTATCTAAGATTTTATGGTTTATACGCAATGTTCCTGATATTAATAAGTCTTTAGAAAATGATGTTTGTTTTGGGACGATTGATAGTTGGCTTATTTATAATTTAACGGGAAATTTCTATACAGATGTAACAAATGCATCAAGAACTCTTCTATATGACTTATATGATATGGAATGGTGTAGTGATCTACTAGAAAAATTAAATATACCCATCAATTCTTTACCACAGGTAAAACCATCCTTCTCGAACTTTGGAGAGATGAAGGAGATAATACCGGGTGTTCCTGTTACTGCAATTTTAGGAGATCAACAAGCTGCATTATTTGGACAAAATTGTATCAATAAAGGTGATGTTAAAAATACATATGGTACTGGTTGTTTTGCACTCACAAACACAGGAAAAGAGATTGTTAAATCAAACAATGGATTGTTAACAACTGTTGCTTATCAAAAAGAAGGAGAAGATCCAATGTTTGCATTGGAAGGGTCAGTTCCAATTGCTGGAGCTGCCGTCCAATGGTTAAGAGATAATCTAAATATTATCGATAAAAGTGAAGATATTGAATCATTAGCGATGTTGGAGAAAGATAACGGTGATGTGTATTTTGTACCTGCTTTCTCTGGATTATTTTCTCCTCATTGGGACGAGACAGCCAGAGGTTCTTTATTTGGGTTAACAAGATTTTCAAATAAGTCACACATGGCAAGGGCGGTGCTTGAATCTGTTGCATTCCAAACATATGAGTTACTTGAAAGTATGGAAAAAGATCTTGATACTGACTTTGAGAGTCTCAAAGTAGATGGGGGAATGGTTGCAAACAATCTATTAATGCAATTTCAATCAGACATATTGGATAAATCTATTCATTCACAGGAAATTAATGAAATAACTGCTCTTGGAGTTGGTGTGGCAAGTTATCTTTATGTCATGGATTTGCCACTTTCATCAATGGGAAATTATATTACGTCATCAAAGACTTGGAATCCTAATATGAGTAATGATAAAAGAATTAACTCTCTTGAATCTTGGTATAAAGCAATTGAAAAAGCTAAAAATTGGTTATAAAGTTTATCACGCTTGGTTATGTTGGGTTTTTCGTAGTTGCTGGAATAAACCATTTTATAAATCCAATTTTTTACGACAAAATTGTACCTGATTTTATTCCATTCCCACGTTTTGTTCATTTAGCAACAGGAGTAATCGAAATAATTCTCCCATTGTTCTTTTTTACAAGATTCAGAAAAGAGGCAGCTATTTTGATGATAGTTTTCCTTGTTGTTATTTATATTGGCAATTTAAATGTATGGATAAATGACTTGCCTTATGGAAATCGCTATTTTTCAAATTATCAACATTTCTTAAGAATGCTTTTGCAGCTTTTCTATATTGGAATAGCTTATATTATTTATTTATATGATTGAACTTAAATTTCCAGACAAATTTCTCTTTGGCACAGCTGTAGCATCATATCAGGTCGAAGGTGGAATTTACAATAATGATTGGACTATTTGGGAAAATAAATCTAACTCTGTTTGTGTAGAACCATGTAATGAAGCATGTAAACATTATGAAATGTTAGACCAAGATATCGAGCTTCTTAAAGAACTTGGTATAAAAGCTTTTAGATTCTCAATAGAATGGAGCAGGGTCGAGCCTACAGAAGGAAATTATGATACTGACGCAATTAATCATTATGTAGAAAAAGCAAACAAATTAATTGCAAACAACATTACTCCTATAATTACTTTTCATCATTTCACCACTCCTGAATGGCTATACAAGAAGGATTCTTGGCTCAACCCAGGTGCTGATAATTATTTTGATAATTATGTTGAGAAATTAATGGAGTACTTACCAAATGAAATTGAATATTTTAATACGATAAATGAGCCAGGAATATTTGCCTTCTTTGGATATTTTTCAACTAATAAATTCCCTCCAGGTATAGCTAATGAAACAAAATTCATACAAGCATCAGAGAATATTATGTCTGCCCACAAAAAGGCATTAAAAACAATAAAAAAATATAATCAAAATGCAAAAGTTGGCATGACTCATGCTTTACAAGAATGGGAAGATGATGATAATAATAAGTTAAAGGAATATTTGAAGTATCATCTTGAGGATAAATTTTTAGATGCTTCAATAGATGACGACTTTATAGGATTACAAACATATACAATCGTAAGATATCCAAAAAATATTTTTTTAAAGATCTTTAATTCTCTACTTTTAAATATTGGAGTTATAAGAAAATTTATATTACCTCGTATTATTCAAATTTTTGCAGGAAGAAACGGTGCAATAACGAGCGAAACCCGTACAACAAAAATGGGGTATGAATATAGACCAGAAGCAGTTCTATATAATTTAAGGAGATTAAATAATATTTTTCCTGATAAAGAAATTTTTATTACTGAAAATGGCATAGCAACAGACAATGACGATGAGAGAATCGAGTTTGTAACTACTGTATTACAGGATGTCCACCGATTTCAAGCTGAACATAATAATGTAATTGGTTATCTGTATTGGTCACTGTTAGATAATTTTGAGTGGGACCTTGGGTATCAAATGAACTTTGGTTTAGTAGAGGTTAATAAGGAAACATATGAACGAATACCTCATCAATCAGCATCTTGGTTTGGCAATATTTCATCTTCAAACGTTTTATCTATTAAATAATTTTCTTTTAAACTATAAATTATGGTCTATATCATTGCAGGAGCTACAGGAGTTGTAGGTAGTGCTATTTCAAAAGAATTAGCCAAAGAAAACGAAGTTCATCTAATTGGAAGAAATGAAGAAAAACTTTCTGCATTAAGTAAAGAAATCGATGCACAGTATTCACTTATTGACTTAACTAACACCATAGAACAACGTGAATTTTCTAAAATAATTCCTGATGATAAAGAAATTAAAGGTCTTGTAAATTGCATAGGTTCAATTTTGATAAAACCTCTACACGGAACTAAGACTGAAGAGTTTGAAGAAGTTCTTAGAGTAAATCTTTTTTCAAGCTACTATCTCCTAAGCTCTTTTGCTAGACGTATGAAGAATGGATCTGCTATTTTTTTCTCATCTGTTGCTGGAACTAAAGGACTTTCTAATCACGAAGCTATTGCAGCTGCTAAAGCTGGATTAGAAGGTATGGCAAGATCAGCTGCGGCTTCTTATGCAAAAGATAATCTCCGAGTAAATGATTTTAATGATATACTTCCTGTTGTAAAATGGTTGTTATCAGAAGACTCAAAATGGGTTACTGGTCAGACTATACATGTTGATGGGGGTCTATCAACGGTTAAGCCGAGATAGGAGAATATGTCAGATATAAAATATTTAGAAACTCATGAGTGGTATCTCATGAAAGATGACGAAATTACAGTTGGTATATCCGATTTTGCTCAAAACGAGTTAGGGGATATTGTTTATGTAACATTGCCGGAAGTTGGACAAGAGTTTGAAAAGGGTGCAGCAGTAGTTGAAGTTGAAGCAACTAAAACTGTTGCAGATGCATATGCGCCTATGGATTGCACAATTACAGCTGTAAACTCACAACTCGAAACTGAGCCTGAGACCATCAATAATGATCCATGCGGTGATGGGTGGATGTTTAAAGCAAAAGTAAATACTGTTGATGATTCAGGAATGTCTTATCAAGAGTATGAAACTTTTGTATCTTAATGGATAAAAAAACAACTCAACTACATAAATATCATCTATCTCAAGAAGCTAAATTTATTGATTTTGGTGATTGGTCAATGCCATTTTCATATGAAGGTACTTTAAAAGAACATGATATTGTTAGAACATCATCAGGTTTTTTTGACGTATCTCACATGGGTCGTTTAGAGATCCAATATTCTGAAATTGAAAAAATATCAAAATTAATTTGTTCTGAAATTATCAATATTCCCTCTAACAAGGCACTTTATTCTATCTTTACAAACGCAGATGGCAATGCTCTTGATGATGTTATTTTTTGGAAATTTGATGATAAGATCATACTGATTCCAAATGCATCTAACTTAGAAAAGATCAAATCTCACTTAGTTGCACACAATGTAGAGTTTATTGATAAATCACCAGACACTGTTCTTATAGCCGTACAAGGACCAGATACTATTGAATTAATTCAAGATAGATTTGAGATTCCAGATAAGTTTTCAACAAATTTTACAGAAAGCTTTCTTTACGCTCGAACAGGTTATACGGGAGAAGATGGAGTCGAAATTATGGCAAATAATGAGGACGCAGAGTCATTATTAACTTTCTTAACAGAAAAAGGTGTAAAACCTTGTGGATTAGGTTCTAGAGATACACTCAGGCTAGAGGCATCACTTCCATTATATGGTTTTGAACTAACAGAAGATATCACACCTGTTGAGGCATCTCTAAATTGGACAATTACTAATAAAAATGAGTATTTAGGTTCAAATAGAATAAATGATCAATTGTCGGGTGAAAGCCATAAAGTATTAAAGAAATTTACAATTGACTCAAGAAAGATAGCAAGAACAGAAACTGTTGGTATTGCTGGAGAAACTAAGGGT
>LUMI01000315.1_pt1 | contig 21864 bp, 21 predicted proteins | sample 729681 | NCBI WGS metagenome assembly LUMI01 (sample SAMN03860267, study PRJNA289734) | marine metagenome | biome: seawater column; feature: ocean; material: water; isolation source: Red Sea water column Station 34 - depth 10m | place: Saudi Arabia: Red Sea | collected 2011-10-15 | depth 10 m
CTCTTTTAGACCACCTGCATCACTCTTTGAAATAGAAATTATTTCTAGTTGCCATTTTTTTTTATGACTAACTTTTTCATACATTTTAAACAAATCACCTGCAAACAAACTGGCTTCCAAACCCCCTGTGCCAGCTCTAATTTCGATTATTGAATTTTTGGTATCTGCTTCATCTTTTGGAAGTAAAAAAATTTTTATTTTTTTCTCATTTATGTCATTATTCTTTTTTAATTCCTCTAATTCAGTTTCAGCAAGATCTTTCATTTCTTTATCGCTATTTTCATCAGCAATTAAAATCTCTAATTCTGATTTATTTTTTTCAAATTCGCTATACTCCCTTGCTTCTTTGATGATTTCATTCAAATCTGAATATTCTTTTGATTTTTCTGCAAATGAGTTTTTATCTATTGCACCGCTCGATAAATCTTTCTCTAATTGAGAATGTTTTGAAATTAAACCTTGTACTTTAGCTAATGGTAGCATTATTTTTTTGGATTATTTTCAATTTCAGCAGCTTTTTTTTCAACCATTGTTACTACTTTTGAAATAATTTCTTCACTTTTTATTTTTTCACTCTCAAGACCGTTTAAATAAAGCATATGGTTTCCTTTGCCACCGCCAGTTATTCCTATATCTGTTTGGGCAGCTTCTCCAGGGCCGTTAACCACACAACCAATTATAGATAATGTTAAAGGAGTTTTAATGTGAGATAGTCTTTCCTCAAGTACTTTAACTGTATTAATTACTTCGAATGCTTGTCTTGCACAAGATGGGCACGAGATTATTCTAACACCCCTATTTCTTAGATTTAGAGACTTCAATATCTCATTTCCAACATTTATTTCTTTAACAGGATCGTCTGATAAAGAAACTCTTATAGTGTCACCTATTCCATCCAATAATAATGATCCGAATCCTATTGAGGATTTTATTGTCCCTGGTAAAAAACTGCCTGCCTCTGTTATTCCTACATGCAAAGGATAATCAATTTTATCTGACAATTGTCTATAAGCACCAATTGATAAAAAAACATCTGAAGATTTAACGCTTACCTTTAAGTTAAAGAAATCCTCATTTTCTAAAATATTTATGTTTCTTATTGCGCTTTCAACCAAAGCTTCTGGACATGGTTCTTTATATTTTTCTAAAATATCTTTTTCTAAAGATCCTGCGTTTACTCCAACTCTTATTGCACAATTATTATCTTTAGCTGCTTTAATAACTTCCTTAATTTTATAAGTGTCTCCTATATTACCAGGATTTATTCTTAAACAATGAGCGCCATTTTCAGCTGATTCTATTGCTCGCTTGTAATGAAAATGAATGTCAGCAACTAAAGGGATGTTTATTTCTCTAATTATTTGTTTTAAGGCTTCAGTTGATTCTTGATCAGGACATGAAACCCTCACTAAATCAGCACCAGCATTTTCAATTTCTTTGATTTGATTTATTGTTGATTTTGAGTCTTTTGTTAAAGTATTAGTCATGGATTGGACGGATATTGGGTTATCGCCACCAATATCTAAATTCCCAACTTTAATAGCTTTTGTTTTTTTTCTTTTAATATCTCTAAACGGCCTAATGCTCATTTTATTTTTCTAATTTAAATTCTTTATGAAGTACAGAAATTGCTTTTTTGACATTAATTTTATTTACCAATACAGAAATTTTAATTTCTGAAGTTGAGATAACTTGAATATTAATTTTTTGATTTGCTAGTGCTTGGAACATTCTAAAAGTAACCCCAGGTGTTGTAACCATGCCAACGCCTATAATAGAAATTTTAGATACATTTTTGTCAAAAATTAGTTTTTTAAAATTTATGCTTTTATTTTCATTAATAATTTTTCTTGTCTTAGCAAGATCTTCACTCTTAATTGTAAATGTTAAATCTGTTTCTTTTCCATTTGCAGATATGTTTTGTACAACCATATCAACATTAATGGAGTTTTTAGATAAAGGTTTAAAAATTGCTGCCGCTATTCCTGGCTTATCTTTAACACCTACTAGAGTAACTTTTGCATCATTTTGAGTTGAAGAAATACCGGTTATAATTTTATTGTTAATAATATTTTTTCTCTTTGTTATGAGTGTTCCTGATTTTTTATTAAATGAAGATTTAACCTCTATATCTATTCTATTTAGCCTTGCATCTTGTATGGATACTGGCTGCATTACTTTTGCGCCCAATGATGCCATTTCCAACATTTCTTCATAGGAAATTATTTTGATTTTTTTTGCTGACTTTAATTTATTTGGGTCAGTAGTATAAACACCTTCAACATCTGTATAAATGATACATCTCTTAGCTTTAAAAAAAGTAGCTAACATAATTGCGCTAGCATCTGATCCACCTCTGCCTATTGTGGTTATCCTCTCTTCTTTGTTAATGCCTTGAAAGCCAGTAATTATTGGAATTCCTCCAGACTTTAAATACCGTAATAGTTTAGTTTTATTTATTTGGTTTATTCTCGAAAACTTGTGATTATTTTCTGTATAGATAGGTATTTGCCATGCTAGCCATGATCTAGCTTTATATCCTTTATGTATCAACCTGCCGGCAATCAATGAACAGGCAACTTGCTCTCCAGAAGATACGAGAACATCGTATTCTGCATCAGAAAAATTACTACTAATTTCTTTTGATTTTTTTACTAAATCATTTGTTACACCACTCATTGCTGAAGAAACGACAATGACCTTATATTTTTGCTTTACATAACTACTAATTATTTCTGCAACCTTTTTTATTCTATCTATCGTGCCAACAGAGGTTCCACCAAATTTTAAAACTACAATTTTCATGAGTAAATTTTTTTTAATTAAAATATATTGATAAAATACATCTTGAATATAAAGTCAATAAAGTAATGAAAACTAACACAATAAATAAAAAAGAAATAGAAAAATTTTCTAGAATTGCCGAAGAATGGTGGGATCCATCTGGAAAATTTAAACCTCTACATAAATTTAATCCAATAAGAATTAAATATATTAAAGATAATTTAATTGAACACTTTAAGTTACAAAAAAATAATAAACCTCTTAAAAATTTACAGTTATTAGATATTGGTTGTGGTGGAGGCCTTCTATCTGAACCAATGTCAAGACTGGGTGCAAATGTAGTTGGCATTGATGCGTCTCTAAACAATATCAAAGTTGCTAAGCATCATTTAAAAAAAAGTAAATTAAATATTAAATATTTTAACTGTTCACCAGAAAATTTAAAGACTTCAAAAAAATTTGATGTAATTTTAAATATGGAAATAGTAGAACATGTAGAAAATGTAGATATCTTTATTAAACAAAGCTCAAAATTTTTAAAAAAAAATGGAATAATGTTTGTTGCAACTCTAAATCAAACATTAAAATCTTATTTATTTGCAATCGTTGGGGCTGAGTATGTTTTAAGATGGCTTCCTATTGGAACTCATGAATGGGATAAATTTGTAAAACCTAAAAACCTTATAAATATTTGTCAAAAAAATTCTTTAAAATTAAAAAAAATTGACGGGATGACTTTTAATCCTTTATTTGACCAATGGAAAATATCTTCTGATAAGTCTGTAAATTATATAACTGAATTTGAGAAAGTTTAATTCTCTTTATCCTCAATCCAAGGTATCATTTCTGTTTCAATACCTTCGTCTTTTAATTCTCTAACATCTTCAATTGAGGCTTTGCCATATATTCCTTTTTTTTGTTTTTTTTTATCTTTATTGTAATGAATTGATCTTGCCTCATAAGCAAAATTATCACCCACAAAATCAAAATTATCTTTTACAAATTTTTTATACTCTTTTAATTTTTGTTTAACTTCTTTAATCTTAAACTCATTGTGCTCTGATAATTTTTTAGTTTTTGATAAATTTGGAGCCATTAATGATTTTTCTACATTTAAAGAGCTGCAGTTTTGACAGTTAAGTAATTTCATTTTTTTTAATCTGTCATACTCTTTTGAAGATCCAAACCAACTTTCAAATTCTTTGTTACAGTCTTTGCAAATAAGTGCATATTTAATCATAAAGAGTACTTAAGTAGCAAAATTATATTTTCAATATCTTACGATCTATAATCAGCGTTAATTTCTATATAATCTTTTGTTAAATCCATAGTATATGAAGTAAAACTTTTTTGACCCATTCCAAGATCAACTGTTATGTCTATAGACTCGTTTTTCATATATTCTGCAACTTTTTGCTCATCATAATTTTTGGCTAATTCATTTTTTGAGAAAATTTTATAAGGCCCAAAAGAAATATTTATTTTTTTTATATCAACTTTTATTTCTGTTTTTCCAACTGCCATGGCTATCCTACCCCAATTTGGATCTTCACCAGCTAATGCAGTTTTAACTAAAGGTGAGTTTGAAATTGAAAAGCAGACTTTTTTTGCATCTGCTACGGATTTTGCCTTAATACAATTTACTGTAACAAATTTAGATGCACCTTCACCATCTGCTGCTACTCTTTTTGCTAAATTCAATAAAACTTCGTGTACAGATTCTTTAAAATCTTTTAATTTTTTTTCTTTATAATTTTTTACTTCTGAATTATTTGCTTTATTAGTAGCAAAAATTGATACCATGTCATTTGTACTTGTATCTCCATCACATGAAATTGCATTAAAAGTTGTCTCAATATTTTCCTTCAAAACATTTTTTAATATTGATGAAGATAAGTTTGCATCAGTAAAAATAAATCCAAGCGTTGTTGCCATATTTGGAAAAATCATCCCTGAGCCTTTTGCAATTCCATAAACCTTAACAGGTGTGTTGCCTATTTTACATTCAGACATTGCTAATTTAGGTTTAAGATCTGTTGTTTTAATCCCAGATGCAGCTTTCATCCAAATTAACTTGTTTTGAGTGTATTTTATGTTTTCAAGTAAATTAGGTATGGCATTTTTAATTTGTTCAAGGGGATAACGCTCTCCAATAGTTCCTGTGCATGCAAACAATATACTTTCAGGACTTATATTTCTTGGTTCTTCCTCATCTTGTTTTTGTTTGCTTGAAAGCTTTTGTGCTAAATCTATAGATAATAGTTTCAATGCTTCAAAACCCTCGTTGCCTGTTAAAGCATTGGCATTTCTTGTATTAATTAATAAAGCATTAATTTTTTGTGATTTTATTTTCCTATTCCATTTAATATTCTCTGAGACAATGCTGGATTTTGTATACAATGATGCGTGGCTTGCTCCATTTCTAAAGTAAAACAATACAAGATCATCCCTACGTTGATCATACAAATTAGCGCTTACAGCAGATATGGACACGCCGTCTAAATGGTCTAAATCTTGAAAATCTGCTACTTTTGAGTTTTTATTCTTAGCATCAAAAAAGTTGTTTATGCCTAAAACCATGATATTTAATTTTTTAAAATAATTACTATATATTCAGCAAGTATACTTTACATTAAAATGTTTAATCCGTTAAATTTATTCTCAAAAATAATTAAAACTGGAAATCAAAAAGAGTTAGATAGAATACAAAAAATTGTAGACCAAATAAATAATTTAGAAAAAAATTTAGAAAACCTAGATAATACTGAGTTTCCAAAAAAAACATCAGAACTAATCCAAAAGCTTGAAAATGGTCAAACTACAAATGAAATTTTACCTGATGCATTCGCTTTGGTAAGAGAAGCATCTAGAAGAGTGCACAATGAAAGGCACTATGATGTTCAACTAATTGGCGGTGTGGTTCTTCACGAAAATAAAATTGCTGAAATGAAAACTGGTGAAGGTAAAACTCTTACCATAACTTTAGCAGCTTACTTAAATGCCTTAGAAAAAAAAGGTGTTCATATAGTTACTGTTAATGATTATCTTGCAAAGAGAGATAGTCAAAATATGGGTGAGATTTATGAGTTCTTAGGTCTTACATGTGGCTACATAAACACGGGACAATCAGATTTAGAAAGAAAAGAAAACTACCTAAAAGATATTACTTATGCAACTAACAGTGAACTAGGTTTTGATTATCTAAGAGATAATATGAAATTCTCAAAACATGATATGGTTCAAAGAGATCATCATTACGCAATAGTAGATGAAATTGACTCTTGTTTAATCGATGAAGCAAGAACACCTTTAATAATTTCAGGAGTAGCAGAAGATAAAACAAGTCAATATATTGCCATTGATAAACTTGTAAAAAATTTACAAAAAGATGATTTTGAAATTGATGAAAAAGATAAAAATATTCTACTTACTAATAAAGGGATAGATAATGTAGAAAAAATTTTTTCAAATGCAGGTATTTTAAAAAATAATAATTTTTATGATCCAGAAAACCTACATTTAGTTCATCATGTTAATCAGGCTTTAAGGGCAAATCATTTATTTCAAAACGGGCGTGATTATATAGTCAAGGATGATCAAATAATAATTATTGATGAGCAAACAGGTAGGCAGCTTCCAGGAAGAAGATATGGTGATGGATTGCACCAAAGTTTAGAGGCTAAAGAAAAACTAGTAGTAAATGCTGAAAATCAAACTTTAGCATCAATTACTTATCAAAATTTTTTCAAACTTTATAAAAAAATTTCTGGTTGTACTGGAACAGCCCAGACGGAGTCTCAAGAATTTTTTGAAATTTACAGTCTTCCAGTAGTATCCATTCCTACAAACAAAGAAATGATTAGAAAAGATTGGAATGATCAAATTTTTAGAACTTTAAAAGAAAAAGACGAAGCAATTATAGGAAAAATCGATGAATGTAACAAGACTGGTCAACCATTGTTGGTATTTACAGCAAGCATAAATAAATCAGAACACTACTCAGAATTGCTCAACAAAAAAGGGATTAAACATATTGTTTTGAACGCAAAGAATCATGAAAAAGAAGCAGAAATAATAGCTAATGCAGGAAAAATAAATTCTGTAATTATTACTACAAGTATTTCAGGAAGAGGTGTTGATATCAAATTAGGTGGTCAGGATGAAAAACAAAAAGATGAAGTCAAAAAACTAGGTGGCCTATTTGTAATTGGTACTGAAAGAATGGAGAGTAGAAGAGTTGATAATCAAGCAAGAGGTAGATCTGGAAGACAAGGAGATGAGGGCAACTCAATATTCTTTGTAAGTTTAGAGGATGATTTAATGAGGATTTTTGGATCCGAGTCTATGAATAGTATCTTGGAAAAACTCGGACTAAAAGATGGTGAAAGTATTGATCATCCATGGATTAATAAAGCCCTAGAACGTGCACAACAAAAGGTTGAGGCTAGGAATTTTGACATCAGGAAAACCCTTTTAAAATTTGATAATGTGCTTAATGACCAAAGACAGGTAATATTTAATCAAAGAAATAATGTTATGGAAAGTAATGAGGCAAATATCTTTGCAGATGACTTTCTTAATGAAAATTTAAATGAACTAAAAAACCTTAAATCAAAAAAACTAGCCAATCCAAATTCTGATGATTTTTCAAAATCATTTAAATCAATTTTTGGTAAATCTTTTACTGATGATGAAATCAAAGATGCTTTGAATAAAAATGACTCAGATTTAGATGCAATTGTTAAAGAGAAATTTTTAGAAAAAAGAAATGAAAGAATTGAACTTCTTGGAAAAGATGAGGCTTTAGAAATTGAAAAAAGAATATTTTTACAGTTAATTGATCAAAATTGGAAGTTACATATTCAATACTTAGAACAACTTAGACAAGTAATTGGTTTAAGATCATATGGTCAAAGAGACCCACTAGTTGAGTATAAAAAAGAAGCATTCATTCTTTTTGAAAATCTTCTAAATAAATTAAAAACTGAATTAATAACATTTCTTGTTAATTTAAGAATAGTTAATAATCCTGAACCAGATAATAATTTTTCCCAAAATCAAAGTAAAAAATTTGATGAACTCTCATCAAAAAAGGTTGGCAGAAATGAGCCTTGTCCTTGTAATTCAGGAAAAAAATATAAACACTGTCACGGTGCTTTATAGAAATAAAAGTAAAGAAAATAGAATTAAAATAGCTCCAATAGAAATATAAATAATTTTTTTATCACTTTTAATTTTATTTATTAACTGATCAAATTTATTTTCTTTCATTGTTAAATTCTCACTGAGACCTGTCTGAGTTGTAAATCCTTTGTTACGTCCTATAGACAAAAACTTATTTTTTCTATGGTTCAGAATTTCCTCTTTTTCCATTGATAGAAAAAATTCAAGATTTTTTTCTAATGATGAACGCACATTATCTAAAATCAGATCTCTATCTCGATGAGCTCCTCCGACTGGTTCGGGAATTATTTCATCAATAATATCTAAATTTAAAAGATCTTTTGATGATAATTTCATTGCTTTTGAAGCTTCAAGCGTTTTTTTAGGATCTCTCCAAAGAATAGTTGCACAGCCCTCTGGTGAAATAACAGAATAAATTGCATTTTGTAACATCAGTACTTTGTTTGATGAAGCTAAAGCAATCGCACCCCCGGACCCCCCTTCACCAATTATAACTGAAATAGTTGGCACAGTCAGTTCCATGCAACACTCTATAGATTTTGCAATTGCTTCTGCTTGACCTCTTTCCTCAGCACCAACTCCTGGGTATGCTCCTGGCGTATCTATAAAAGAAATTATTGGAATTTTAAACTTATCGGCAAGTTTCATAAGTCTGATGGTTTTTCGATACCCCTCAGGTCTCATCATTCCAAAATTTCTCTCAATTCTTGTTTCTAGGTTTTCCCCTTTTTCCTGTCCTATAACTAAAACAGACTTTCCATTGAATTTAGCAAATCCTGATATCACCGATTTGTCTTCTCCATAAAATCTATCACCTGAAAGTGGAACAAATTCCTCAAATAGATTGTCTATGAAAAACTTAGCTTTTGGTCTGTCTTCATGTCTTGCAACTAATGCTGTCTGCCAAGGATCTAGATTTGAATAAATATCACTTAGCTTTTCATCTATTTCTTTTTGAACTTTGGAAATTTTAGAAGTATCTACCTCAGATAACCCCTCTTGGTTATAAGGATCTTTTAATTGATCTAGTTCTGCTTCTAAATTTTTTACTTCTGTTTCAAAGTTAAGATAATTTTTCATTTAAGAGCTTTATTATATCTAAAAAAGGCAATAAAATGACTATAATTTTATATATTTTAACGAGAGAGACTAGTTTGGCGCCGAAGGAGCAACTACCCTGGAAACTCTCAGGCAAAAGGATCGTTAAATATAATAATCTGGAAAGAGAAATTTCTCACCGACGGAGTAAAGCTCTCAGGTAAAAAAACAGATGGGGTTTATTTTAAAAATATGAATGAGAAATTTATAAAAATAAATAATTTATCTGTAGATAAAACACTTGCAGATTTTATTAATAATGAATTGTTAAAAGATACAGGAATAAGTCCTGATAAATTTTGGCAGGGTTTTGACAAAGTTATTCACGAGCTAGCTCCAAAAAACAAAGATCTTTTGGAAGTTAGAGAAACACTTCAAAAAGAAATTGATCTTTGGCATAAGAAAAATAAATCAGAAGATTTTGAAATAGAAAAGTATAAAAGTTTTTTAAAGGAAATTGGCTACCTTAAAGAAGAAGGTCCAGATTTTAAAATCAATACTCAAAATTTAGATCTAGAGATATCAAGTATAGCAGGGCCACAATTGGTTGTTCCAATTATGAATGCTAGATATAGTTTAAATGCTGCAAACGCTAGATGGATGAGCTTATATGATAGTCTATATGGTACCGATGTAATTGAATCAGAGGAAAGCGGTAGTGAGAAATACGACCCATTAAGAGGAGAGCAAGTAATTAAATATGCTAGAGAATTTTTAAATAAACATTTTCCAATAGATGGGATAAACTGGAAAGATATTTCACAACTTGAAGTTAACGCAGGCAAACTAAGAATTAAAAAAGATCAAAGCTTATTTGATTTAAAAAATCCAGAAAAATTTATCGGTCATAGAGGAGATGCTTCTAAACCATCTGCGATAATTTTACGAAATAACAACTTACATATTGAAATTATTATAAATCCTAAAGCATTCAGTGCAGCTCAAGACGCTGCAGGTATAAGTGATATAATTGTTGAGTCTGCAATCTCAACTATTTGTGATCATGAAGATAGTGTTGCGGCAGTTGATGCGGAGGACAAGGTTGCATGTTATAGAAATTGGCTTGGCCTGATGAAAGGAGACTTAATTTCTATTTTTGAAAAACAAGGCAAAAAATTAGAGAGAAAACTAAACCCAGATAGAAGCTATATATCTAGTTCTGGAAAAGGTCTAAAACTTCATGGTAGAAGTTTGTTGTTAGTCAGAAATGTTGGGCACTTGATGACTAATCCGGCAATCATTTTAAACGATGGATCAGAAGTTCCTGAAGGAATTTTAGATGCTTTTGTAACATCAGCTGCATGCTTGCATGATTTAAAACGTAAAGGAAACTCAAGAACAGGATCAATTTATATTGTAAAACCCAAGATGCATGGACCTGAAGAAACTGCTTTTACTGATCTAATTTTTAGCAAAGTTGAAGAAGTTCTAAATCTAGAAAAAAATACAATTAAATGTGGGATAATGGATGAAGAAAGAAGAACATCTGCCAATTTAAAAGAATGTATAAGAACTTTAAAAGATCGTGTGTTTTTTATTAACACAGGTTTTCTAGATCGTACAGGAGATGAAATGCACACATCCATGGAAGCAGGGCCAATGATAAAAAAAGGTGATATGAAAAAATCTAATTGGATCAATGCATACGAAAATAATAATGTTGATATTGGCTTAAAATGCGGGTTTTCAGGAGTAGCACAAATTGGAAAAGGCATGTGGGCAATGCCTGACAAAATGAAAGACATGATGGAACAAAAAATCGGACATTTAGACTCTGGAGCAAACTGTGCATGGGTACCATCGCCAACTGCAGCAGCTTTACATGCTTTACACTACCACGAGATTGACATTTTTCAAAAGCATGAAGAACTAAAAAAAAGAGCTTCAGCAAAATTAGATGATCTATTAGATATTCCAATTGCAATTAGACCTAATTGGTCTGTAAAAGAAATTGAAACTGAAATATCAAATTCAGCTCAGACAATTTTAGGCTATGTGGTTAGGTGGGTAGATCAAGGAGTTGGATGTTCGAAGGTTCCAGATATAAATAATGTAGGTTTAATGGAAGATAGAGCGACTTTGAGAATTTCTTCGCAGCATATTGCAAATTGGTTACATCATGGATATTGCTCAAACAAACAAGTTTTGGAAATCATGAAAAGAATGGCAAAAGTTGTTGATGAACAGAATAAAAATGATCCGAATTATGAAAACATGTCTCCAAAATATTATAAATCAATAGCTTTTAAAGCTGCTTGTGAACTTATATTTCATGGAAAATCGCAACCATCTGGTTATACAGAGCCACTATTACATTTAAACAGAATTATTAAAAAAAATTAAATTAATCTGTTAAACTTTTTCTATTTTTAAAAGCTGAGACAAGTGTGCCATCATCTAAACTTTCAATTTCTCCTCCTATTGGTAAACCTTGTGCAAGCTTAGAAATTTTTACATCAATATTTTTTAAACTATCTTGAATATAAAAAGCAGTTGTTTGACCTTCAACAGTAGCTGAAGTTGCTAATATAATTTCTTCTATTTTGTTTTTTTTTATTCTTCCAATTAATGAGTCAATTAATAAATCTTCTTTTCTTTGGTTATTAGAGTTTGAAATTGTACCACCCAAAATATGAAAATATCCTTGAAATATGCTTGAGCTCTCTATAGCCCACTGATCTGCAATATTTTCAACAACACAGATTTTATTATAATTTTTGCTCTTATTTTCACAATTTTCACAGTCTGAGGAGTTTGATCTTAAAGCTCCGCAAGTTTTGCACCTTATTATATTTTTAAAAACTTCATTTAAAGAGGATGACAAAGGTTTTAAAATTTCTTGTCTATTATTTATTAACTTCAAAATAATTCTTTTGGCAGATTTTGGTCCAAGGCCTGGTAGTTTAGAAATAAGTTTTATTAAAGTTTCAATTTCAGAGATATTTTGCATTTAAAATTAAAGTGGCCACTTAAAACCAGGTATGCCAAATCCACCTGTTGCTTTTGATATTTCCTCAGAAGTTTTAGATTTAAGTTGAGATTTTGCATTATTATGAGCGGCAGTAATTAGATCTTGGATTATTCCTTTTTCCTCTTTTAATATTTCCTCACTCAAGTGAATATTTGTCATCTCACCATCACCATTAAGAGTTACTTTCACAGCATCACCTCCTGAACTGCCAACAACTTCTATTTGTTTGATTTTTTCTTGGCTTTCCTTCATTTTAGCCTCTAATTCTCTTGCTTTGTCTAATATTTTACTAAAATCAGTCATTATTATCTTTGTCGTGAGATTTTACTTCAATTAATTCAGCATCTGGCAATATTTCTAAAACTTTTTTGTAAATCTCGCTTTTTTTAACTTCATCAAATATTTCTTTTTGACTAATTTTATCTTTTTCCTTTAATGATATTTCTCCCTTTTTTTGCGAAAGAGAAATTATCCATCTTGTATTTGTCCACTCTAATAATTTGTTTGATAATTCTTTAATAAAATCTTTATCTAAATTTTCATTAAAAGCTATCTCTATCCTTCCATCTTCAAATGACACTAAATTAACGTTGGTTTCTAATTCGTATTTTAACTTAATTTCTTTTTTTTGATTACATAAATTTACTAATTCTTGAAATGAATTAATCTCGCTTTTTTTCTTATTTATTTTTAGCTTTGGATCAACTTTGTCTTCTTGAGATACATTTTTAATTTGATTTACAGCTCCAATTGTTTTTTCTATTTTTTTGATTGGTTCTGAACTTATTTGGCTTGGTATCTTGGATGATGATTCCTCTTTAATTTTAAATCCTTTCAAATACATCAGTCTAATAAGAAACATTTCAACTGATAAGCTCGGATTAGAAACTAAGTCTAATTCGTCTATAGCTTTAATTGTAAATTGCCAAAATAAAATTATTTCTTTAGAATTAGTATTATTAGCTATCTCAGAAATTTTTTTGAATTCATTGTCATTAAGAGTAAAATTTGTTCCACCAAGACTTAAAGAAGATTTTTGGGCTTTTTCTAAAGTCAGTTTCTCACCTTCTAGGTTATTCATAAGTCCACGATCTAGTAGGGAAAGAGAGTCTCTAACTGAACCTTCTGAAATTTTTACAATTAACTTTAATGCCTCGTCAGTTATGTTTCCATTTTCTTTTAATGATATTTTTTTTAAATATTGAAACAAATCATCAGATTTAATTCGAGATAAATCATACCTTTGACATCTAGATACAACAGTCACAGGAATTTTTTTTATTTCTGTAGTAGCAAAAATAAATTTTAGATAACTTGGTGGTTCCTCCAATGTTTTAAGCAAAGCATTAAATGCTTGTTTGCTTAACATATGCACCTCATCTATAATAAATATTTTATATTTTGCTGATGTTGGGCCATATCTAGAAAAATCTATTAAATCTCTAACATCGTCCACCCCTGTCTTGCTAGCAGCATCCATTTCTAAAACATCAATGTGATTTGAATTAATTATAGAGTTACAATTTTCACAAAAATTATTTTCACAAAGATTGTCTATGCCATTTTTACAGTTTAAAGCTTTAGCAATAATTCTTGCGATTGTTGTTTTGCCTACACCTCTTATTCCAGTGAAAAGGTATGCGTTAGGAGTTTTTTCTGATTTAATTCCATTAACAATTGTCTCTATAATTACCTCCTGGCCAATTAAATCTCTTGGAACTTGTGGTCTATATTTTAAAGCTAGTACTGAAGAATTATTTGTCATTACTTTTAAGGAGACCAACCAACCTGGAAAATACTCATTACCCTTGCTCTTTTTCAAGCCTGGGGGAGTTCATGGTAACTCCACCTGATTGGCCCCCAAATCTATTATACCAATAAATTTTTCTATTCTACAATAAAGTTAGTTTTATTTTTTTCTAATTTTATCAGAATTAAAAACACCTAGAACGTGCATATCCTGACAATGCAAACCTAATTCCTCTAGAGAATTTTTAATTTTTTGATCTTCAATGTGCCCCTCGATGTCACACAAGAAGAAAAAGGAAGAAAAAGAATTTTTTTCTGGAAAACTTTGTAATTTTGTCATGTTAACTCCGTTTAAAGCAAAACCAGATAAAGCAGAATATAATGCAGCAGGTTTGCTTTTAAGCTTAAAAAGTAAAGATGTTAGATAATCCTCCTTATTGAAATCAGGTTGATAAATTTCTTTACCCATTAGCAAAAACCTTGTTACGTTATTTTCGTCATCTTGAATGTTTTTTTCCAAAATATCTAAATTATAAATTTTTGCACTTAAACTTGAAGCAATGGCTGCCTTTGATTTATCTCTTGCTTCTGAAACAAATTTTGCAGATCCAGCTGTATCAGCTCTAACGTTTTCATTTAAATTATTTTTTTTTATGAATATTGAAGACTGACTTAAAGCTTGCGCATGTGAGTAAACATCTTTGATATCTTCTAATTTTGATCCTTTGACGCCTAATAAATTATGTTTGATGGGAAAAAAATGTTCGGCATAAATATTTAATCTATATTTAAAAATAAGATATTCCACACCTATATTTCCTGTAGTTTTATTTGACTCTGGTATTAAAGCCCTAATTTCACTGTCATCTTTTGCTTTCTCAAAACATTCATCAAAAGTTTTACAAGGTAGAGTTTCGCAATTAGGGTACATTTTTTTTGCACAGCTTTCGCTGTAACTTCCTGATACTCCTTGATAAGCAATTTTCATAATTTTTAGGACTTATATTCCATTAATTTTTTTATTTCTAGATAATCCTCCTCTGTATCAATTCCGACTGGTGAAGATTTTGCCAAAATAACATCAATATTTATTCCATTATCTAAGGCTCTTAGTTGCTCAAGCTTATAATTTTTCTCATTCAAAGATTGAGGAAATTCAACAAATTTTTTTAAAATAGATGTTTTAAATATGTAAATACCTATATGGTGGTATGTATGATTTTCATTGTCATATTCGGATTTTCTCTCAAATTTAATTGCTCTTGAAATATCATTAGAACTTAAATCATCTTCAGTCATTACTTTTACAATATTTGGATTATTATATTTTTTTTGATCATCTATTTTGCATGCAAGTGTTGCAAGATCTGAGTTTTTAGTAATTGCTTGGTAATTTAAATTTTTAATATCATTAATATCAATCAAAGGCTCATCACCTTGTAAATTAATTACATAATCTATGTCACTTGTATCAATTTTACTTAGTGCTTCAGCTATTCTGTCTGTACCTGTGTTGTGTCGATCACTTGTAATAATTGATTTTCCACCATTGCTTTTAACTTCATCAAAAATTATTTGATCACTTGTGGCAACAAACACATCTCCAATATTACTTTCCAAAGCTTTATCATAAACATGCATAATCATTGATTTATTGTTTATTTTTAATAGAGGCTTGTTAGGCAATCTAGTTGCTGCCATTCTTGAAGGAATTAAAATTATACTTTTTGCCATAAATTCTAAGTATTATGCGTCTTTCAGACGCAAAAATTTAAAATTAAATTTAGTATTTTTTTTGTTTATCATGTTATACGACCATATTAATTAAAAATCATGGACTCATTTGAAGTAAACAAAATCATAGCAGCAGTACTTTTGGTTGCACTCTTAGTTATAGGTATTGGAAAAATTGCAGATATTGTTTTCTATATAGAGAAGCCTGAAACCTCTGGATATAAAGTAGAGCTCCCGGAAAGTTCAACAAATCAGATTTCTCAAACAAAAAATCAAGAAGAAGAGGTGGATATTTCTGCGCTATTAGCTATGGGAACTGTTGCACACGGAGAAACGGTATTTAAAAAATGTAGCGCTTGTCATTCAATTCAAAAAGGTGGGGAAAATAAAATTGGCCCAGCACTATACAACGTACTTGGAAGAGCTACCGCAGCAGTTGCTGATTATAAATATTCAAAATCTTTAGCTAGTTACTCTAAAGAGTGGACTTTTGAAGAAATGAATGGTTTTTTAAGAAAGCCTCAATCTTACATTAAGGGTACTAAAATGGCTTTTGCAGGATTAAGAAAAGAAAAAGATAGAGCATCTGTAATACTTTATCTTAATCAAAACTCTGACAGTCCTTTACCACTACCTTAATTTTCCAAAACAATATAATAAAATACTTTTTTGTACATGAACTCTATTTAAGGCTTGCTGCCATACATGAGAATGTTTTCCTAAAAAAACATCTTCAGAAACTTCATTCCCCCTAGGCAAACAGTGAAGAAAAATTACATCCTTTTTCGCTTGATTTATTAAACTCTTATTAATTCTAAATTTACTAAAGTCTTTCTTCTTCTTTTTTACATTTACCTTATCATTTAAAGAAATTACTTTATCCGAAAAAATTACGTCAGCATTTTTAACTGCTTTTTTTGGATCATCAAAAAAATTTATTTTACTTTTATTTTTCTTAACCCAATCTAGAACAAATTTTTTTGGCTTATAATTTTTAGGACATCCAATATTTAATTTGAATGAAAATTTTATAGATGCTGCAATTAAGCTGTTTAAAACATTATTACAATCTCCAATCCAAGTAATGTTAAGCTTAGAAATTGGCTTTCTTTTAATTTCTTCTACTGTGAAAACATCTGAAAGCACTTGTGTAGGGTGTGAAGATGGGCTTAAGCCATTTATTACTGGTATTTTTAAATTTTTGCTGAATTCTAATATTTTTTCATCACTATCTGTTCTGAGCATAAAACCATCACCATATGTGGATAAAATTTTTGCAGTATCTGCAAGGCTTTCTCCGCCTTTGCCTAAGTGTATTTCATTTGATTTCAAAGTGATTGTGCCTCCACCTAATTGTTTTATTGCTAGATAAAAACTAAGTCTGGTACGTGAACTTGGTTTCTCAAACATTTGAATTAACAATTTTCCTTTAAGAGGCTTATCTTTATCTAAATCTAGAGTATTAAGTTTTTTTCTCTTAATTTTTCTTTTCTTTGCATCAGTTAAAATTTTTCTTAAATCTGAAATAGGAATATCTTTTAAGTTAATAAAATTTTTCATGATTTATATTCTTTGCATACTTTTCTAATAATTTTTAAAGCTAAATCGATTTCATTTTGCTTTACATTAAGAGGGGGTAATATTCGTATAACATTCTCTCCAGCTCTTATTGTTAACAACTTATTTTTCATTAGTTCTTCTATAAATTTTGTTTGATCAAAAAAAAGTTGTAACCCAATTAAATACCCTTTTCCTCGAACCTCTTTTATAATTTTAGGATACTGTTTTTGAATTTTATTAAGCTCTACATGAAAATAATTAGATAATTTTCTTACGTTTGACAAAAAACCTTTTTTTAAAATTTGATCTAGAACCGCATTGCCCACAGTCATTGCTAATGGGTTTCCTCCAAATGTTGATCCATGCGAACCTGGGATCATTCCTTTTGCAACTTTTTTCGTCATTAATACCGCACCTATTGGGAAACCTCCTCCTATTCCTTTTGCTATAGGTACTATATCAGGTTTTACTTTAGCGCTTTCAAAGGCAAAGAAATTTCCTGTTCTTCCAATTCCACATTGAACCTCATCCAATATTAATAGAATGCCCTTCTTATCACAAAGTTTTCTTAACTCTTTAATGCACCAGTCTGGTATTACTTTTATTCCACCCTCACCCAATACTGTTTCAACCATAATAGCAGCTGTATTTTTATTAATTAATTTTTTTAATTTTTTATGATTTCCAAACTCAAAATGATCAAAACCTGGAACTTTTGGTCCAAAGCCCTCTGTCATTTTTTTTGAACCGCTTGCATTTATTGCAGCAATTGTTCTACCGTGAAATGAATTTTTAATACAAATTATTCTATTTTTATTTGGCTTGTTTATAGAATAAAAATATTTTCTTGCGACTTTGATTGCTGCTTCTGTGGCTTCGGCGCCACTATTTTGAAATATTATATAATCTGCAAATGTAAATTTTGTTAACCTTTTTGCTAATTTTTCTCCCTCTGGAATTATAAAAGCATTTGATACATGCCAAAGTTTATTTGCTTGTGCTTTTAATTTTTTTGCAAGGTATGAATTTGCGTGCCCTAATGAATTTACGGCAATACCTTGAACAAAATCTAAATATTTTTCTCCTTTAGTAGAGTAGAGAAAACTTCCAATTCCTTTTTTAAAAGATAAATTTCTTCTTTTATAATTATTTGCTAAAGAACTTGTGCTCATTATTTAAATTATTATTTTTGTTTGAAACTTTATATTGCAACCTCAAGTTATTATTAAATTAATTCTTAAATTGTTGAAAAAATTAAAAAAAAACTTGTTTTTTAAGGTATTTATGTTTCAACATGATGTTATATAAATAAACAAGTATACAAAATATAGTATTTTATGAGCTGGACTGAAGAAAAAGTAAGTAAATTAAAAGAGTTGTGGGGAAAAGGTCAAACTGCAAGTCAAATAGCAGAAATTATCGGGGGCATAAGCAGAAATGCTGTCATAGGTAAAGCTCACAGATTAAATTTGTCTGCAAAGATTAAAACGAGATCAGCTGTCACATCAAATAATTCAAACAGAACTCATGATAACAATTCTCAAAAAAGAGGGAGAAAAAGTAAATTTAGATCTTTATTATTAGATAAAGATTTTGAGCCTGCAAAAAATTTACAACTTGAAGAATTAACAGAAGAAACTTGCAAGTATATGGAAGGACACCCTGATGAAAACGGATCATCTTTTTGTGGAAGAAAAAATGTAGAAAAATTCTCCTATTGTCCACTTCATTTAATGATTGTTTTCCAACCTAAAGGCAAAAAAGAAGACGTAGTGGATAAAGATGATGAAGTTCCACAATTTATAGAGAAAAAAATTAAATCAGCTTAATTTAAAATTTTTTCCTTCGCTTTTTTAAACTCTTCCTCGGTAAGCGCACCTTGTTCCTTTAATTTATTTAGGTCATTAATTTGATCAGATATAGTTGTATTAGAATTTGTATTATTGGTTGCTAAATTTGCTTCATTTAAGTCTGAATTTTCATCATTTGAAATATTTTTTTGATTCTGTTTTGCTTCAATTCCCCTGCTAATAGCCTTTCCAGTTATCACTAATACGGTAATAAAAATAACCCCAGCAATTCCAAAAACTAAATAATTTAACATTAGCTTAGTTTTAAATCCTTATTTCTTGTATACTCTCCACCCGATCTCCAATTATAACTATATTTTTCAATTTCTATCTCAAATTTTTTATTTGCTTTAAAACCTAAATCAAAGTTTGTTTTGTATTTGTTTGATGGAACATTGTTATATTTAAGAAGTCTTAATTGATCAGAAGTTAATAAAGGCTTTGGAAGAAGACCAAGTAAGAATGCAGAAATTTTTGCAATTGGCAATGGCACAGGTATCAATAAACGTTTTTTATCAATTGCTTTTAATAATTTTTTTATTATCTCTTTAAAAGATAACTCCTCTGGTCCAATACATTCTATAGTTTCACTTTTTATTTCATTTACAATTGTTTGAAAAATGATTTCAGTTAAGTCAGACACATGTATAGGGAAAAACTTGGTATCACCATTATAGTATAGAGGCATAATCGGTAGACGATTTAACAATGTCATAAAACTAGTGGTAAAATTATCATCAATTGAATAAACAATTGAAGGTTTTAAAATAACTGAGCTTTTAAAATTTTTTTTAACAAAATTTTCACCATCAAATTTACTTTTTGCATAATCGCTATCTATCGCATTTTCCACCCCTAAAGCTGAGACGTGTATAAACTGATCAATTTTTTTTTCTTTTGCTAATTTTGATAATAGATGAGGTAATTGTGAGTGAATTTTATTAAATTGATTTTTATTTTTTTCGTACAAAATTCCAATAAGGTTTATACATACAGAACAACTATTGAATAAGTCTTTTATTTTTTCCTCATTAAGTCTATCTAGCTCTATAACTTCAAGGTAGCCTGGGTTGGCTTGGGTTTTAAGAACATATCCTTTTTGATGAATATTTCTTGTTACAGCTATTACTTTGAAGTTATTTTTAGTTAGTTTTCTTATAAGGTTTCTGCCTATTTGTCCTGATGCACCGAAAACTAGAATTTCTTTAGGTTTCATATATATACTCTTTCAAATGAATTTAGATATTAAATTACATAAGGTTGATTTACCAGATGATTTAACCTTTAGTGACAAAATTGCAATTGATTGTGAGTTCATGGGACTAAATGTCGAGAGAGATAGATTGTGTTTAGTTCAAATTTCTGGTGGAAATAATGATGCTCATATTATTCAGTTAGATAAAGAGAGTTATAACGCGCCAAATCTAAAAAAACTCTTAACAGATAAAAATATTAATAAAATTTTCCATTTTGCTAGAGCAGATATGCTTTTTATTAAAAAATATTTAGAGGTAGATGTTGAAAATATAAATTGCTCTAAAATAGCTTCAAAATTAGCTAGAACATTTTCTGACAAGCATGGATTAAAAGATCTTATTAAAGAATTTATTGGAATAGATGTAAGCAAACAATTGCAGACATCTGATTTTGGTGGAGAACTTTCAGAAAAACAACTGAAATACTGTGCTAACGATGTAATATATTTACACAAGATTTTTGAGGGGCTAGAAAAAATACTAATAAGAGAAAAAAGAATAGATTTATATAAAAGCACAATTAAATTTATATCAACTAGAGTTGACCTAGATCTTGCATCATTCAAAGACGATATCTGGTCCCATTAAATGAAAAAAAATAAATATAAAAATATTGCTAAAGAAGTAATACAAAACGAAATTGAAGGATTAAAAAAGTTAAAGTCATCAATTGGAGTTACTTTTGAACAAATAATAAAAGCTATAATAAGTTGTAAAAATGGAAAAGTAATTGTTTCTGGAGTTGGAAAAAGTGGAATTATAAGTAAAAAATGGGCTGCAACTTTTTCTTCTACTGGAACACCTTCATTTTTTATGGATGCATCTAATGCATCTCATGGTGACATGGGGCAAATAAATTCCAATGATGTGGTAATATTAATTAGTTTAAGTGGTTCATCTAATGAATTAAAAAATATAATTCAATTCTGCTCAAGAAACAGAAGTATTAAATTAATTGGAATAACTTCAAATAAACAATCAATATTATATAAGAATTCTGACATTAAAGTGTTAATTCCAAATGTAAAAGAAGCTGGACCTGGAAACTTTGTGCCAACTTCAAGCACAACAAATCAACTTGCTCTTGGTGATGCAATTGCAATAACATGTATGATTGCAAAAAAATTTGGGAAATTAGATTTTAAAAAATACCATCCCTCTGGATCATTGGGCACTAAATTAAGAACTGTTGGAGATATTATGCTAACAGGAAATAAAATTCCTTTTGTTAAACATAATATTACAATGAAAAACGCATTAAATATAATTTCGAAAAAAGGCTTAGGTGTTTTATTTGTAAGAAAAAATAAATTTACGACTGGCATTTTAACTGATGGTGATATTAAAAGAATAAGTCAAAAAAATTTGGATTTCCAAAAAGTAAAAATTAGTTCTGTTATGAAAAAAAATCCAATAAGCATAGAAAAAGATACTCTGGCTGCAAAAGCTTTGGAAATAATGAATACTAACCGTATAACAAGTTTATGCGTCCATAATGGAAAACGAAAAAATATAACGATTGGAATTATACATATTCATAACATTCTTAACGCAAATATAAGTTAGATGTCATCAAAATCAGCAATTCAGTTAATTATTTTAATAATTATCTTTATTATTCTTGGGGGTGTTTATCTAAAATATTTTTCAAAAGAAAAAATTATAGTTGATCAAACTC
>LUMI01000121.1_pt1 | contig 21785 bp, 19 predicted proteins | sample 729681 | NCBI WGS metagenome assembly LUMI01 (sample SAMN03860267, study PRJNA289734) | marine metagenome | biome: seawater column; feature: ocean; material: water; isolation source: Red Sea water column Station 34 - depth 10m | place: Saudi Arabia: Red Sea | collected 2011-10-15 | depth 10 m
CTGCTTGGCATCACTCCTCCGGAAAGAATGTGAAGACCTTTAACCATCCAAACGGTTTAAGTTTCATCAGAAATTTAAGCCTGTTGTTTTTGATGATGGTCCTGGGGTTTCAGGCAAATGCGGATTATTTCAAGTGGGAACTCAAAGTTTTTGCAGAAGGTCCGGGAACGAAGATGGAAACGGTTCCTGTCATCGACGGGGAATCACTCTTCAAATGGGGTAAGGACGGGAACTGCAGAATCAGTGATGCCTGGACCCGGTTGGAACCGGAACTGACCATCGAGGGGAAAACCCTTCTTTGTGAAAAAGGAGAAGAGAGAAAGTCTGTCAGTCTCATCTGCCGGGACAACCGATCTGCACGACGCTATAACCGCGCCAAAGAAATCTATCCTGAACCCCTTACTGCCAATCTTTTGCTAGATGAATCCCTAGCACACGAATCAGCCTACCTCCGTTTCCGCTGCTATTTCTGAAGGAAGCATCTCCAGCACCTTCATTACGGAAGCAGCAGCAGCACGTGACGCTTGTTTCAACTGGGAAACGGGGACTCCTTCCGGATGTTCTCCGACCAGGTCACTGACAGATCTTATTGCCAGGAAAGGGATGCAAAACTTTGCTGCCGCCTGGGCAACCGCAGCGCTTTCCATGTCGACCAACTGGGCCTGAAACCGTTTTCTCAACCGATCACCTGTTTTGTGACACTGCAGGAATACATCTCCGCTTAACAAAGTGACGGCCCTTAACTCCGGCATCTTCTTTTCCAATAAACCAACCAGCCAACTTTCAGGAGTGAAAGAAGATTCCCTGGAATCTCCAAGAGGAATTGAACCCGCAGGATAGACTTCGATCTGCTCCTCCTTCAATGTCCCATAATCATGCTGGATCAGACGTTTGCCGTAACAGACATCCGCTAAATTCAGACTTGGATCGAGGGTGCCTGCAATACCGGTGTTCAATAAAAAATCGATCTTGTGCTCACGGATTAGAACCGTACTGGCAATCGCTGCATTGACCTTCCCCAAACCACCAGCACACAAACAAATCTGATGTTTGGGATGATCCATCCGGAACCATGTATTTCCATCAACATCTGAATCCAGCTTTTTCAGATTCGGAAACGGTTTCAATTCTTCTTTGATGGCACTCAGGATACCGATGCGCATGACCAGAAAGTTTCAGAAATATTTTTTGCAGATTCTGGGGAAATCACGTTTTTCACACCATTCGTAAAAAGCTCCGCTTCCAGTCCTGCAGGATGAGGAAATGAGGATCATCAAGAAAAGAGTTCCCCCCAGGATACATCGGGAAAGCCAATTTAGTTTCGGAGATTTTTGTCGATGCAACTGAGTACCATTGCTGAAAGGGCCTGATTTCCGGGACCGGACCAGACCTGATGAAGTTTCTCTCCCATGGGTCCCGGCTTAAAATTGTTGAAAAACTGTTTCCAGTTTTCATCAATTGGTTCTTTAAATAAATCCGGATCGGCCTGAAAAACCGAGTCTTTTTTTACTAGGGCATCCATATTGATTTCCTGATGGGTCCCTGCCATCGGAATTACCAGGGCATCTTTGGCTAAAACCGACAATTCTCCAAGGATTCCCATCCCTGCACGGGTGATGACGAGATCACTTCTTGCCAGCAGATCTCCCATTCCATGTTCAACAAATTCCAGGGGATGGTAATCCGGATGAACCTTGTTTTCACCCGTATGGCCTTTTCCGGTGAGATGGACCACCTGCCAATTTTGAAGCCAGACCGGAAGCCACAGTTCAACCAACCTGTTGAGTTGTCCTGCCCCCTGCCCCCCACCGGTCACGGTCAACAAAGGTTTTTCAGGATCAAGACCCCATTCTGCCTCTGCTCGTTTCGGATCGCTGTTAAGGATGTTGCTTCGAACCACCGGTCCAACCACCTCCCTCTTTTGAATCCCTTTAAAGGTATTCAGGGTCGACTCGAAGTAAAATGCAGCAGCATTACTGCAAGGTTTCATCAACCGGTTCGCCAAACCGGGCCTGACATCCATCTGAAGGATCAGATGGGGAACTCTGAGTATCATCGACGCCCAGGCCACAGGAACACTGGCAAAACTGCCGGCACTGATGACGATCTGCGGACGAAACTTGAGTAAATAAAAAACTCCGTAAAAAAATCCTACTAAAACAAGGAAGGGATCACTCAGATTCTTCCAGTCCCAGTAACGCCTGAGCTTGCCGGCAGGAATGGCTTGATAAGGCATACCAAATTCTTCGACCATCCTTCGCTCAGGCCCTCGGCTTGTTCCAAGAAAAAGAAACTCCATGGAATATTCCTCATGGTCCTTGAGGGTTTCGGCAAGTCCCAGCAAAGGAGTGGTTGGGCCTCCCGATCCTCCCCCGGTGAACATCAGTCTTAATTTCTGTTGCTCCATGAATCCATCGATGATTCGGCTATAAGTTTTTTATGTTACTCATTCTTTCAGTAAAATTCTCGACACTGGATAAAGCTGACGATATGTTTTTGTAAAATCCTAAAAGATTGATAACATCCTAACTTGTATCCAGAAAATTTGAGTAGAACGAAATGGAATCCTGAACTCAGGAAACAAAGAATAACACACCTATGACCGGCAAGACTGTACTTTATGTGGATGATGATCTTTCCAGGGTGGAAAGGTTCGGGAATCTGGTAAAACCGGATTTCGATGTCGAAACAGCCTTCAATGGCTGGGATGGTGTCGGAGCATCCATCATGTATCACCCGGATATCGTGGTTTTCAATCTGGGAGTCTCCGTGATGACCGGTCTTGAAGCAATCCGCCTCATCCGAAGCGAGGATGACCTGAAGGATTTGCCGTTTCTGGGTTTCACCATTCCCCGTGACCCGACTCTTGAACAAATTTGTATGGATTCAGGATGCACGGGTATTTTGGAGGAACTGACTGAAGAACTTTCAAATCAACTCCAGAGATACCTGTGAAAATTTGAATCTCCCCGAATTTGAGAATGTTAAAAAACTGAATTTATCCATCTTCAGCGAGCATTGCTTTTCTGATTTGCTCCAGCCCCCCGGCATCATTTGAAAAAAGCCAGTTGACTCCCCGGTTGAGCTCACGTGACATGCAATTCCGTGAATCCGGGTAACCTGTCCCTACCTTTTGTCCTGCCTCGAGATGTTTTTGGACCAATCGTCCATGGAGCAAAAAGTAATGCCCTAAAACCCCGGCATAATTCTTTTCCAAAGCAATTTCGCTGAGTTTTCCTACATTAAGTTCTGCGACAGGCATTTTCGCATGATCCGGGACACATTCGATCAGTTCCAGCATCTCCGGATCCAGGGAAATCAGATGATAATCTTGACCGGGGATAAGGTTGGATAAAATTGCTTCCAGGATGGTATTTTGATGTTCCGGATTTGGGTAATGCTCGTGCTTGACTTCGATCATGAGATGCATCTTGTTCCCGAATCGTTCGACCACCTGTTGGAGACTGGGCACCGAGGGGCAAAGGCTTTTCAAGGACTCAAAATCGTGTTCCGCGATTTGTACGTCCATTCCGAAAACACGCTCGAGGTCGGGATCATGAACGACAACCGGCACCAAATCCCTGGTCCAGCGAAAATCCAGTTCGATTCCATAGACCCCCTTTTCTTCAGCAAGAACAAAGGCGTCCATCGTGTTTTCCTTGATTTTCCGCTGATCATGAATACCTCGGTGGGAAATGATCAGACAATCCTCTAAAAGTTTTTTTGCAGGCCTTTTTTGGGGAAAGGCTGAAAAAAACTGATCACAAGATGTCATTAGAAATCGTTCGAGCTTGGGATGAAGATTCATCCTAGCAATTCCTCAATGATTTCATCGGATCCATCCAAAAACATCTCATTCCTGAAATTGGGATAATCTTGGAAAAAACTAAGATCAACTGAAAAATCGGTTAAAAAATGAATTTGAAAAATGAAATGTTGGACCGCTCAAAAATATCAGCTGATGCGGTTGATGAACTTCAGCGGTCTCAGGCCTTCCATGATGCGGTGGAATGTTTGCCAGTTGACCGGTTCGAGGCTGATTTTTATGGATGCAAGGTTGCCGGGCAGGGAATGACTGTCGGTATTTTCAATGGCAACATCGGCGGCACTGATGATCTTGATGATTTTCAGCAGAATCCCTTTCCCATCCCGGGCCTGGATGTTGAGGGTGTGTTTCTTCAGTTCTTTCTTTTCAAGGTTCCAATCGACTTCAAGGAGGGTGTCATCCGCCGCCTGTTCGTTGCGTCTTTCACTGAAAATTTCACAGAAGTTCCTGTGGATTTCAATTTCCATCTCACGGTTGACGAAGGCGACAATCTTGTCTCCAGGAATCGGTTGACAGCAAATTGCCATTTTTAAAAGAGGATCTTCCGGATTTTCAATCAGGTAACGTGGATGTTGGGTGCCGAAAAGGTACCAAGGACGACCGTGCATCAACTGCCTCAACCGTCCGATTTTGTCAAAATCCACCAACTGGTATTTTTTCAGAAAAGGCCTGACAAGCCGTTTGCGCAAACCAAGTTCCTGCAGAAATTTGTTTTCCGTCAGGTTTTCATCAATCAATGCCTGTTGGACTGCGTCCTTCGAAAACCAGTCGTCATGACGTTCCCCATACTCTTCCAATTCTTTTACAAGAATATCACGTCCCAATCGCCTGGCTCTGCTGGCATTCTGCAGATTGACCGCCCTCCGTATCTGGACATGACTCTTTGCCGTCACCGTTTGGTCGACCCACTCCCTTGAAGGACGGACTCCGGGATCAGTCAGGATTTTTAGACATTCTCCATGAAATAACTGCCGCTCCCGTGGAACTCTTAAGTTGGTATTCTTATGGGTTTCCCAAGATGGATTGACAAGAGCCCCGATGCAGTGATTGCCTAGATCGGTGTGAATGTAATAAGCAAAATCCAAGACGGTGGCGCCCTTCGGAAGCGCGAAGACATCTCCTTTGGGACTAAATACCTGAAGTTGTTCCGTCTGGGCGTAGTTGAGCACGTCAGCCATCCTCAATTCTTCCGCGTCAGCAATTTGATCCAGTTGCTCCAGGTAGGTCCGGTAATAATCCTCAAGTTCCGAAGTCCTTTCATTCCAGTGGGCAAGAATCCCGTTTCGATTGGATTCTTTCATTTCCCTGGAAATGATTTCCAACTCCACCCTTTCCCCCTCGAGATTCAACTCAGTTTGGATCCCCTGATATCCGTTCCAAAGCGGATTGCTGATATAATCCCTGATCCGTAAAGGAATGGCGCTGAAGTTCGTGTGTAAAATGCCGAGAGTTTGATAGCAATTGAGCGCATCCTTGACCACGATCTGGAACTTTTCAAGGATCCGGTCGACAGGGGAAGGATCCGAAACCTTGGTCGAGGAATGAATTAAAACTGCTTCTGCTTCGACGAACCCGGAAAACTTGGAACTTAAATTCTCCTCAAGTTTTTCGAGCATGTTCCGGATTGCCGGGAGACGATCTTTCTTCAGATTTTCAAGATCCTTAATCGTCTGTTTGTAACGTTTGGGATAGAGGTGTTGAAAACAAAGATCGGTTTGTTCCTGGCTGATTTCTTTCAGTCCCAACCGACGTGCCATCGGCACATAAACATTGAGAGTTTCCTGACTGATCCGTCTTTTTTTCTCAACCGGCATATGATGCATGTCGCGCATATTATCCAGACGGTCAAACATCTTGATGAACAGAACCCGGACATCCTTTGCCAGTGCCACCAGCATGCGTTGGTAGGTCGCTTCCAGTTCCGAACGCATATGGGTTGCATCTGCGTCGTGTTTGACCTTGGTCACTCCCTCAACAATCTGCGCGTACCATGCTCCGTATTTCTGATCAATATGCTCCAGGGTCATCGGGGTATCTTCAACAGCATCATGTAGAAGGGCTGCTACGACGGTGGATGGATCAAGACCGACTTCGCAGATCTGCCAGGCAACCCTCAGGGGGTGGATGATCACCGGCTGTCCTGACCTGCGGGACTGTCCGGAATGAAACGTTTCGATCTCTCCCAGCGCTTTTTGCAGGAGTTTCAATTCAAGCGGACTGCCGTTGGAACGGACGTAGGCACGAATATTTTTCTTCAGTTCACGGATCTGACGCTGATCCTTGTCTGAACCTGATTTTTTTCCCGGGGACGTTTTGGCGCTCTTAGGCTCTTTGACCGAGGATGGGGTTTTGACGGAAGCAGGGACCACTGTATCGGTTTCCAGATTTTCCTGTACGATCAATCCTTGAGGGCTCATTGCGGACGGAAACTCCTCGATTGGGAGTAGCCACTGCAGTATTGCAGGGGAGTAGCAGGCTCCACAGGCTTCCAGCCGACTTCAAAATCTCTATCCCAAAGCGATTCCCTCAGATCCCGGAACAATTCAAAGCTGTCTGAATCTACCCAGAAAAAGAAATAGTATTCTTCGGGAGGGAGACTGCTGGTCAGGTTTTCCAAAGGTCTGCTGCCGCCGCTCAGCTGATGCCACCAAAGTCCTGCACCTGGCTTTGCTTCGAAATAAAGACAATGTGAATTTCCTCCCAGCATTTGGATTTCAACACTGTGGGTGTCAAAAGTCAGCCGTTGCGGTATCGAGGGATCAGGGCCGTGAAGTTGATTTTTGAGTTTTTGATAGTATTCCCCCCGGTCGAGACGAAGCACTCGGTTTTCGCGAATCAGAAACAACATAGCCGTTTTTTGCGAATAATGGCCCCAAGGGATGAGGATTTTATCGGTTTCTTCATTAACCCTGGTATCTGGAGTGGTTTGAGGGCTGAACTCCATAAACGAAATCAAGGCCATAAAAACCGCAAGGATGATCAGAATTCCGACACTGTTGGAGACAATGTCCACCAGTGAGTCAAGATTCAGGGTCACACCACCGTCATGCAGCAATTTTCGCTTGGAAAACATGACCCGTGAACCCTCAATATGAAAAACCAGTTAATGGAATAGAATCTGGGAAAAATTTATTTCGCCTCTTCAGCCGAATGCTGTGCCGCCAATTCTAATGCAGCCTTTCGTTTCTGATTTTCAAGGTGCTGGTTGAACCATTTTGAGACTTTTTCAGCGAGTTCTGGGCGATCGATGCGTTGGCAGAAATCTGACATTTTGACCATGATTTCATGCTTTGGACTGATGCGGATGGCCTGCTCATAGTATCCCACAGCAGCCTTGTAATTCCCTTTTTTCTCTGCTTCTTCGGCAAGACTGATTTTTTCCTGGACCATCTGGTTAGAATCCTTTTCCAACATTTGTTTCAGCATCCGTTCCAGTTGGTTCGCCCGCGTTTCATTTTTCAACATTTTGTTGATGTCTATTCCCCTTTGCATCAACTTTGGATTTTTGACAATCCCGATTGCTTTCTCAAAAGCTTTTGCTGCATCTTCGTAATCATGCTTTTTCACCGCATTATCCAACTGCATCAGGAACTTTTGATGCAACTGCTTCAGCCCCTCCCGGGCTTCTGCATTTTTTACATCGATTTTGAGAACCCTTCGAAAAGTTTGGACTGCTTCATCTAGCTTTGAGAAGAGGAGTTGGAGTTTACCGATCCGGTTCAACAGATTTGGAGCATTGATCTCTTCATAGAGAGGTTCATACAGTTCGAGGGCCTTTTTCCCCCGATCTTCATTAAAATGCTCTTCTGCACGGTTTAAAATTCGTTCGATGTGATAATAACCTCCTGAACGTTCCAGCAACTTGTAGGTGATGAAAAAATAGGTTCTGGCCTTCATCGTCTTTCCTGATTTCTGGAAGAGATAACCAAGGTTGACGTTGCTGTATCGGTGGAAAGGATGTTCGATCAGTATTTTCTGCAGGGAATCGATGGCTTTACCTGTATTCCCCTCTAATCCATTGGCCAATACCAGAAAACACTGAAAATCAATTTGTTCAGGATGAAGTTGAACCAGTTTTTGGAAAGAGTTTACGGCGATTTCAGGATGGTAATGCGTCAAACAATAGAGCCCCAACGCATTGAGGAGTTCCGATGTTTCTTTCTGCTGATCATCATGATTTTCTGAAATCATTTGAAAACAGGCTTCAGGGTCAATTTCGACTTTCCGTTCTTTTTCCTGGGATTCTGAAGAGGATTCCGAAGATGTTTCTTTCTTTTCCTGAATGTCGTTGGCTTGAGGTTCTTCCACCTTTTCCCCATCCAGGTGATCCTCCAGAAAATCCATCAGGCTTTCATCTTTTACTTCTGCTGTTTCTCCTTCCGCTGAAATTTCCTCATTTCTTATAACCTCCCCTTGAATGGCGTAAAGTTTCTCTTCTCCATCACTGTTATCCGGAAGTTGGTAATGATTCAGGCTTTCAAATTCTGCAATCGCGGAAACGGCGGTCCCGTCATAAACTTCGGCTCGAGCCAAGGTGGCCGCCAGATTGTAACTGGCATTTTTGAAATAAGGATCCCTTTTCAGACATCGTTGATACATGCTTTTGGCGGCATTGTAATCCCCCTTTTTGCGATAGGTATTACCCAGCATGTTCGCCATCTCAATGTTGTCAGGATTATGCTGAAGGATGTTGATTCCAAGGGCGATCATTGCATCAGGATTCGAACCCTGCATCTCCATGTATAAATCTACGATCAGTTCTGACGCGAATTCTTTGTCGAGGGAAAGAGCCTTGTTGAACTCCACTGATGCACGGTCATAAAAATGACTTTCCATCAGGTTTTTACCTGCGTCGAACAGATCCCAAATTTCCTGCTTGTCGTCCTGTTTGGAACTTAAAAATCGATCCAGAACACCCATAGGTTCATTCCTGCTGAAGGCTAATGAAAATTGATACGTTTCCCCTTGATGATCTAAGCAATGTTGCCAAGGAATAACTTCATATAATACTTATGCAAAAAAGTTTCCGAATTTCTTTTTTTTATTTAGTTTCTAAAGATTACTTAATTCTAGTAATTGCAGGGATGAATTGCACTACGAAATCAAAACCTTACTTGTAAATTACGAATCCTATACAAACCCTGATCATCTTGCAACAAACGACGTTTCACTATAGCCTCGAAAAAAAGAATATATTTGGCATCAGTTCTGCTTTGACTGAAGTGATCGCCACCTTATCAAACCAGATTGCGCGAAAAGACAATGATTTTGCAGGCACCTTCACTCCGAGGAATTTCTGATGGCAGCTGATGAGACAATTTTAGAAGAGGAGCAGGAAGCGCTGAGTGATGATCTTCAGGCCGAATTGGAAGATGACATGTTCTTTGGTGAAGAAGATCAACCGGGTGAAGAACTGACTGATTCCGAAGATTTTCTTTCCGAAGAAGAATTGACCGATACCGGAGCCGACGAATTGCTTGAAGATGATGTCGCCGGAGATGCTGACCTGGAAGACGTTCTCGGTGAGGCTGATGAAGCCTCGAGTGAAGAAAGCCTGACGGAGGATACCCTGGAAATGGAAGAAGGTGATCTGGAGGAAGCTTTGGACGAAGAACTTTCTTCCGAAGCAGACTTGGAGACCGAGGACTTAGCCGAAATCCAGGATGACGAACTTCCTCCTCTGGAAGAAGGAGATCTTGGAGAGATCGCGGAAGCTTCTGATTCCGAAGAGGGCGATGCCGAGATGGAAGAACTTCCTCCGTTGGCAGAAGGAGAATTGAGCGATAGCGAATCAGAAACTCCGGAACCGGAAGATTCAGCAGCATCTGACGCGGAAGAAATTCCAGAAGAGCCTGAAGCAAATCAGGAAGCCGAAGACCCTTCAGAGCCTGAGGAAACCGTTGAAGATTCGGCAGAAGTGAACGAACCCCCTGAGGAAGAGGCTGTTGAAGAAACAGCCGAACCCGAGGCAGAACTGACCCTGGATGAGGAACTTCCGGAAACAGAACCCGAAACCACCCCCGAACCTGAAACGGAAGTTCCGGAAGAAACTATCGTGGCAGCCCCTGTGGAGGAAAACGCAACAGACCTATCGGAGAACGAAATGACCAATGAAACGGTGGCTGAAGCCACTGCAGCTGCCGGGACGGCCTCGGACATGTTGCTGCATTTTCAACATGAAGTCCGTGTCGAAGTGGCACGTACCCGTCTGACAGGAAAAGAAATCACCCAAATTACCAGCGGCAGCATCATCGAACTCGACAAAGCTGCTGGAGAACCGGTGGAACTGGTTCTCGACGACCGGACCATCGCCCAGGGGGAAGTGGTGATGATCAACAAAGACAAACTGGGAATCCGAATCATTGGAATCATTCAAAATTAATAAGCGATGCTTCATCCGGATGAATCACAACTTGAAATAGAAAACCATTCCCTGGTTGAAGCCCAACTCAGTTCGGGACGTTACCGGTGGTTGGATCTGGTTGCCCGGCGTTGGGCCATTCTGCTGGAAGATACGCTCTATTCAGAGTTGAGGATGATGAGCACCACCGAAAGCAGACCGGTGGTTTGGACACGGTTCGAAGACCTCTGTGACCCCGCGATGGAACGACCGATCTTTATCTTTGAAACCCAGCAAAAAGGGAAAGCCCTGCTGTTGCTGGAGTCAGATTTTGTCCGATCCGTCACCTCCTCTGAAGACTCCGAGGACCAGGGTGACCCGCTGGAAGAAGTGATGAAGAATCATCAGAAAAAAATCCTTGCCATGGTTCGTCCGTTCATCAAGGATTTTGAACGGAGCTGGACGAAAATCGGTGAATATCCCCTGGAATTGAAACGGATCACCACCCATCCCAAAAGAGCACAGGTGATGCTTCCCTTTGAGCGCTGCCTTGTCTTTCAGGTGGAACTTCACATAGGAGAAATGAATACCGCCTTAACCCTGGGAATTCCCTTTTCCGAACTTCATACCAACCTGTCCGATTTTGAAAACTGCCGAGTACTTCCTCCTGAATCCCTCGATCATTATCACGAAAACAACGAGCAGGAACTCCTTCAGGTTCTGGAAGAAAGCAAGCATTCTGTCACTGCAAAACTCGGCACCCTGAAACTCGGTAAAGGAATTGCGAAACTGGAAGAGGGAGAGGTGCTTCCGATCGAGTCCGATGGACAGGTCACTTTGGAAATCAACGGGATCCCCTGTTTTCAGGGCTCTTTGGGCTCCACAGGACCTAAATATTCAGTCCAGGTTCAAAACAGAATTCAGAACCAATCCCGCTCCCCTCTGAGTCAGGACGGTGAATTCAAGACCATTGAGTGGTCACAGTCCTGAGTCCAAGCCATTTTTCCCACTTTTCTCAGCCAATCACAAAACGCAGCATTCCCCTGCTGATCTGGCTGATCCAACTGAAAAAACTGAATCCCGGAATCACCACACTCAGCAGGACCAGCCCGAGCAGTGCCTGGTAACCGAATCGTGCATTCCATTCTTCATATTTCCACTTCAATTCACGTCTGAGAAAACCGCTCAGCACGTAACTCCCATCCAGTGGGCCAAGAGGGATCAGATTAAAAAGACAAAGGTTGAAGTTGATGAGAATGAATAAAGTCAGGAATTTCACCAGCGGGAAGCCTTCCCAGTAAAGCCAGCCGGTGAAATGAAAAAGATGAATCAGTCCGCCTCCCACGATACCAAGGATCAGATTCATCAGCGGGCCTGCCGCCGCCACAAACGCATCGGCCCGGGGATGACGGAAATTTCTGGGATTGACCGGAACCGGCTTGGCATATCCGAATCCTGCCACCAACACCATCAGGCTTCCGAAAACATCCAGGTGAACCATCGGATTCACCGTCAAACGTCCTGCCATCCTGGCCGTCGGATCACCAAAACGGTCGGCAACATAGGCATGGGCAAATTCATGAAAACTCAACGCGAAAACCAGAGAAAATGCCAGAAGGACCAGTATTTGAGGTTCCAGACTGAATAACATCAATGCTCCTGAAATTGAAAAAACTTAGAGATTTAGTTTGGCAGTTGAGTAGGGCAACAGCAAATCTCGGATTTTTGATCTGATTCAATGAGCCAGCCTTCAAAAAAAAGAATTTTCCATAGATTTTTTGCTGCTTCTCTTGATTTTGAAGAGTCGTTTTATTAATATATTAGACCTTACCCCCGTGTAGTTTTAGAAAAGGAGCAGGGCAATCTTGGTTTTCAACTCCTCCCTAAAAAAAAGTTGAAAGTTTCATGTACCAGGAAAATCGATGCAGGCTCCTGCCGGAAGATGTCTGAACCTTTTCCAGGCTACACGGGCACCCAAACGTTCAAAAAACCCTGAATTGATCTGAAGTCCGGACAAGGACATCATCACCCATTTAACGTCATGGCTTTTCGATGTTTTTTTGACGTTGATGGAGTTGTGCTTGATTTTGAAAGCAGCTTCATCAAAGTCGTCGGCGATTATTTCAAACTCGAGGTGCCGGAAAATTATCAGCCTGGAAATTGGTTTTTTTCAGACTTACTGACTTGGGAACAAGTCGAAGAAGGCTGGGAATATTTCCTGAAGAGTCCGGATTTTGAAAACATCCCGCCACTGGTTGATCCAGAGCGGTTCAACGACATTTTTGGGGCATATCCTGTGCATTTCGTAACCAACATACCCCCGGATTGTCTGGAACGTCGCCAACGAAATCTGGAAAAAGTTGGTTACCGTTTCTCCTCAGCCCATTGTGCGGGATTGGTTCAATACGATGGCCATCCTGCCCAAACCAAAGCCGAACTGATCCAGGATTTGTTGGAAGACAATGAAGGGTTTATGTTTGTCGACGATCATCCGGACAATTGCATCAATGTTCATGAAAACTTTCCGGATGCGGAAGTCTGGTTGATGTCCAGAGCTCACAACCAGGATTTCAACCATTCGGTGATACGCAGGGCACTCCATTGGGATGACATTATGAAACACCCAAGGGAGGTTTAATCAAAGCTTTTTAACTTCGACTGCACAGGCCAGATATATTCCATGAGATCTCCTCTCTTTCTGGTACTGCTTTTCATTTTCATCCTTTTCCAAATCAATTATTTATCCGCCCAGGAAGCAGCACCTGCAGGACCGAGCGGCGGCCCTGTATTGCGTCTCGGATTCTATGAGATGCTGCATCAGACCTACTGGACCGAAGAGGACAACACCTTTTACCAGATGACGGGAACCAACCGTTTCCGCGGAGGTAAAGGCTACCAGGGAATACCATCAGGCGATATCACCGACATTCAAATCCCTGACGGGATTTCGGCCAACGTGAACACGAAAAAATCAGCTGATGGAAACGAACATTCAAAGGTTGACAGTGCCCTCGGAAGGATCACCGATTGGCTTCCGAGCTTTTCCCTGGAATATATTGTTCCCACGAATTACCTGGTCGGAGCAGGATTGGGATTTCATTACACCAACACCTGGCTGGATGACACCAGTGTTCGTGCGGCAACGACCGGATCGGACCCGTCCTACGACACACCGTTGATCCGCATGTTCACGCGTTTTTACATGTTTTCAGGTTCGGTCTATTTTCCCGGTACACCGACCCCCAAGGGAATCGATTTTTTCTTCGGGTTCGGATTGGCCTTTGTTGAATCCACCTACACCTGGGGCATCCGTCCCAACCCTGAAATTTATAATACTTATGGAGAAGCTTTCTTTCTCCAAAAATCCTATTTACGTTCTTCAGGCATTTTGCCTATGCAGCGTTTTGGCTTGGCATCAGCGTCGGATTCCTTTGGCTTCATGCTGGAATTCATCCGCCTCCCCCAGAGGGATGTTCTGGAGAATCCCTTCAAAAATCAGAGTTTCATCAGTTCTGAAGCCTATGATGCCGCCTACAATGATCGCGGTGGAGAACTGCCCGGCAAGGTGGGTATGGGAGGGATGATCACCCGCGCGAGTTGGACCTATTCCTTCTGGTAAATTCCAAACTCAATCACTCAACAATTGCATCACCTCTCCGGCGAGGTAAAAAGAACCGCAGACCACCAAAGGATTTTCCTTGGATTCTGCTGCAAGTCCCAACGCTTCTTTAGCGCCGCGAACGGTTCTGGTTTTTGGAAGCTTTTCAGAACCAATCTCCACATGGAGAAAACGGAGTAGTTCCTTCGGCTTCACAGAGCGTGGAGAGTCAAAGGGGCAGGCAATCAGCAGCGCACAACTTCGAAAGATTTTTTCCAGCATCGGAATCAGCACAGGCTGAAGTTTGTCGCCTGACATTCCCAGGATCACGGTCGTGTTTGTGAATTGCCAATTTTCCAACTGAAGGGCAAGGGCTTCTAAGGCATCCGCATTGTGCCCCCCGTCGAGAACCAAAGAACTGAAATGATGTCCATTCCATTCCACGTTTTTCCGGTATTCAAGCCGGGCCGGGAGTTTCACTGAACTGAGTATTTCCAAATTTTCTCCTCTTGAATCAATTGCTTGCGGAAACATCATTTCAAACGCAGTCCAAGCAGTCCTCATGCACTCCAGCCAGGGTAAACTCAGGAACTGACCTCTTGGAAGTTTTAATTTTGTATCATCCTTCCATTTGATCCCCCAAATTCCGTTAAAAGGCCGATCCGTTTGAGTTTCACCATTTTGGATGAAATCGATTTCATTTTCTGCTTCAACAAATGGAACCGATCGCTGATTGAGTTCAGTCCGCATCCACTGCATCAATTCAGGCTTTTGCCGGGCAATCACGGTTGGAATGCCTGGACGGGTGATCCCCATTTTTTCGGAAGCGATTTGCTGGAGGCTGTCGCCTAAAACTTCCTGATGGTCCATCCCGATGGGAGTCAGGATACAAAGTTCCTTGGGGGTGACATTCGTCGAATCCGCTTTCCCCCCCAGGCCGGTTTCCAGGATGACCCACTGCATTCCCTTTTCCAGAAAAGCAAGCAGGGCAACTGCAGTCAAAAGATCAAAATAGGACAGATACGGTTTCCCCTGAAAAGAATGGGCTTGATCCAAAACCCTTTCTGCATAGAGCGCGAAATCTTCCTTCTCGATCCATTTTCCTTTAATCCTGATCCGTTCCCGAATATCCGTCAAATGAGGGGACGTGTAGATGCCGCAGGATTTACCTTCTGACCGAATCAGACTGCCCAACATCAATGACGTGAGACCTTTCCCGTTGGTTCCTGCAACATGAACGACCCGCAGGTTGTTTTGAGGATCCCCGAGTTCGTTCAGAAGCAGACGGATTCCTTCGAGGCGGCTGATGTCTCTCGGCCGGGCAGTATTTTCATAACTGCCCCAATGCTCGAGTTCTTTCAGTACACCGTCATAGGAGGGCATACTTTATTTTAATGAATCAAAAAACTGCAGCAGCTGTTCAAGCTGCATCGGTAGGATTATTTAATGTGTTTAAAAAACGGCCGTTCCGCGCTGAGAAGCATCGTTGTGTCTTCCTGAAGCGTCTCACGATAAACATCATGAGAACGGAGAAAGGCAAAGAAATCAGGATCTTTGCTGTAGGCATCGGCATAGGTTTTGGTGGCCTTTGCATCCGCCTCACCCCGGACTTCCTCGGCAATCCGGTTGGCTTCCGAAAGGATCTTGATCCGGTCACGGTCTGCGGCGGAGCGTATTTCCAAAGCCCTTTCATTTCCCTCTGAACGGTAACGCTTTGCCTCACGCTTTCGCTCTGCTTCCATCCGTCCATAGACTGCAAGGCTGTTCGACTGGGGAAGATCGGCCCGTTTGATCCGGACATCGATCACCTCGATTCCAAATTTTTCCGCATTCTTGCGGGAATTGATGGTAATGGTTTCACGAATTTCTTTCCGGTTTCCGGAAACGATTTCCACCAGGGTATGCTTTCCGAGTATTTCCCGGGTTTGTGAATAGATGATATCGTCCAATCTTGCCAGGGCTCCGCTCACCGTTCTCACCGTCTGGTAAAATTTCAAAGGATCCTCAACTCTCCATTTGGAGTAGGTATCGACGATCATCTCCTTCTTGTCCTTGGTAAAGACTGAACCTGGATCTGCGTCAAAATCCTGAATCCGGTTTTCCACATAAAAAATTCGGGTAATGAAGGGCACTTTGAATTCGAGTCCTGGTTCCGTCACGGTATCGACTGCATCCCCCAAACGAATCTCTATGGCATACTGGGTTTTGTCAACAATGTAGGTCCCAAGGTAAAAAACTCCAGAGACTGCGATCACCAAACCAACCAACAGATTGACAGTATTCAGTTTCATTGATTCAATTTATGAAGATTTCCTGAGAGGCAAGGCATATCACTTGCGTTGATCCTTGAAATGCATATGAAATTTTTGAGAATTCACCCATTGATGTCAAGTTGATTCCCACCAATTGAAATGATCAAATCCATCAGCCGCAACCTGAAATTATCTAAATCTCCACGGCATAATGAACAGATCCTGGCACTTGCCATGCGGCAGATTGAAAAGATGCTCCAGGAAATGCAGAACGAGGGCAAGGACCTTTCCGGACTGAAGCTGAAAAAATTCCAGAAGACGCATCATATCGATTGCCGATGCGGCATGTGCGCAGAAGCCAAAAAAAAGAACGATCCCCGCAAACGGGGATTGCTTGAAGATGGATTCAAGGTTTACATCGAAGGCGGTGGAACTTCCTGAAAACAGCAGCTCCGTTTGACGTCGCCTGAATTGTCTGAAAAACCCTCAGGCCCCAAGGATACTCCCGGAAGCCCTTCGCATAGCCATTACTGGACCCTTCAATGCCAGGTTGAATCCGGGTGGGAAGAGCTCTGGGAATGGTACTGTTTTGAACACGGTGCACTTGGAACCGAACAACGCTCTGCTCCTGAAGGATTTCAATCCGTCGCATATTTTCCTGAAGATCCTTCCATTTCCCTAAAAAACCTTCACCAACAGTTTAACGCTTCGATTGCGGGGAATCTTGAAGCAGTCCGGATCCATGCGCTGAACTTCAGGGAAGAAGAAGATTGGCAATCAAACTGGAAGCCTTTTTTTAAACCGGTTCAAATCGGCAACACCCTTGAAGTACTGCCTCCCTGGCTGAGTTCCACAGAAAGCAGCCGTAAAAACAGAATCCTCATTGATCCCGGACAGGGTTTTGGTACCGGACATCACACCAGCACTGCACTGGCACTCGAGTTGTTGGAACAATGTCTCGAAAGCTGCCCTGTCAAACCCCACTGGATGTTGGATTTCGGAAGCGGTTCGGGTATCCTCTCGATCGGTGCCTGCCTGATGGGTTGTGAAAAATGCATCGCCCTTGAACTGGAGGGTGATGCATTAAAAGATGTTATCAGCAACAGTGAGCTGAATCAGTTGCAACACAGAATCATGCCGTTGAGGGCGGATAAAAACTGTTTCCAAAAAACCTTTCCTTTAGTCATCAGCAATATGCTGCTCAGTGAACTGAAGCAATCTTCCACAGATTTAGCCTCTTCCGTCGCAGAAGAGGGCCGTCTGCTGCTGAGCGGAATTCTGGAAAATCAAGTTTCGGAATTGGAAAGGATTTTCACGGTTTTGGGATTTGTTCCTTCAAATAAAATAACAAGGGACAGTTGGTCTGCTTTGGAACTTAGTCGCTGAAACAAAACGCTTTTTTCAGATTCCTGCCCAATCATGACAGAAACTTCCAAGGTTGATTCCAGCATTGATCAGAATCAGGAAGATATCTGGAATTTCGCCTTCGGCTCAAACCTCCATCCTGAAAAATTAAAAGGACGGGCCAACCTGAAGGTCAAGGAATGCTTTCCGGGGAAATTGAAAGACTGGCGTCTCGCATTCAACCTGAGGGGAATTTCCTGGCTCGAACCTTCGATGGCCGGCGTCGAACCTGCCCCCGGGGATGAAGTTCATGGAGTACTCCTGAGGATGAGTCCCGAGGAGTTCCGGAAACTCGTACTCAGTGAGGGAGAAAACCATGCCTACCGCCAAGTGGAAGTGGAAGTGGAAACGTATCACGGAACCAAACAAAAGGCTCTTGCATTCAGCGCCCTCGATTCGAGAAAAATGCCCGAGGATAAACCCCCAACTCTGCGCTACCTGGAGTTGATCCGGACGGGTGCGCGCCTGAGAGGCCTGGCTCCTGATTATATCTCCCGGTTGGATTCGCTAGAGCATTTTGAAAAAGGGCCTCTGACTCAACTCATTTCACATTTACTGTTCGACATGATGATGTTTTTCGGAAGCATCGGAAAACCTCAGATTGCTTCCAGATTATTCCGTACGCTCCGATGGATCGACGGAAGTTTTTTCCCTGGAAGCTTGAAATGGCTTCTCAACATCACCATTTTAACTCCCGCTTTGATCCTCGCCGCCATTCTCAGTCTGCGTCATCAACTCCGGCCAAAGTCCTGATCTTCCTGGTTAAGGATTGATCCCATCCATTATGAATTTGCGGATTCATGACACGGATGGAAGGATGATCCAAACATTCTGAACCAATTCGAATCCGCCATGTCTGAAATCGCTGAATCACATTCTTCTAACTCAAAATCCACCAACTACAAATACGTGGGTCAACGGGTTCCGCTTCATGATGGAACTCAAAGGATCTTGGGGGAAATGCCCTACACCGGAGACCTTGCTTTTGCAGGAATGCTTCACCTGCGCCTGGTGATCAGCCCTCATGCTCATGCCAAAATCCTCTCGATCGATTTGAGTCAAGCCGAGAAAGTCCCGGGAGTGGTCGGAGTCTTCCGTGCAGAGGATCTCCCTAGCAGGAATCAGGTCATCAACTCCAGAACCAGTGCAATCCTGGCCAAAGAGCGTGTGCTATTCAACGGACAGCCTGTGGTCGCGGTGGCTGGAGAAACAGTTCAGGCAGCGGAAGACGGTGCAGAAAAGGTCGAAATCGAATATGAACTGCTGGATCCGGTACTTGATCTGGAAACGGCCGTTCTTCCTGATTCAAACGTAATCTGGCCTGAGGGAATCCCGGATTCGGATGTGGACATGGCCGCAGATCATGGTGGAGACCAGGCAGAAAAACAGGATACCAAAGGCCCACAAACGAACATCAACCAGGGGGATGTCTACCAGCGTGGAGATCTGGAACAGGGATTCAAGTCCGCAGATGTGATCATCGAACGAACCTACCGCACAGCATTTGTCCACCAGTCCTACCTCGAGCCCCAGGTCTGTGTGGTAAACCCTGAAATCGGCGGAAGCTTGAGCGTTTACGTCAGTACTCAGGGGCCACGCAGCGTCAGGAACGAAGTCGCCAGGCTGATGTCACTTCCCATCAGTAAAGTCAATGTCATCCCGATGGCCGTTGGAGGAGGTTTCGGGGGAAAACACGGACTGATCGAACCCCTGACCGCAGCAGTTGCCTTGAAAATGAAACGCGCGGTCCGCTTGGAATTGAGCCGTGGTGAAGATTTCATGGGAGGCATGCCTTCTCCTGCCTGTCATGTCACCCTGAAAACCGGAGCAACGCGGGACGGACAATTCTGTGCTCTCGATGCAACCGTTCTGATGGACAACGGGATTTTCGCTTCTCCCTGGGGCAACCTGCTCGCCACCCTGCTTGGAAGCACCTACAACGTCCCCAATGCCCGGGTCGAGTATTCCGAAATCAACACCAACAAACCGATGGGAGGCCCCTACCGTGCCCCATCAGCCCCCCTCGCCGCCTACGTGCTGGAATCCAATGTCGACCTGATGGCCAAAGATCTCAAACTGGACCCGCTTGAGTTCCGTCTGCAAAATGCTGCTGAAACCGGGGATGAGATGATCAATGGAACCCAGTGGCCCAGTGTCAACATCAAAGCCTGCCTCGAGCGCCTGAAGGCCCATCCTTTGTATCAGGAATCTTCGCAGGAGGAAAACACCGGAAGCGGATTCGCGGTAGGAATTTGGCGTTGTAATGTTTCACCAGCAGGGGCCAACTGCCGGATGCTTGAGGACGGCACCCTTCAGCTTTATCTGGGAACCTCGGATATTTCCGGAATCCATACCGGATTTGCCCAGGTGGTTGCGGAAACCCTGGATCTTCCTTTGGAATCCATCGAGGTCCTCCAGCAGGACACCCAATCAGGTCCCATCGCACCGGTCAGCGGGGGAAGTATGGTCAGTTACAGTGTCATCCCGGCCATCCGTGAAGCCTCCGAAGAGGTCCGTGAACGTTTACTGAAACTTGCCTCAGACCATTTCGAGGCCTCCATCGATGACCTCGAACTGCATCAGGGGACGGTCCGTGTCAAAGGCGTCCCGACCAAAACCGTGTCCATGGCAAATTTGGTCAAGAAAGCTCAGTCAACCCGTGGAGGTGAAGGCCCGGTGATGGGGAGTGGGAACTGTTCGCTTCCGGAAAATGCTCCTGCAGCATCCGTCCACTGGGTCAAGATCCGGGTCGATCCGGAAACCGGGGAAGTCGTTCCTCTGCATTATCTTGCCATCCAGGATGTCGGATTTGCTCTCAATCCAATGCTCATCGAAGGGCAGATCCACGGCGGAGTCGTCCAGGGGCTTGGATGGGGAATGCGGGAGGGGATGGAGTTCGATGAACAGGGGCTTCTGCTGAATCCAAGTTTTATGGATTATGCTCTATTCCGTGCCGATGAAATCCCTCCGGTTGACATCGAACTGATTGAAGAACCCTCTCCTCATGGCCCCTTCGGCATCCGTGGAGTTGGGGAACCTCCCATCGTTCCGGGTGCGGCGGCCCTGGCCAGTGCGATTCAGAATACGGTCGGAATCCGGTTTTGTGAATTGCCGGTCCGTTCCGAAAATGTCTGGCAGGCCATGAAAAAGGCTTAATCCCAAAAAAGTTAGGATTGATTCGTTGAATTCGTAACTTTTTGCGGATACGGTTTTAGGCAGAGGCATTCGGTAAAACGCTATTTTGAATGAAAGAAAACCAGGAATTGGAAGAACCTAACGGACTCAGCAACGAATCTCTCGAAAAAGCACTGGGGGCATCCCTCACCCTGCTTTTTGTTCTCGCCACGGCCGACCTGCTGATGTACCACTTTGCAGGAACAGCCGCCCTGACGGTCATTGCCCATATCCTCTCCCTGCTGCTCTACCTGAAACACCAACTCCGCTTGGATCTGGTGAAGATCCTTGAAATGGTCGCCCTGGTGATCGACGGTGTGCTGATTGTGAAAGAGGGGTACGCCTTGGCCTGTCCGATTTCAACCCTGATTGTGATCATTTACATCGGGTTGAACCGGGAGCGCCACCTGTTGCGGATGAAAGAGGATCTCCAGAAGGTTTTTGCCGCCAAGCAAAAATAACAGGATGCCGGGCAGGAGGAATTTCCTGCCCTGTTTAATCCAGCCGGCTTAGGCCAGCGCCTCGGAAAGTTCGGAACTCTCGTTCACCACCCAGGACAATCCCAGACTTTCCAGCTTTGCCCGATTCGGATATCCCGTTTCCAGATCCCAGTCATTCAGACGGTAGTAATCATCAAGGGCCTGGTCCCACTCGCTCCGGTCGATGTGATAACCGTCTGACCGGCCTCCTTCCAAGGGACGGTCGAACATCTTCTTCGGAAGCTTGTCTTCGGCACGTCCGATTCCTTCCCGGGCATTGAAGAGCCGCATCATGTTGAGACGCCGTTCTCCGACCTGGAGCACTTCCTGGACATCCACATCCCATCCGGTTACCGCCCGGATCAGTTCGACCAACTGATCGGTTCCATAAAGCTGCCAGGCCGGTCCGTAAACGAACTGGCAGACATTGACACTGTCCAAGGCGCTATACAGATGCTGGGTGACGGTGGCAAAACGCATCATCTCCTCATTCAATGCCAGTTTGGGCTGCGGGTTGTCCAAGCCGATGTAGGACATGCGCTCCGGGTAGGATTTGTAACTCGGGTCGTGTTCGCTGGACATATGATCGGCGCCGAACGGATTCGCCGCGTAAATGATGCTCAAACTACGTTTGACCTGGGGCATATGCGCCGGGGCTTCCTGGCCTTTGCTGGTGATCAGGTAATCCTCGGTACCGCGTCCTATCTTTTTT